>JGI12269J14319_10000158_pt1 | contig 60882 bp, 49 predicted proteins | sample PeaSoiSIISIP2007_FD_14319 | JGI IMG/M metagenome (IMG submission 14319)
GGCGGGGGTGTACGAGCCGTAGCGCTCAGTAAGAACGTGTGCTGCCGTGGCTTCAATGAGATCCTTATCCGTCCCTGCGACGAGAACGCTGTCTTCGTGCCCACGTTGCGCCCGTGTCACATACGAGCGAAGGGCGTCACTCAGATTCCGCCCCGCCAATCCCTCGAGGCTTCTGGCGCGCAGAGTTCCATCGACGGTGAGTTCGACTGGCTCTCCCACAAACGACTGCACGCAGGTCGCGATCACATCTTCCTGGCAGTAGTTGGGAGAGCCCGGTCGAAAGCCTCCGAGCCCACGTAGCGTTCCGATCAGAGCAACGATCGCCTTCGTTCCGGCAGCGTCGTCGTTGGCCATTGCCCAAAAGAGCACCGTGCGCACGCGCTTCTGCTTGCCAACCCGGACAGCCGGATCTTGGTGGGGATCGCCTGGCATCAGCCCAGAACGCCTGAAGATATCTTCAAGATCAGAATGACTAGGTTCACGCGTTGCGCCGGCATCGTCGACAAGCCGTGCAACGGCCTGAACGATCGTCTCGTTGAGCGTGAACACCAACGTCTCAGCCGCCATGGCGGTCATGCTACGACCACGGACAAGCGCCTCACCGCAACGGGAGCAACCCGGCGGCTCGGTCTTTCGGCTGCTATGAGGGGACGAAAGTTGAATGCGATCCTAGATAGAGGGTCGCCCTGCGCAACTCACGCTCGTCCGCGGGGAGATGGCGCTCCAGACCGCTGGCATCCACGGTCGCTGTGGAGACCTCGCACTTCGAGCACTGGGTCAGTCTCCCGCCCAACCCGACTCGATGGTCGACGTCAAGCGACCGCCCAACCCGAGCGAGGGTCCTGGGGTCGACGGGAATCTCTCGCATACCCGAAACGGTAGCCCCTGGCGGGGTCGAAAACGCCCCCTTCGTCACACCGCTTCCCTACGCTGGTGGAATGGCCCAGATCGTCTACCGGGTAAGTGTGCCCGACGTCGGACCAGACGGGAGGACCCGGCGCGTCACCCGGCGCTTCCGGGCCCATGGCCGGCGACGACCCGACGGACTCGACGACTTCCTCGGGCAGTACCCCAAGGACTCGGCGCGGATCGTTTACGACGTGCGGGTCCGCATCAACGGCCGCGAGGAGTCGCACACCTGCCCTACCCGGCAGAAGGCGGACGAGGTGGCGGCCACCGAGGAGGCGAAGAAGGTCGCCGGCACGGCCATCGACTCACGCTCGGGGAGGGTCACGTTCGAGACCTACGCCAAGCGGTGGCTCGCCCAGCACACTGACCTCCGGCCCACCACACGCGAGCTCTACGGCCTCCTCCTCGAGAAGTGGCTCAAGCCCGAACTCGGCGACCTCCCGATCGGCCGCATGACCCCAGACCTATGGCGAGGTTGGCACGCCACGGCGACGCGCAAACACCCAGGCTCTCTCCAGCCCGGCAAGGCGTACAAGCTCGGCCGGGCGATCCTCAACACGGCCGTAGAGGACCGGCTCATCACCTCGAACCCTTGCCGTGTCCGGCGCGCCGCCGTCGAGGACTCCCCAGAGCGCCCCGTGGCAACCGTCGAGCAGGTCTACGCCATCGCCGACGCGATCGAACCCCGCTACCGCGCCCTCGTGCTCCTGGCGACGTTCTGTTGTCTGCGGTTCGGTGAGGCCGCTGGCCTGAGCCGTGGCCGGATCGACCTCAAGACCGGCACCGTCACGATCGAGGAACAGGCGATCGAGCTCGCTGGCGGGAAGGTCATCTTCGGGCCGCCCAAGACGAACGCCGGCCGGCGCCGTGTCCCGGTCCCCGCTCCCCTCCTGGCGGAGCTCAAGACCCACCTTCGGACCTACGTCGGCACCGGCGCGGACGCCCTGGTGTTCACCAGCCCGCAGGGCCACCCGCTGCGCCGCACGAAGTTCCGCGGCTTCTGGCTCACGGCTTGTCGGAAGGCCGGCGTGTCGGACCTCAAGTTCCACGACCTCCGCCACTCCGGCGCCACCATGGCGGGCCACGAGGGAGCAACCCTGCGCGAGTTGATGGACCTGCTCGGCCACACGACGCCCACGGTGGCGCTCCGATACCAGCACTCCACGGAAGACCGGAAGCGGGCACTCGCCAACTCCATCGGCAAGCGCATCCTGGCGGACCGCTCCAAGTCGACGCGGGATAAACGCGGGATGTCTCGGGCCTGACGCGAAAGTGCCGGGCCAACAGCCCGGCGTTTCCCCTGGTCAGGCGGGGTGTCGGAGAGGGGACTTGAACCCCTACGCCCTTGCGGGCACTAGCCCCTCAAGCTAGCGCGTCTGCCTATTCCGCCACTCCGACGTGTATGCGCCGTCCAGCGCAACGAGGACTCTAGCGCGACCGTCGCAACGGTCCGATCGCCGAGCCGTGTCTAGGTCCCATGCGCCGGCTCGACAGCGCGTCGGGCCCAATTCCGCAGGTTCCAGAACGGCCCGATGCCGCCGGGATCGTCTTGGACACCCGACAATGACGACGACCACACGAGCATCGTGGGCTCTGCGAACAGGGGGAGCGTGGGCATCGCCGTCCACAGCGCCTGGTCGATCTGCTGGTAGATCCCGTGCGCCTGAGGAGGTGCCAGGTCCTGCACCGCCTGGGTGAACAGTGCGTCGATCTTGGGGTCGTCGAACCCCGACCAGTCTTGGGACGGTGCTTCTCCCGTGATCGCCGGCGACGTCGAGAACACATTGCCCAACGCGCTCGCATACGCGCTGGCGTCGACGGGGACGAGGGCGAGGTCGAAGGCGCCGACCGGGAGCACGGCCCCGTAGAACTGGGCCGTCGACACCGGTGTGGCGACCACATCGAAGCCCGCCGCCACGAGTTGGGCGGCCACGATCGGCCCCACCGCCGCCGACCACGGGTCGTCGGCCGCCCACACGATGTCGAGGGTCACCGGCTTGCCGTGCGACGTCCATCGTTCGTGCCCGTCGAGAGCGAAGCCGCTCTGCTCCAGCAGATGCGCGGCGGTCACCGGGTCGGCCTTCTCGTACCCGGCGGCGTCGTCGACGTACCCAGGCTCGGTGTTGGGCTCGAGATGGTTGTTGTCCTCCCACGCCGAGTGGTTCTCGGGCTGGCCCACGCTCTCGACGATCCCCGCTCGATCGATCGTGTGGGCAATCCCCTCACGCACCGTCGCCGAGCTCAAGGGCGCGTGTCGTGCGTTGAACTCGAGCTGGAGCATGCGCGTCCCGAGCTCGGACTGGGTCTGGAGCACCGACGAGGATGAAGCCTGGGCCATGAACGACTGGTCGAACCCGCTCGGGTAGGCGACATCGGCCTGGCCCTGGACCAAGGAAGATGTGAGGGCTGCGTCCCCGCTCACCGCCTTGACCACGATCCGGTCGAGGTTGGGTGGGCTCCCCCACCAGCGCGGATTGCGGCCCAGGACGATCCCGGACCCGGGTTGCCACGACAGCACCTCCCAGGGACCGCCCGATACGAACACCCCGGTGGCGTATTGGTTGAACCCGTGGTTCCATCCCACCTGTTCGGCGATATGAGCCGGGAGCAGGTCGTTGAAGAGCGAGGCCCAGTCGGCGAACGGGGTGTGGAACACGACGGTGACAGTCCGCCCGTCGTTGGAGCCCGTCAGCGAGGCGATGTCGCTGTACCCCAGGGTGGACGCAACCGAGTCCGGCGTGCCGTCGACGTCGATGCCGTCACCTCGCTGAGACTCCCACGCGTAGGCGAAGTCATCAGCGCTGATGGGAACGCCGTCGGACCACACCGCCCGCGGGTCGATCTTGTATACGACGGTCTGGGGCGACAGGCTCACCACCTCGGCGCTGTCGACCACATTGGTGTCGAGTTGCGGAGCGAGCCCGGGGCCCACCCGGAACACCTGTGCCCAGATGGCGCTGCCGAGCATCCGCCCGGCCGCGCTGTCACCCACCACGGTATGGTCGTTCAGCGTCGTCGGCACCTGGTCGAGTGCCATCGTTACCGTGCCACCCGTTGTCGGTACCAACAGCGGGGGCCCCTTCGACACGAGCGTCGAGCCGGCGGAGGCGCCGCTGGCGCCGGGTCCGCACGCCGATGCCGACACGCACAGCGCGACGACGCTGACGAGGATGCCGGGGTGGAGACATCGCACGCCGCCGACCCGCCGAGGGTGGTCCGTCGTCGGCGCCGGGGCACGTCCGCTGCCGCCGGCGTCGCCGACGGTCACTGCACGCGCAGGGCCAGGGTCACAGTGGTGAAGCTGAAAATGACCGCCACGGTGATGGTGATCCGGTCGAGGTTCTTCTCGACCACGGTCGAGCCGGCCGCGGCCTGCCCCACCGAACCACCGAACATGTCCGACAGGCCGCCGCCCTTGCCCGAGTGCATGAGGATCAGGAAGATGAGCGCCAACGACACCACGACGTGCAGCACCACCAGCGCTATGGTCAGCACGGCATCCTCCTCGGGCGATCCGGACCAGGTAACGCTACCAAAGAGACCCTTCTGGCCGGCTTCGCGTCCTCACGAACCGGTGGGCACGACCGAAGCCGTCGCCTGCACGATGGCGGCGAACGTGGCGGCGTCGAGGCTGGCCCCTCCGACCAGGGCCCCGTCGACGTCGGGTTGTCCGAGCAGGTCAGCGGCGTTTTCGGGGCGTACCGACCCGCCGTACTGGATCCGCACGGCCCGAGCCGCCTCGGCTCCTGCCAACTCCCCCACCACGGCCCGGATGTGGGCACACGCGGACTGGGCGTCCTCGGCTGTGGCCGTGCGGCCCGTGCCGATGGCCCAGATGGGCTCATAGGCGATGACGAGCCCGCCGACCTGATCGCCGGGGAGACCCTTGAGCGCGGCGGTGGTCTGTGCGCTCAGGCGGGCATCGGTCTCCCCGTCCTCACGTTCCTCCTCGGTCTCGCCCACGCACAGGATCGGGGTCATGGCATGGCGGATGACGGCCCGCAGCGTGGCCGCCACCACCTCGTCGGTCTGGGCGAAGAATTGCCTGCGCTCGGAATGGCCGACGATCACCAACGACACGCCGAGACGCGCCAGCATGGGGGGTGCGACCTCACCGGTGAACGCGCCCTGGTCCTCGTAGTAACAGTGCTGCGCGCCCAACGCCACGGGGATGGCGCGGTCCTCGATGACGGTCTGCACCGAGCGCAAGCTCGTGAACGAAGGGTGGACCGACACGTCGAGCGACGCCACATCGGCGGCACCGAGTCGCAACCCGAGGTCCTGCACGGTACGGATCGACTGCAGGTGGTCGTGGTGCATCTTCCAGTTCCCGCTTACGAGCGGTCGGCGGCGCGCCGTCCCGGGAGCGGCAGAGGGTTTGGCCATGTCAGGCTCCTGTCGTCGGGGCGTTGGACGCGTGGCGCAGCGCGGCGAGCCCGGGGAGGTCTCCGTGCTCGAGCAACTCGAGCGAGGCCCCGCCTCCCGTCGAGACGAAGCTCACCCGGCGGGCCAGGCCGAGATGCTCCAACGCCGACACCGAATCGCCTCCTCCCACGATGCTGAACCCCTTCGACTCGGCGACGGCCGTGGCCATGGTGCGCGTCCCCGCCGCGAAGCGCTCGTCTTCGAACACCCCCATGGGGCCGTTCCAGAACACGGTCCTGGCCCCTACCACCACTTCGGCGAACGCTCCGGCGCTCTCGGGGCCGATGTCGAGGCCGCGCCAGCCCCGGGGAATGTCCGCCCCGATCATGCGCACCTCGCCGCTTCCCTGCGCCCCCTCCCCGATCGTGCCCCGGGGACCGAGGGCGACGAAGTCGAACGGGAGCAGGATGCGCCCCCCCGCTTCTTCCAGGAGCTTGGCGCAGCTGTCGATGCGGCCGGCGTCGAAGAGCGAGGCGCCGACGCTGTGGCCCTGGGCGGCCAGAAAGGTGAAGGCCATGCCGCCCCCAACGATCAGCGCATCCACCCGCTCCAACAGGGCGCGCAGCACTCCCAGCTTCTCCCCGACCTTGGCTCCCCCCACGACGGCCACGAACGGACGGTCGGGGTCGACGAGGAGCCCGCCCAGGGTCCCCACCTCGCGGGCCAGAAGCCTCCCGCCCGCCGACGGGAGGAGCGCCGGAGGTCCCACGATCGAGGCGTGGGCCCGGTGCGAGGCGCCGAAGGCGTCGTTCACATAGGCGTCGAAGCCGTCGACGAGCCTGGCCACGAACCCGGGGTCATTGGCTTCCTCGCCCGGATCGAAGCGCACATTCTCGAGCATGGCCACACCCGGCGCGAGGTCGGCGAGGCGGGCCCGGACCGGGGCCATGTCGAAGCGGGGGTCGACCATCCCTTTGGGCCTGCCCAGGTGGGCGCACACCGTCGCCTCGGCCCCGCGGTCGGTGAGCCACGACAACGTGGGCAGCGCGGCCCGGATGCGAAAGTCGTCCTCGACCACGACCTCCCCCGACGGTCCATGGCCCAGGGGCACGTTGAAATCGACGCGGACGAGGACGCGACGCCCCTCGACGGGGGGCAGGTCCTCGAGCAGGGGCAACCCCACGAGCGGCCCGCGGTCGGGCCGTGCCATCACCCCCTCCCCCTCCCCCTCCGCCATCGCCGTCGCTCTGCCGGTCGGGGCCGCGCTCAGGACGGCGGGGGGCCGGCCGAGCCCAGCAACACCACCAGGTCCACGAGCCGGTTGGCATAGCCCCACTCGTTGTCGTACCAGCCCTGCACCTTGACGAGCGTGGTGTCGTCGTCCACCGCCATGGCCATGGTGAGCCCGGCGTCGAACGTGCACGAGGCGGCACTGCCCACGATGTCCGACGACACGATGGGGTCCTCGGTGTACTCGAGCACCCCGGCGAGGCGGCCACTCGACGCCGCCTCGTGAAAGGCGCCGTTCACCTCGTCGACCGTCACGGCCCGCGCCATCAGCGCGGTGAAGTCGGTGATCGAACCGTCCACGACCGGAACGCGCAGGGCGGCGCCGTCGAGACGACCCTGCATGGCCGGGAGCACGAGCCCCGTGGCCCGAGCCGCGCCGGACGACGCCGGCACGATGTTCTGGGCGGCGGCACGGGCCCGACGCAGGTCCGCGTGCGGCAGGTCGAGGAGGTTCTGGTCGTTGGTGTAGGCGTGGACGGTGGTCATGAGGCCGTTGCGCACCCCGAAGGCGTCGTCGAGGACCTTGACCATGGGCACGAAGCAGTTGGTGGTGCACGAAGCGTTGGACACCACGACGTCGTGCGCGGGGTCGAACAGGTCGTCGTTGACCCCCATCACGAACGTGGCATCGGCGTCCTTCGACGGTGCCGAGATGACCACGCGGTGGGCGCCCCCCTCGAGATGGGCCGCCGCCGCACTCCGGGAGATGAAGCGTCCCGTCGACTCGACCACCACGTCCACGCCGAGCTCGCCCCACGGGAGGGCCTTGGGATCGCGCTCGGCCAGCACCCGGATGGGCCGGCCCGCTACAACGATGTCGTCATCCTCGGCACGGACCTCGGCGTCGAAACGGCCGTGGGTGGTGTCGTAGCGCAGGAGGTGGGCGTTGGTGGTGGCATCGGTGAGGTCGTTGAGCGCCACGACGTCGACATCGGCGCCCTGGGCGCGCGCGGCGCGCAGGAAATTCCTGCCGATGCGCCCGAAACCGTTGATCCCCACCCGAATAGTCATCAGGCGTCCTATCCGACCAGACGGCCGAGGGCTGCCGCCAGTCTCGTCGGATCGTGGGCCAGCCCGTTGGCCTTGGCCAGTGGCAGCACCACGACCTCCACCTCCAGCTCCCCGAGCGCGATCGAGGCGGGATCGGCGACGACGACGTCCACGTCGACACCGTGGGCCGCCAGTGCCGCCACGTGGGCGGCGACGTCGAAGCCCGCCGTCTCGTTGCCTTCGGGCCGAAGGTTGGCGACGTAGACCCGCCGGCCCGGAGAACGCCGGATGGCCTCGGCCAGGGCCGGCACCGCCACCGCCGCCAGCACGCTCGTGAAGAGCGATCCGGGACCGATCACCACCTGGGCGGCGTTGCCGAGGGCGTGCAACGCCACGGGGGACGCGGGAGGATCGGCGGGCACCAGCGACACTCGCCGGATGTCGGCGGTGGCCATGACCTCGGTCTGGCCCTCGATCTCCCCGGCCCCGGCCTCGGCCTTGAGGACCACCGGTTCCGAGGCGGCCGGCACCACGCGGCCCTGCGCCCCGAGCAATCGCCCCGCCTCGTCGAGCCCCTTCTGCGGGTCGGCCAGGGCCTCCATCAGGCCCGCGATCACCAGGTTCCCCAGGGCGTGGCCCACCAGCTCCTCGGCCTCGAAGCGCTGCTCGAAGGCAACCGCCAGGGGCGAGTCCTCCTCCGCCAGGGCCACCAGGCATTTGCGCAGGTCACCGGGGGGCATGATGTCGAGCTGGCGGCGCAGACGCCCCGACGACCCGCCGTCGTCGGCAACCGAGACCACGGCGGTGATGTCGCCGGCATAGAGACGCACGGCGCGCAGCGTGGCGGCGAGCCCGTGCCCACCACCCACCGCCACCACGCGCGGGCCCGGCCCCTTCCTCACCGGTCCACGTCCCGGTGGATCACGACGGGCGACGCCCCCCGCTTGCGCAGGCGGGCGGCGAGCTCCTCGGCCAGGGCCACCGAGCGGTGGCGCCCCCCCGTGCAGCCCAGCGCGATCGCCAGGTACGACTTCCCCTCCTCCTCGAAGGCGGGGAGCAGCGCACCGAGCAGGTCGTCCACCCGCCCCAGGAACGGCCCTGTCTCCTTCTGGGCCATGACGAAGTCGCGCACGGGGGCGTCGAGCCCCGACAGCGGCCGCAGCTCCTCGACCCAGTGGGGGTTGGGCAGGAACCGGCAGTCGAGGACGAGGTCGGCGTCGAGGGGCAAGCCGTGTTTGTACCCGAACGACACCACCGACATGCGCATGCCCGAGTCCTGGTCGTCGCCGAACAGGTCGGTGACGCGCTGGCGCAGCTGGTTGACGTTGAGCTCGGCCGTGTCCACGATGACATCGGCCCGGGCCCGCACGGGCTCGAGGAGACGGCGCTCGTCGGTGATGGCCTCGGCCACCTGGCGCTCCAGGATCGGGTGGCGACGGCGGGTGCCCTCGAAGCGCCGGACGAGGACGTCCTGGGGGGCATCGAGGTAGACGAGCTGGACCCGGTGGCCCTTGGCGCGCAGCGCGTCGATGGCGGGGAGGGCCTCTTCCACCCGGGCACCGCCCCCCCGGCCGAGCACGAGCGCGACTCGGTCCTGGGTAGACCCGGGGCGGCTCACGACCTCGGCCACCTCGCCCAGGAGGGACGGGGGCATGTTGTCGATCACGTACCAACCCGAGTCCTCGAGGGCGGCCGCGGTCGTCGACCGCCCCGCACCCGACATGCCGGTGATCACCAGGTAGTCACTCACGTCTCGCCCATCCTCACGGCCCGGGCCCGCCGGCGCCCTCCCCGGCACCGGGGTGCGACGCGGTCCCACTCCCATCCTGGCCCAGGGCGGGGACCAACACCGGGACCGAACCGGGTATCTGGGCCCGCGGCGCCACCACATGGAGGTGGGCGTGGACCGCACCGGCCACGGCGGCGGGGAGCCAGGGCAGCGCCCGGAGGTCCTCGGGCGAGGCGGCCCGCACGGCCTTGAGGCTGCCGAAATGGCGCAGGAGCCGGGTCCGGCGGGCGGGGCCGAGACCGGGCACGCCGTCGAGCGCGCTGCGGGTCATGCGACGGCCCCGCAGGTTGCGGTGGTACGAGATGGCGAAGCGGTGCGCCTCGTCGCGCACCCGCTGCAGGAGGAACAGGGCGTCCGAGCCCCGGGGGACGGGAACCGGGTCGGGGCGGCCCGGGACGAAGACCTCTTCGAAGGACTTGGCCAGGGCGGCCACGGGGATCTCTTCCGACAGCCCCAGGCGCTCAAGGACCCGCACCCCCACCCCCAGCTGGCCCTTGCCGCCGTCGAGGAGCAGCAGCTGGGGCGGGTAGGCGAAGCGGCGGGCCCGGGCGCTCCCGGTCGTGGCGTCCTCGCCCCTGGTCGCGGCGCGGGCCTCGAGCAGCGCCGCCAGGCGCCGGGTCAGGACCTCCTCCATCGCCGCATAGTCGTCGTTGCCGGGCACGTCCCGGATGCGGAAGCGGCGGTACTCGGACTTCCGGGGGAGCCCGTCCTCGAGGACCACCATCGACCCCACGTAGTCGGTCCCCTGGAGGTGGCTCATGTCGTAACACTCGATGCGCAACGGGGCCTGCTCGAGGCCGAGCACCTCCCGCAGGGACTCGAGGGCGCGTGCCCGGCTGTCGTGGTCCGACGCCCGGCGCAGGCGGTGGCGGGCGAGCTCCTCCCCGGCGTTGCGTGTCACGGTCTGCAAGAGGGTGCGCTTGCCGCCCCGCTGGGGCACGCGCAGCGCCACCGGGGCACCGCGCCGGTCGACCAGGAATTGCTCGTACACCTCGGGGGTCTCGGGCAGGTCGGGGACGAGGACCTGGCGGGGCACGCCGGGCGCGGCGTTGCCGTCGGTCCCCCACCGGCCCGGGTCCCCCGCCCCCGACGTCCACCCCGAGCTGTCGCCACCGCGCACCCGGGCGACCCGGCGTGGCGCGGGCGCCTCGGGTTCGGCGTCCCCGTAGAGCTCCTCGAGGACGCGCCCCACGAGCTGGGGTCGCGTGAGGTCCTCCACCTTGTCGACGACGAATGAGCGCCGACCCACGATCCGGCCCCGGCGCACGTGGAAGACGCACACCGCCGCCTCGAGCGGGTCCTCGTCGATGCCGACCACGTCGAGGTCCTCGGGGCGCTCGGTCACCACCTGCTGGCGTTCGCACGCCATCCGCAGCGTGTGCAGGCGGTCGCGCACCCGGGCGGCGCGTTCGAAGTCGAGCTCGCCGGCCGCCTCTTCCATCTCGGCGGTGAGGCGGTGCTCCACCTCGTCGGTGTCACCGGCCAGAAAGGCCATGAGGTCGGCCGCCATGCCGTCGTAGCGCTCGTGATCGACGGCCTCGATGCACGGGCCCGAGCACCGCTCGATGTGGAACAGCAGGCACGGTTTGCCCAACTTGGTGTGGCGGTCGAGCTTGCGGTCTGAGCACGTCCGCACCTGGAACGTGCGCAGCAGCAGGTCGAGGGTGTCACGGATGGCCCCCACATGGGCGTAGGGGCCGAAGTACCGGACGTCGGGACGGCGCCGTCCCCGCACCACCGCCACCCGGGGCCACTCGTCGGCGAGGGTCACCGCCAGCGACGGATAGGACTTGTCGTCGGTGAGCCGGATATTGAAGCGGGGCCGGTGTCGCTTGATGAGCGCGTACTCGAGGAGGATCGCCTCCACTTCGTTGTCGACCTGGATCCACTCCACGTGGTCGGCGAGGGCCACCATCTGGCCGGTTCGGGGTGCCAGGGTGGCCGGATCGGCGAAATAATTGCTCAGGCGGCTGCGCAGCGACTTGGCCTTGCCCACGTACAGGACCCGTCCCTCGGCGTCGACGAACTGGTACGAGCCAGGCGTGTCGGGGATGGTTCCCGGGGCGGGACGCGTGCGCACCTTCTTACTGTGCCGTAAGGACGGGCCCCCTCGTGCACCCGTGCGGGGCTCACGCCGGGAGCTCCGGGGGCCTAGACTGGCACCAAGCGCCGGCCTGGTATCCCGGCGTACATATCACTCCGAGGCCGACAACCCCGCGGATGGGCGACCAGGCTGTCCCCGCCGGCCACCATCGGAGTGCTCCCCGAAGGGGGTTGACCATGTTCCGGTTGCAGCGGGCGCTCCCCGAGCGCTACGTGGACGCGACACCCGACCAGCTGGCGGCGTGGATCGCCGACGCCAAGGAGGTGCTCGGTCCCCGGGTGTTGATCCTCGGGCATCACTACCAACGGGACGAGGTGATGCGCTGGGCCGATGCCCGGGGAGACTCCTTCGGCCTGTCCCGCACCGCCGCCGATCGGCGCGACGCCGACTACGTCGTGTTCTGCGGGGTGCACTTCATGGCCGAGTCGGCCGACATCCTCACCGCCGCCAACCAGCAGGTGATCCTCCCCGACCTCAACGCGGGGTGCTCCATGGCGGACATGGCCGACATCGACTCCGTGGAAGAGGCGTGGGAGTCCCTGGCGACGGTGACCGACACCGAGCGCGTCGTGCCGGTGACCTACATGAACTCCTCGGCCGCGCTGAAGGCGTTCGTGGGGCGCCACGGGGGGGCGGTGTGCACGTCCTCGAACGCCCGGGCCGTGCTCACCTGGGCGCTCGACCCGGCCGGCACCGGTGTGGCCCAGGGGGACAAGGTCTTGTTCTTCCCCGACCAGCACCTCGGACGCAACACGGGATTCGAGCTCGGGTGGGGCGCTGGCGACATGCGGGTGTGGAACCCCCTGCTCGAGATGGGTGGCCTCGACGACGCCGATGTCAAAGACGCCACCTTGCTGCTGTGGAAGGGCCACTGCTCGGTGCACCAGCGCTTCCGGCCCGAGCACGTCGACGCCTTTCGGGCCGAGCACCCCGGGGGGCTCGTGTTCATCCACCCCGAGTGTGCGCACGAGGTGGTGGCGATGGCCGACGAGGTCGGGTCCACCGATTTCATCATCCGCGCCGTGGACGAGGCGCCGTCGGGATCGGTCGTCGGGGTCGGCACCGAGATCCATCTCGTGAAGCGGCTCGACGACGAGCACCCCGACAAGACGGTGGTATCACTCGACCCCCTGGTGTGCCCGTGCTCGACCATGTTCCGCATCGACGCCGCCCACTTGTGCTGGGTGCTCGAGCACCTCGTCGAGGGGGACGTGGTGAACCGCATTTCGGTCGACGACGACACCGCCCACTGGGCCCGTCTCGCCCTCGAGCGCATGCTCGAGATCACCTGATCGCGCTGGTCCGCACCGACGGGCCGGCTCAGTCGGCGTCGGGGTGTCCGTCCTCCTGCTCGGGGGCGAAGGGCCACTCCTCGAAGGCCGCGCACCGGCCCCCGGGTGCGAAGCGCAGCACCCAGAGATCCCGCCACGGGGTGTCGGGGTCGTTGTCGTATTCCACCCACACCCGCACGACGGCGGTGTCGGCGTCGACGGCGACGATCTCACTCGACATCGAGAACACCTCGTCGGGCCCGTCGCGCTCGGCATCCCAGAACAACGCCAACTCGTCGAGCCCCTGCACGGGGTCGGCCCACGGGGACGGTGCGTAGGTCACATCGGGGGTGAACAGCTCGGCCAGTCGGGCCGTGCCCGGCGTGCGCCACGCCTCCTCGTATCCCTCGAGCCAGCGGGCGACGTGGTCGCGACGGACGACGGCCATCAGCCCGCCTTCCTGCGCTTCGCCGCAGCCGGGCGGGCCGGGGTCTTGGCCCTCTTGACCGCACCGTTGCCCTTGACGGCCCGTGCGGCGCGCGGCGCCGTATCCACGCTCGCTCGCTTGGAGGGGGCGCGTCGCCGGGCGGGGGGCCCGAGGCGCTCGGGGCGGTCCCGGCCGGCGCGGGCCAGCACGGGGGCGAGCACCTGGCCCGTGTAGCTCAGCGGCGTGTCCGCCACGTCCTCGGGCGTGCCCTCAGCGATCACCTTGCCGCCGCGCTCGCCCCCTTCGGGACCGAGGTCGATGATCCAGTCCGAGGTCTTGATCACATCGAGGTTGTGCTCGATGACGATGACGGTGTTGCCCTGGTCCACGAGGCGGCTCAGCACCTCGAGGAGCTTGCGCACGTCGTCGAAGTGCAGGCCCGTGGTGGGCTCGTCGAGCACGTACAGGGTGTGGCCGGTCGACCGTCTCGACAACTCCGACGACAGCTTCACACGCTGCGCCTCGCCCCCCGACAACGTGGGAGCGGGTTGTCCCAGACGGATGTAGCCGAGACCGACGTCGACGAGGGTCTGGAGATGACGGGCGATGGTGGGCTGGTTGGCGAAGAATGACAGCGCCTCCTCGCACGACATGTCGAGGACATCACCGATGTTCTTGCCCTTGAACGTCACCTCGAGGGTCTCGCGGTTGTAGCGCGCTCCCCCGCACACCTCGCACGGCACGTACACGTCGGGGAGGAAGTGCATCTCGATCTTGATGGTCCCGTCACCGGCGCACGCTTCGCACCGCCCACCCCGCACGTTGAACGAGAACCGTCCGGGCAGATAGCCGCGTACCTTGGCCTCGTTGGTCTGGCTGAAGAGCTTGCGGACATGATCGAACAACCCGGTGTAGGTGGCTGGGTTCGAGCGCGGCGTCCGCCCGATGGGTGACTGGTCGATGGCCACCACCTTGTCGACGTGCTTCACGCCCTCGATGGCCTTGTGCTGCCCGGGCGTGGTGCGGGCCCGGTGCACCTGCGCCAGCATGGACTGCAGGAGGATGTCGTTGACGAGGGTCGACTTGCCCGATCCCGACACACCGGTCACGGCCACCAGGCACCCGAGCGGGAACGGCACATCGATGGCCTGCAGGTTGTGCTCGCGCGCCCCCCGGACCGTCAGGTATTCACCCGATCCCGGGCGCCGCTTGCCGGGGACGGCGATGGACCGCTCCCCCGTGAGGTAGCTCCCGGTCACCGACGCCTTCGTCTTGAGCAGTCCCCGCACCCCTCCGCTGTAGACGATCTCGCCGCCGTGCTCACCGGCGCCGGGTCCGATGTCGACGACGTGGTCGGCCTCGCGGATGGTCTCTTCGTCGTGTTCGACCACGATCACGGTGTTGCCCAGATCCCGCAGCCGCACCAGGGTGTCGAGCAGCCGGCGGTTGTCGCGCTGATGGAGCCCGATCGAGGGCTCGTCGAGCACGTACAGCACACCCACGAGGCCCGAGCCGATCTGGCTCGCCAACCGGATGCGCTGCGCCTCACCACCCGACAGCGTGGACGTCCCGCGCGCCAGTGACAGGTAGTCGAGGCCCACGTCGAGCAGGAACCGCAACCGGGCCCGCACCTCGCGCAACACCCGGTCGGCGATGAGGTGCTCGCGCTCGGTCAGTTCGAGGGCGTCGACCTCGGCGGCGGCTCGGGTGATCGAAAGGCTGCACAGCTCGAAGATGTTGCGGCCCCCCACGGTGACCGCCAGCGACTCGGGTTTGAGGCGCGCCCCATGGCACGTCGGACACGGCACCTCGCGCATGAAGGTCTCGGTCCACTGCCGCACCGAGTCGGATTCCGAGTCACGGTGCCGGCGCTTCAGCCACGGCACGATCCCCTCGAACTGTGACGTGAACGAGCGTTGGCGGCCGTAGCGGTTGCGGTACCGCACGTGCACCTGTCGGCTCCCCGACCCGTACAGGAGGACCCTTTTGTCCTTGGCCCGCAGCTTCTCCCAGCGCGTGTCGGTCGAAAAGGCGAATTCGGCCGCCACGGCCTCCACGATGCGGTCGAACCAACGGCTGTGTCCCCCCGTCCACGGGGAGATGGCCCCCTCCTCGAGCGAGCGCGTCGGGTCGGGCACCACCAGATCGGGGTCCACCTCGAACTGGGTGCCGAGCCCGTCGCACGCCGGGCACGCGCCGTAGGGGGAGTTGAAAGAGAAATTGCGAGGTGCGGGCTCCTCGAAGGACAGGCCGCAGAACGTGCACGCCAGGTGCTCGGAGAACGTGATCAGCTCCTCGGTGCCGTCCTCGGCGATGATGCCGATCTCGGCGACGCCATCGGTGAGCCGCAGGGCCGTCTCCATCGACTCGGTGAGGCGCTGGCGGATGTCGTCGCGCCGCACCAACCGGTCGACCACCACCTCGATGGTGTGCTGCTCGTAGCGCGCCAGGTTCACCGCGGCCCGCTCCGAGAGCTCGACCACCTCGCCGTCGACGCGGGCCCGGGCGAACCCCTGCTTGGCCAGGTCGTCGAGGAACGCCTCGTACTCCCCCTTGCGACCCCGCACCACCGGAGCGAGCACCTGGAAGCGGGTTCCCTCGGGCAGGTCGAGGATGCGGTCCACGATCTGCTGGGGCGTCTGGCGGGCGACGGGTCGCCCGCAGTTCGGGCAGTGGGGATGTCCCACCCGGGCGTACAGCAGCCGCAGGTAGTCGTAGATCTCGGTGACCGTCCCCACCGTGGACCGGGGGTTGCGGCTGGCGGACTTCTGGTCGATCGAGATGGCCGGCGACAACCCCTCGATGAAGTCGACGTCGGGCTTGTCCATCTGGCCCAGGAACTGGCGCGCGTACGACGACAGGGACTCGACGTAGCGGCGCTGACCCTCGGCATAGATGGTGTCGAAGGCGAGCGACGACTTGCCTGACCCCGACAGGCCCGTGAACACGATGAGCTGATCACGCGGCAACTCGAGCGAGACGTCGCGCAGGTTGTGTTCTCGTGCCCCGCGGATCACCAACCGGTCGGCCATCGCTGGGAGGCTACCGGGGTGGCGGGGGTCCGATTTCGAGGTCGCCGCGCCGGACCGCGTCACGCCGTGGGCACGGGGACGCCGACCCCGGGAGAGACTGCCGCGCCCGGCGTGGCGGCCGAGTCCCCCGCCTCGACCAGGGCCAGCCGAAGCTCGGCGATGTCGTCGCGCAACAGCGCCGCCTCCTCGTAACGCAGCTCTGTGGCGGCGAGGCGCATCTCCTGTTCGAGGCGAACAACGAGGCGTTGCAACTCGTCGATGGGGAGGGCGCTGAGCTCGGCCATCTCGTCGACGGCCGTGGTGTCGTCCCCGGTGCCGGCCCCGCGGGCTCCGGCCAGGCGCCTTCCCCCCACGCCGTCGCGGCGGGGCACCCGTGGTGCTCGCACCGGCAGGTGCCCGGGCCGGGCTCGACCTCCCCGGCTCCCCCGTCCCGGCCCCGTGCCGGCGACGGTGCCGGCGGGGCGGATGCTGGCGAGGATGTCGGTCACGGCCTTGCGGATGGTGGTGGGGTTGATGCCGTGCTCGGCGTTGTAGGCCTGCTGCAGGGCGCGCCGGCGCTGGGTCTCGGAGATGGCCGCGCGCATGGCGTCGGTGATGGTGTCGGCATACAGCACGACCAGGCCGTCGACGTTGCGGGCGGCCCGTCCCATCGTCTGGATCAGCGACGACGCCGAGCGCAGGAACCCGGTTTTGTCGGCGTCGAGGATGGCGACGAGCTGGACCTCGGGGAGGTCGAGCCCCTCGCGCAGGAGGTTGATGCCCACGAGGACGTCGTACTCACCCAGACGCAGGTCGCGCAGCAGCTCGATGCGGGTGATGGTGTCGATGTCGGAGTGCAGGTAGCGCACCCGCACGCCCAGCTCGACGAGGTAGTCGGTGAGGTCCTCGGCCATCTTCTTCGTGAGGGTGGTGACGAGGGATCGCCCCCCCGCCTCCGACGCCTTGTGGATGCGCTCCATGAGGTCGTCGATCTGACCGGTGGTGGGCTGGATCACGACCTCGGGATCGACGAGACCCGTGGGCCGGATGACCTGGTCCACCACCTGGCTCGACACGTCGAGCTCGTAGGCTGCCGGTGTCGCCGACAGGAACACGACCTGGCCCACCCGCTCGGTGAATTCGTCGAAGGTGAGAGGGCGGTTGTCGAGGGCCGACGGCAGACGGAAGCCGTGTTCGACGAGCGTTTCTTTGCGAGACCGGTCTCCTTCGTACTGGCCGTGGATCTGGGGCACCGTGACGTGGCTCTCGTCGATCACGGTGAGGAAGTCGGCCGGGAAGAAGTCGAGCAGCGTGTGCGAGGGCTCACCGGCGCTGCGTCCGTCGAGGTGTCGGCTGTAATTCTCGATGCCGTTGCACACCCCGACCTCGGCCAGCATCTCGAGGTCGTGCTCGGTCCGGAGCCGCAGGCGCTGGGCCTCGAGGAGCTTGCCCACCGACTGCAGCTCGGTGAGGCGCTCGCCGAGCTCGGTCTCGATCGACGCCACGGCCCGTCGCATGGTGTTGTCACCGGCCCCGTAGTGCGTCGCCGAGAAGACGACGAGCTCGTCGATGTCGTCGCCGATGTCGCCGGTCAACGCGTCGAAACGCCTGATCCGCTCCACCTGGTCCCCGAAGAGCTCGATGCGCACCGCCTGCTGCTCGTACACGGGGTGCAGCTCGACCGTGTCGCCCCGGACCCGGAAGTGACCGCGGGTGAGTACGGCGTCGTTACGGTCGTAGTGGAGGTCGACCAGCTTGCGCAGAAGGTCGCGTTGGTTGACGGTGTCACCGGGACGCACGGCCGTGATCCGTTGGCGATACTCGTCGGGCGATCCCAGGCCGTAGATGCACGACACCGACGCCACCACGATGACGTCCCGGCGGAGCAGGAGACTCGACGTGGTGGAGTGACGCAACCGGTCGATCTCGTCGTTGATCGACGAGTCCTTTTCGATGTAGGTGTCCGAGGTGGGCAGATACGCCTCAGGCTGGTAGTAGTCGTAGTACGACACGAAGTACTCGACCCGGTTGTTGGGGAACAGCTCGTGGAGCTCGGCGGCCAGCTGGGCGGCCAGAGACTTGTTGGGCTCGATGATGAGGGTGGGCCGCTGCGCCTGCTCGATGGTCCAGGCGATGGTGGCGGTCTTCCCGCTGCCGGTGATGCCGAGCAAGGTCTGGTAGTGATCGCCGCGCCCGATCCCCTCGGTCAGGCGCTCGATGGCCCGCGGCTGGTCACCCGCGGGGCGCAGCGGGGTCACGACCTCGAAACGGGGCACCTTCCGATGGTACCGGGGAGGTGTATCAGCCCGATCGGGGACGGGGCGGTCCCCGCCCGGACAATGCAGGTCGGCCACCGCCGCCCGGACAGCGCCCTGGCGAGCCGTCAGGGGGAGGGGTCGCCAGATCCCTGGGGCCAGGCCCCGAGCGCGGCCCAGACCCGGTCCACCTCGGCGACGAGGTGGGCCCGGTCACCGGCATTGTCGATGACGAAATCCGCTCCCTCCCGGCGTTCCTCGCGGGTGATCTGCGCCGCCACCCGGGACTCGGCGTCGCGGCGGGAGAACCCGCGCTGGCTCACCAGTCGGTCGACGGCGATGTCGACGGGACAGTCCACGACCACGACGACCTGCAGCGATAGGACGTCGCGGTGAGCGGGCTGCAACAGGGGAATGTCGAGCACCACCACGCGGTCGCCCCCCTCCTCGGCGGCGCGCTGCTGCGCCATGACGGCGCTGATGGCGGGGTGGGTGATGGCGTTGAGGGCGGCCACCGAATCGGCGTCGACAAAGGCGAGCGCGGCCAGTGCGGCGCGGTCGATGGTTCGGTCGGGTGTCAGGATGCCGGCGCCGAACCGGTCCACGAGCGGCTGGTAGGCGGGACCACCGGGTACCACCACTTCCCGGGCGATCCGATCGGCGTCGATGAGCACGGCACCGCGCTCGAGCAGGAGCTCGGCCACCGTCGACTTGCCCGACCCGATCCCTCCGGTCAACCCGACCGCGAGCACCGGCGCTACCGGCCGCGACGCTTCCCGGCCACCGTCTCGTCCACGAGGGCGTCGAGGGTCCCTGCCGCGGTGGCGTCCCAGGTGAGGGCGGCGGCGCGGCCCAACGCGGCGTGCCCCAGGCGCGCCCGCAGAGCCGGGTCGACGAGCACGGTGCGGAGCGCCTCCGCGAAAGGCCCCGTGGGCGCAGGGGCCCCCGGCCGTCGATCGCCGGGGGCGAGGCTCACCACCAGCCCGCTCACGCCGTCCTCCACCGCATCGACGTGGCCGGCGATGCGTGACACCACCGACGGTGTGCCACAGGCGGCGGCCTCGCTGATGGTCATCCCCCACCCTTCGCGCTGGGACGTGCTGGACAGCACCCAGGCCCGCCGGTACAACGTGAGAAGGTCGTCCTCGTCCATGTGCCCGGGGAGCTCGATCCACTCGTCGGCACCGAGGGCGTGGCGGTGCGCCTCGAGACGCTCGCGCTCGTACCCTTCGCCGACGATCACCGCGCGCAGGTTGGGAACGGCACGACGCACGTCGACCAGCGCGTCCATCAGGACGTCGAAGCGCTTGACCGGGACCAGACGACCGACCGCGATCACCAGGGGCTGGGGCGACCGCTTGCCCGCGGGCGAGAATCGGGGGTCGACGCCGGGCGGGACCACGCTCACCCGCGACGCCCGGAGCCCGAGCATGGATACGATCTCGAGGCGCGACGACTCAGACAGCGTCACGACCCGCGTCCCCCGGTAGAGCGGGGGCGCCAACCTCCGTTCCAGCAGCTCCCCCGTCCGGGCGCGCCACGGCCGCAGCACCATCTGCCACATCTCGGCGTGCACGTGGTGCAGGAAGACGACGCGTGGCCGCCGAGCCCACAACGGCGAAAGGAACGGCATGCCGTTCCAGATCTCCACCAGGCCGTCGGGACGGCCGCTGCCGAGGAGGCCGCTCAAGGCGCTCCGGGGGAAGACGCTGTAGCGCCGGCCCTTGCGCAACACGTGGTACCCGTCGCGGACGACGCTCGACGGATGCCCCCTCGCCGCCGAGGTCCGCAGCGTGACGTCGAGGCCGGCGCGAGCCCACCGTGCCGCCACGTGATCGGCGTGGCGCTCGGACCCACCGGCCTCGGGGTCGTCGAGATCCCTCCATGCCAGCATCTGGATCCGGCGCAGCCCCACGTCGAGGGCGCGGGCCACGACATCGTGGAGCGTCGCCAGGGACGCGCCGGGGAGCAGGACCAGACCTTGATGGGGGGTACGCGGCGGCGCGTCCGGCGCGGTCGTCACGGCGTTTCCCCGTCGATCGTGGAGCTCGGTCACGACTCATCCCTTTCCTCCCGGTCACGAACGTACCGGCGGATCGGGCTCGGTCGCGACGTCGATCGCCTGCTCATGACGGGCACGGCGGTCACGCTAGTGACTGGTCGGCCTCCAACGAAGTATTGGCAACGAGGGCCCGGCGGCGGGCCGTGCGCCGGTGGACGGCGACGAAACACACCGTCGTGACCGCGCACAACCCCACCTGCACCGCCAAGTCGGCACGGGCCGTGGCGAGATACTCGCCGTTGGCGGCGGCGGCGGCCGCGGCCAGGGCACCGGCACCGACGGCCAGGACGAGGACCACCCACCTCCACCCGACGCCCAACAGGTAGATGGCCAAGACCACGGTGACCGCCATGAAGATCATGGCGAGCACGATGCTGGAGAAGGCGGGCGCGGCCCCGGTGAGATGCTTCCCGAAGACGAGACCGAGGACGCCGTGCGCAGCCACCACCGCCATGCCCAGCAGGACGAGACAGGGGATGGCCAGCACGGCGAAGGTCTGGCCCAGTTGCTTCAAGGCGTGAGAGCCGGCCTGATGGCGAATCGTCGCCTCGGGGAGCAGATAGTTCACGAGCACCAGGGCCACGAACACCAGCGCCTTGGACGGGACCGAGATCGCGGCGTAGGCCCCGGAGTGATGCCCGTGCGACTTGCTGCCCAGGATGATCACGTCCAGGTTCTGCAACAGAGCCAGGAGCAAGAGACTCCCGAGCGCAGTCAGCACGTCGGCGACCAGGTCCTTGCCGCCGTGCACGGCGGTGGCGGCGACGACGGACTCCGTGGCCTCCGCCACCACCTCCAATTCGAACTCCGTCGGCTCCACGGCGGTTTCCGAGGACGCGTCTGTCTCTGACGGCACGCCCCCGGCAGGCACGGTCGCGGGCGACTCCGTCCCGGACGACACGGCCCCGGACGACACGGTCCCGGACGACTCACTCTCCGACGGCCTCGGGGGGGACGACGGTTGCGTCTGGTCGGTGGGAGTCGCATTGCGCACCATGGCCCGGGTGGCGGTGAAGCGGGCGTGGCCGGCGGTGACCACCTCGGCGATCAAGAGGCCGATGGCGGCACCCTCGACCCCGAGCTCGGCCGCCATGCCGACCGTCAAAGCGCAGCGCATCACGGACTCGATCACGAGGTTGATCGAGAGATCGGTGTAATCCCGGCTCACCTGGAGCAAGCCGCGGTCGATCGACAGGAGGACCCAGATGCCGCCGGCCGTCAGGATCTCGGTGACGCCGCTCGGGCTGGGAAGCGACAGCGCGTGCGCGACCGGCACCCGGATGAGGAACATGACCACGGCGAGCAAGACGAGACAGACCTCGCCGATGCGGTGGACGCGCGCCACCCAGGGGCGCACCTGCTCTCCGAGACCGGCGGCCCGCCACGACGACACGCGTCGCACGACGCTGACGAGCAGCGCCGTGCCCGGCTGCGACACCACCAGGAAGAGCCCGAGCAGAATGATGAGGGTGCCGTAGCCCCGAGTGCTGAGCACGTGGGCGACGAAGACGGTGGTGAGGAGGCTGACCACGCCGACGAGCGCGGCGGCGATCGCCAGGGGGATGGCGTGGCGGATCTCCGCCGCCTCCTCCTGCACGCGTCGGACGCGGGAGGCCCTCCCCTGGCTCTGGGCGGGGCCGTGTTCGGCGACAGGGTCCACTACGACGCGCCGCTACCCGTGATGGCGGCCACCGGTCGAGAGATGACCGGGGCGTCGCGTCCCGTCCCCGCGCCGCTCCCGCCCGCCTTCTCCTCGTGGTACTCCTCGTCGACGTTTACCGACCAGATGTCGTGGCTCGCATCTGCCACGATGTTCTCGACGGTCAGCATGGCCGTGTACATCGAGTGGTCCTGGTTGTTGTACTTGTGCATGCCGTTCCGGCCCACGGGGTGCACGTTGGGGACCTCGGTGGCGAGCCAATGGCGCATGGTGTCCACGGCGGCCCGATAGGTGTCGTCGTAGACGGGATACGCCTTGGGCATGCGCACGACATAGCCCCGTTCCACCTGGGTGGGCTCGACCAGCCCGATGGCGGCAAGCTCCGTCGTCGCCAGGGCCACCAGGGCATCGTCGTCGGTGTCCCACAGCTCGTCACCCTCGAAGACGAAGTACTCCATGCCCAGACACGTGGTGCCGCCGCGCACCATGAACGGGGACCAGGCGCCGAAGTTCTGGATGCGGCCCACCCGCACCTTCGGGGAGTGGATGTAGATCCAATTGTCGGGAAACCCCCCGGCTTCGGGCACGACCAGCGCCACGGTCAGGAAGTCCCGATACTGCAGGGCGTCAGCGGCGGCGAGCACGGGGGCCGGCGGCGGCGGGTCCAGGGCCCGCACGAGCGCCGAGAACGGCATGGAGCTGATGACATGGTCCGTCTCGACGCGATGGTGCTGGCCGCCGGACTCGAAGACCACGGCGGTGGCACCCGCCGCCCCGCGCTCGACCCCCACTACGGGGCTCTGTAGAAGGACCTCGACGCCCGCCTTTTCGACCAGGTCCCGACACGTCTCCCACATCATCCCGGGCCCGAGCTTCGGGTACTGGAACTCCTCGATGAGGCTCGTCACCTGTCGGGACCGGTTGCGGCGGCTGCCGGCGAGGCGCGAGCGCAAGGGCTCCCACACCGCCTTGAACAACGACATGCCCTTGATGCGCTGGGCACCCCAGTCGGCGGAGACCTCCGAGGGAGGGACACCCCACACCTTCTCGCTGTAGGTCTTGAAGAAGTGCTCGTAGAGCCGCCACCCGTAATTGGCGACCACGTATCCCTCGAGCGAGCTCTGGTCCTTGGGCGGCGACACCCGCACCTTCAGATACGACATCCCGCACCGGGTCGCCTCGACCAGCCCCAGGTTATGGAGTGCGTTGAGCACGTTGATGGGGTAGTCGTAGAACTTGCCCTCGTAGTAGATCCGGCTCATGCGGGGACGCAGGAGGAAGTCGCCCGGGGCGAGGATTTCGTGCCACAGGTCCTCCACGGGCTGGACCTTGGTGAAGAAGCGGTGGCCGCCGATGTCGAAGCGCCACCCGTCTCGCGCCACGGTCCGGCTGATGCCTCCGACCACGTCGTCGGCCTCCAACACCAGGGCGTCGCGCCCCGCCTTGGAGAGCTGGTAAGCAGCCGTCAGCCCGGCGGGCCCGGCCCCGATCACCACCACAGGGCGATCGCCTCGCCATGCCGCCGCCGTCTGCGTCACCTCGCCTCGCATCCCCCGTTCGGCCTCCGGCCCCCTGCAAGGCTACCGGTTGGCACCACCCCGACCCCAGCCAACGATCCCCTTCCGATCACCCCATGACCAGGTCAGGGGACATAGAGGTTGGTGAAGGCAAGCAACGCGTAGATGCCGAGCCCGGCCGCGGCCAGGGTCAGGACCACCCGCTCGACGCGGGGGCCCGATGTCAGGGACGCGCCCGCCAGCACCAGTGGGAATCCCGACAGCGCGTAACGCTCGAAGCCGTCCAGGTTGGCCGCCGTGAGCGCCACCACCAGCACGGCAGCGGCGAACGCACCGTAGGAGAGCGGCCATCGGCGAAGGGTCACGATAACGAGGGCGATGGCGAGAAGGGCCCACGGCAGATGCAATGCCGATCCGAGATGTCGACCGTGGACCAACAGCCAGGCGTCGTGCGCCAGCGTGCGCAACGGGTCGGTGACACCGCCGCGCAACGACCCCTGTTGCTGGACCCTGAGGGGGGCGAGGGCGTCGCCGTAGCGCCACCCGACCCATCCGAGGAAGGCACCGAACCCCAGGGCGGGACCCACCACCGCGGCGATGCGCCCGACGCGCCCGGGCGCGGACGAGGGGCGCCATCCCCGCAGGACCTCGATGGCAGCGGGAACGACGAGGAACACGCCCAAGGGACGGGTTGCGGCCGCGGCCAGGCCCAGGGCGCCGGCCCACCACCACGCCCGGGCCCGGAGGGCGAGCATGGTCCCGATGCTCAGCGCCAACAGCGTCCCTTCGGCATACCCCATCACTTGGGTGAAGGCGGCGGGAGCCAGGCACAACAACCAGGCGGCACGCCCCGCCAACGCGTCGTCACCGGTCTCCCGTCTCACCAGGACGGCGAGGAGCACCACGGCCCCCAACGACGACACGTTCGCCACCGACACCAGTGCCACACCGAACCCGATGCCCGGGACCGACGCTACGGCGCGCGTGACCAGGGGGACGAGTGGGAAGAACCGCAACGACAGATGGCCGGCTCCGGCATACCCGTGGCGCGCGATCGTCTCGTACCACCCTGCGTCCCATCCCAGCAGCCCCTCGTGGACACGGGACGCCACCGCGACAGAGGGCTTGGCCTGGTTGACGAATTCGTGGGCGGCGACGAGGGCGGCGATGACGACGACGCGCGCGACCACCCACGGCACCACCGCGGTGCGGACGCCCCATGCCAGGTCCTCCTGACCGGACAGGGCGCGCCCGGCGCGTGCGATCGTTGCGCCGCGACGGTCAGACGGCTCCGAGCTGCCTGGTCCCGGAGCGGCGGGGGTCGTCGACACCGACACCGCTGCGGTGTCCTCGACGGGAAGCACGTTCGGAGCCGGTGCCGAGAACGCGTCCCCTTTGGATGGTGGTCCGTCGGGGGGCGGTCCGTCAGGTGGCGCGATCACCACCGGGTCGGCGGTCGCTTGGCGCCGCATCGGGGTCCGCATGACCGCATGCTAACGACGGGCCTGTGGTCGACCCCGCACTCCGGACCCGCTGGTGGTCCCGCGCCCGTGACCGCCGAACGCGGCCATGCGGGGCTACCTTGGCGCCGATTCTGAGGGCTGTGCCCGGCTGTTCGGCGGCACGACGTCTACCATGGCGCGCCAACGGGCGCCAGGGGGCTGCGTGTCCAACCAGGGGCGAGGGGGACCGATGGCTGACTCCGCGGATCGATACGACCGGCGGGCGTTTCTTACCCGTGGCGCCACGACCGCGGCGGCAGTGGGACTGGCGGGCGTCGGCCTGCCCTCGTTGCTGGCGGCGTGCGGGAGCGGCACCACGGCGCCGCCCCACGCCTCCTCCACCCCGGGGATCGGCATCGGGACGCCCAAGCGCGGCGGGACGGTCACGATCGGCCTGAACTCGGAGATCGACGGCTTCTTGCCCTCGGCGAGCCACTTCGACAACTCAGGCCTGACCTATGCCAACACCATCTTCGACACCTTGACGGTGGTGGGTGCCGACGGCTCGGCCAAGCCGTACCTGGCCCAGTCGGTGGTCCCGAACACCGACATGACCGTGTGGACGATCACCTTGCGACCCGGGGTCACGTTCCACGACGGCTCGCCGTTGAACGCCGACGTCCTGGTGGCCAACATGCAGGCGCTGCAGACCTCGGCGCTCACGGGCCAGGCCCTCAGAGGAGTCGTCGACACCGTCGCCAAGACCGGCGATCTCTCTGTGGCCGTGACTTGCGCGGAGCCCATCGTGGCCTTCCCGCACTATCTCGCCACCCAGGTGGGCTACGTCATCGCCCTGGCGCAGCTCGAGAGCCAGAACTCCACCAAGCCCATCGGCACCGGGCCCTTCTCTTTGGTGGAGTGGGTGCCCAACGACCACCTCGCGGTGACGCGCAACCACAATTACTGGCGCTCGGGGCTCCCCTACCTCGACGGCCTCACCTACCGGCCCATCAGCGAAGATCAGTCCCGGGAGAACTCGCTGCGGTCGGGGACCATCGATCTGATGGTCACGCGCGACCCCGACGCCATCCGCGACCTCCGTGACAATGCCGACTACCAGCTCGTCCTGAACCCGAACGTCGGGCAGGGCGACATGGACTTCGTCATCCTCAACACGAGCGTCGCGCCGACCAGCGACATCGTGGTGCGCCAGGCCCTCGCCCATGCCATCAACGTCGACGAGCTCGTCAAGCTGTTCGGGGCCGGCATCGCCAAACCCAACCTCAGCCTGTTCCCTCCCGGGTCCCCGTACCGCCCGGCCGACAACGGCTACCCCACCTACGACCTCGCCAAGGCCAAGCAGCTCGTCGCCCAGGCCGCCCCCAACCACGGCGGCAGCATCAAGATCTCCCTGGCGACGATCACCGACCCCCGTCTACTCAACGAGGTGCAGGCCATCGCCAGCATGTGGGGGCTGGCCGGCATCCAGACCACGGTGAGTGAGATCGAGCAGGTCACATTCATCGACAACCTGGTGACGGGGCAATTCCAGGCCTACACCGACGAGATGTTCGGCGCCACGGACCCCGACCTCAACTACGTATGGCTGAGCCCCACCACCGCCAACGGGCCCATCGCGCTCAACTTCGCCCGCAACAAGGACGATGCGCTAGAGACAGCGCTGCAAACAGGCCGCACCACGTCCGACCAGGCAGTCCGCGCCAAGGCCTACCAGCAAGTGGACAAGCGTCTGGCCCAGGACCTGCCCTATCTGTGGGCGTCTCTGGCGACGTGGTGCTCGATAGGAAGCAACGTGGTGCAGAACTTCAACAACCTCACACTGCCCGACGGGTCCAAGGCCCTCGGGTTCAGCAACGGAGTCCTCGACCCGACGCCCGTGTGGCGCAAGGACTGAGCGTCGCCTTTCCCATGCTCCGGTTCACCGCAACCCGCCTCGTCCAGCTGGTCGTCATCTGCTTTCTCATCTCTGTCTTCGCCTTCCTGCTCGTCCACCTCCTCCCCGGGGACCCCACCCTCGCCATCCTCGGGCCCAACGACACGCCCGCCGCCCGGGCCGTGCTGCTGCACCAGCTCGGGCTCAACAAGGGCCTCCTGGCCCAGTACGGCACGTGGATCGTCAACATCTTCCACGGCAACCTGGGCGCGTCGTTCCTGACCAAGCAGACCGTGACGAACGCCCTGAGCGTGGCCGTGCCGATCGACCTCGAGCTCATCGTGGTCTCACAGGTCCTCGCCCTCCTCGTGGCCATCCCCATGGCACTCATCGCCGCCCTGCGCCCCAACCGCGCCTTCGACCGCGTCGCCACCACGTCGACCTTCGCCATGCTGTCGCTCCCCACCTTCGTAGCCGGCCCGCTGCTGGTGCTCGTGTTCGCCGTCACGCTCAAGTGGGTCCCGGCCACCGGGTTCAACCGGCTCTCCCAGGGACTCGGGCCCAACCTCAAATCAGTCATCCTTCCGTCGGTAGCGCTCGCCATCGGGTCCATCACCGTCTACTACCGGCTCCTACGCGCCGACCTCATCGCCACCTTGCAAGAGGACTTCGTGACCATGGCCCGCTCCAAGGGCCTGTCGACCCGGTACATCCTGTTGCGCCATGTGATGCGGCCGTCGTCGTTCTCGTTGCTGGCCGGCGCGGGGATCAGCATCGGGACGCTGTTCACCGGAGCCTTCGTGGTCGAAGTCCTCTTCCAGCTGCCCGGCATCGGGTTCCAGCTGGTCCAGGCCATCTACGGACGCGACTACCTGGTGGTCCAGGGCATGGCTCTGGTGGCCGCCGTGGCGTTCGTGGTGGTGAACTTCGGGGTCGACTACCTCCTGACCGTCTTGGACCCGAGGGTGCGCCGTGCCTGAGCTCCCGTCGTACGTCGCACTGGAGTCCGAGTCGACCCTGGCGCTCGACAGCACTCCCGGAATGGGGGTCCAGGCCCTACAGTCCAGACTTCCCGCCTCCGGGCTCTTCTCCAGGAAGGGCGGTCTGGGCCTCACGTTCTGGATCTGCTTGGGCTGGGTCGTCTTCATGATCCTCTTGGCCGTGCTGGCCTCGGTGCTCCCGATCAAGGCCCCCAACTTCCAGGACTACTCAGCCGTCAACGTCGGCCCGACGGCGCGCCATCTCCTCGGCACCGACGACCTCGGTCGGGACCTGCTGTCGCGGGTGATCTTCGGGTCGCGCGTGTCGCTCGTCATCGGGTTCGCTCCCATCCTGGCCGGCCTCGTCATCGGGGGCGCCGCCGGGCTCCTGGCCGGCTACCGCAGCGGCCCCGCCGACACCGTCCTCAACGCGGTGTCGTTCGTGCTCCTGGCCTTCCCCGCGTTGTTGGCCATCATGGTGATCGAGACGTTCTGGAAGCCCGTGTCGTTGTTCAAGCTCACCGTGATGTTCACCTTTGTCGCCGCGCCGCTCTTGTTCCGCGTCATACGGGCCACGACGTTGTCGTTCTCCAGTCGGGAATTCGTGGTGGCGGCACGCGCCACCGGTGCCAAGACGTCGCGCCTGCTCCTGCGCGAGCTGCTCCCCAACATCGTGCCGGCGGCGGTGTCGTTCGCGCTCATCGGGGTTGCCATCGCCATCGTGCTCGAAGGGTCGCTCGCCTTCCTGGGGCTGTCGATCGGCCTCCCCACCTCGTCGCTCGGGAACATCATCAACGACGGGGTGAACAGCAACAACCTGACCCTCAACCCCTTCATCGCGCTGTGGCCGTCGCTCTACATCTTCCTGCTGCTCACCGCCCTCAACCTCATGGCCGACCGCCTGCGCTCGTACTTCGACCTGCGTGAGGTGACCCTGTGAGCCGCTGGAGCCGGAGACCCCAGCTCAGCTTCCCCGACGTAGGATCGATCGAGGGCCCGCTCCTCGAGGTGATCGACCTCCACACGTCGTTCCGCACCGGCCGCGGGCTCGTACGCGCCGTCGACGGCGTGTCGTTGACCCTGGGGCGCGGCCGCACCCTGGGCGTGGTCGGCGAGTCGGGCTCGGGCAAGACCGTCCTGAGCCGATCGATCATGGGACTGGTCCCGGGGTCCAACGTCGAACGGTCCGGCGTCGTCCGCTTCTCGGGCCACGATCTCACCGCCATGTCCCTGGCCGAGCTGCGCGAGGTGTGGGGCATGCAGGTGGCCCTCGTCTTCCAGGACCCCATGACGGCGCTCAACCCCGTGGTGCGGGTGGGACGCCAGATCACCGAGTCCCTTCGCCTGCGGGCCGGGCTCGACCGCAAGGCCGCCCGCGAGACCGCGGTAGCACTGCTCAAGTCGGTGGGCATCCCTGCCCCCGAACAGCGGCTGCGCAACTACCCCCACGAATTGTCGGGGGGGATGCGTCAGAGGGTCATGATCGCCATCGCCGTGGCATGCGGCCCCAAGCTCCTGCTCGCCGACGAGCCCACGACGGGCCTCGACGTCACCGTGCAGGCCCAGATCCTCGACCTCCTCGCCGCCCAGCAGAGCGAGCGCCACATGGGCATGATCCTCGTCACGCATGACCTCGGCGTGGTGGCCAACCGCACCGACGACATCATGGTGATGTACGCCGGTCGTGTCGTGGAGCAGGCGCCCACCGCCGAGCTCTTCGCCCATACCCGCATGCCCTACACCGAAGCATTGATGCGCTCGATCCCCCGTCTGGCCGAGGCCTCGCACACACGCCTGCGGGCCATCCCGGGTCGACCCCCCGACCTCGCCGCCGATCTGCGGGGCTGTCGCTTCGCACCGCGCTGCCCCTATGTCCAAGAGCACTGCCGCAAGGAGGAGCCCCCGCTGCGCGCCGCCGGCCAGGGACACCTTTTCCGGTGCTGGTACCCGGTGGGCTCGGCCGAAGGCGACGCCGCCCTGGCCTACAACGTGGCCTCCCGGCTCCCCGCTGCCCTGGCATTCACCGGTACCCCGGTGCGCGACGCGGCGATGGTGGCGCCCAACGGCGTGGGGATCACCTGATGGCCGGGAGCGGCACGGCCCACATGCGGGGTGACGACGTCCTGCTGCGCGTCGAGCACCTCGTCGTCGAGTTCGGATCGGGGCGCCACCGGGTGCGCGCCGTGTCGGATGTGAGCTTCGACGTGGCCGCGGGTGAGACCCTGGGACTCGTCGGGGAGTCCGGCTGCGGGAAGTCGACCACAGGGCGCTCGGTCGCCCTCGTCAACCACCCGAACTCGGGATCGGTCAAGTACAACGGGACCGAGCTCACCTCGCTGTCGCGCGCCGAAGCCCGAAAGGCGCGCACCAAGATCCAGATGGTGTTCCAGGACCCCATCTCGTCACTCAACCCGCGTCGTCGGGTCCTCGACGCCGTCGTGGAGCCCCTGTCGGTGTGGGGCATCGGCACCAAGGACGAGCGTAAGACCAAGGCCCGGGCCACGCTGGAGTCCGTCGGGATCGACCCCGACGACGCCGGGGGGCGCCGGCCCACCGAGATGTCGGGCGGTCAGTGCCAGCGGGTCAGCATCGCCCGGGCCCTCATGCTCGAGCCCACCGTGCTCGTCTGCGACGAACCCGTGTCCGCTCTCGACGTATCGGTCCAAGCCCAGATCCTCAACCTCCTCGACGACCTCAAGCGCGACCGGGGACTCACGATGTTGTTCATCGCCCATGACCTCGCCGTGGTGAAGAACGTCAGCGACCGCGTGGCGGTCATGTATCTCGGGAAGCTGTGCGAGGTGGCCCGACCCGACGCCCTCTACCACCGACCGGAGCATCCCTACACCGAAGCGCTGCTCACTTCCATCCCCGAGCCCGACCCGGGCGCGGCCCGCAACGACAAGGCGACGCTGTCGGGTGATCTCCCGTCACCCATCAACCCGCCCTCGGGATGTCGGTTCCGGACCCGCTGTCCCTTCGCGCAGCAGAAGTGCGCCGAGGAGGAGCCGCAGATGCGCGCCATCGGGCCCGACCATTTCGTGGCCTGCCACTTCCCGCTCGGCTCGCAGGCCTCCACTGCTTTCGCACCCTCGGTGTCAAGCCAACCCCCGGTCGCGCCGCCGGCCCCGGACTTACAACAGCCACCGGCATGGAGCGTGCAGGCGCCAGACCCGGTGCCGGGATCATCGACGCCTGTTTCCTCGCCGCCGTCCCAACCGGCGCCGAGCCCCACGCCTCTGGCACCGCCGGAGAACGCCCCCGAGCGTTCGCCCTTGTGGATCGATCCCCGCTGAACGACTCCCGCTGACGCAAACCGTCGCGGTCGGGGTCAGCCCTCGGCCGGTGCCGCCGCGTCGGGAGCTTCGGTCTCGCCCGCCGCAACCTCGGTCGGCGCGGTGGGGACCGGTGCTTCGACGGACGGTGCGGTGGGGACCGGTGCTTCATGCGCCGATGCCTCGGGGGCGCTGCCGTTGCCGTCTCCCGCCGGAGCGGGGGGAGGTCCACCTTCGGCACCTTCGGGTGGCGTGCCGTGCTCGGCCACGTACTCGGCCCACGCCGCCTGCGCCTCGGTCTCGGGCGTGAACTCGGTGCCGCCGTAGTCGTAGCCGATGTAGTTGCCCTGCTCGTCGTAGGCGTGCTCGCCGAAGGCCTCGCGGTACTCCTCGGACACCTCGCCGCCCTCGGCCGCCTGCTTGATCGAAAGGCTGATGCGGCGACGCTGGAGGTCGATGTCGATGATCTTGACCCACAGCTCCTCGCCCGGGGTGACGACCTGCTCGGGGAGGTCCACATGGTGGCCGGCCATCTCCGAGATGTGCACCAGACCTTCGATGCCGTCGCCCACCTGGACGAAGGAACCGAAGGGCACGAGCTTGGTGATCCGCCCGTAGACGAGCTCGCCCACCTGATGGGTGTTGGCGAATTCCTGCCACGGGTCGGTCTGGGTGGCCTTGAGGGAAAGACTGATGCGCTCTTTGTCGAGGTCGACGTCGAGCACCTCGACCTCGACCTCGTCGCCGACCGACACCACCGACGAGGGGTGGTCCACGTGCTTCCACGACAGCTCCGACACGTGGATGAGCCCGTCCATGCCACCAAGGTCGACGAAAGCGCCGAAGTTGACCACCGACGACACCACACCGCGGCGACGCTCGCCGGGCTTCAGGTTGACGAGGAACTCCCCGCGCTGCTCTTTCTGGGTCTCTTCGAGCCAGGCCCGGCGGGACAGGACCACGTTGTTGCGGTTGCGGTCGAGCTCGATGATCTTGGCCTCGATGCTGCGACCCACATAGGGCTGCAGTTCGCGCACCCGGCGCAGCTCCACCAGGGAGGCGGGGAGGAACCCACGAAGCCCGATGTCGACGATGAGCCCACCCTTGACCACTTCGATGACCGGCCCCTTGACGATGCCGTCGGAGTCCTTGATCTTTTCGATGGTGCCCCAGGCGCGCTCGTACTGAGCCCGCTTCTTCGACAGGACGAGTCGGCCCTCTTTGTCTTCCTTCTGGAGCACCAACGCTTCGATCTGGTCACCGAGGCTGACGATCTCCGACGGGTCGATGTCGTTGCGGATCGAGAGCTCGCGCGAGGGGATGACCCCTTCGGACTTGAAGCCGATGTCGAGAAGGACTTCGTCCTTGTCGATCTTGACGACCTTCCCCTCGACGATGTCACCGTCGTCGAACTCGACGATGGTGGCGTCGATGGCTTCTTCGAGTGAGGCGCCACCCAGGTCGTCCTCGACGATGGCACGGGGGACGTACTTCCCCGTTTCGTCGAAGGTGCCCATGGGGGCGTCCGAGAGAAGGGCGATGGCGCCGGGAACTTCACCGGCCGCCGCGGCGGGACTGGCCGCCGGGTCAGCTACGCCGGATGAACCGGCAGCTTCGTCAGGCATGAACTTCGGAACTCGCTTTCGGGATTGGGACACCCCACGCGTCGAGAGCGCGTCGGGCCGGCCGCCGGTGACGGCCGACCGTCAATGCTAGCAAAGGGCGGTAGTGAGTCAGTTTTGACCGTTACACCCACGCGGTACCCCCCACGAGTCGGTTCCCCGGTAGGGGGAGGCGTGAAACTGGCCTTTGGGCCTGCCGACGTAAAGCTGAAATGTACGCAGAGGGTCGAAACCGACCCACTACCCAAAGGGCTGCCTCGAGTCGCCCTGGCCGGGGGTTCTTCAACCCTTGGCGTCCGCCCAGGTGTCGCCCCACGCGGCCGACACTTCGAGGGGCACGGCGAGGTGGACGGCGTCGGCCACGCCCGCCATCACGCTCGTGACGAGGTCTCCGGTGATCGCCTCCTCGTCGCTCGGCACCTCGACCAGGACCTCGTCGTGGACCTGGAGGACCACCTGCGATGCGAGCTGCTTCTCCTCGAGCGCGGCATCGAGTCGCACCAGAGCCACTTTGAACAGATCGGCGGCGAGGCCCTGGATGCCGGCGTTCATGGCCTGGCGCTCGGCCGCCATGCGCAGGTTGCGGTTGGGAGAGTGGAGGTCGGGCAGGGGCCGTCGCCGGCCGAAGAGCGTCTCGGTGTAGCCCCGGGACCGGGCTTCGACGACGGTGCGGTCCATGTACGCCCGCACGGCCGGGAACGCCACGAAGTAGGCGTCGAGGATCTGGGCGGCTTCGGACGGCTCGATCGAGAGCCGCTGGGCCAGGCCGTAGGCCTCCATGCCGTAGGCCAGGCCGTAGGAGACCATCTTGGCCCGGTTGCGCTGGGCGGAGGTGACGTCGTTCGGCTCCACGCCGAACACACTGGCGGCCGTGGTCCGGTGGATGTCGCGCCCCTCGGCGAAGGCGGCCACGAGCCCCGGGTCGTGCGACAGGTGGGCGATGACGCGCAGCTCGATCTGGTCGTAGTCCGCCACCAGGAGGCGACGCCCTTCGGCGGGGATGAACGCCTTGCGCAGGCGCCGCCCCTCCTCGCTGCGCACGGGGATGTTGTGGAGGTTGGGCCGGTCCGACGACAGCCGGCCGGTGCGCGCCACGGTCTGGCCGAAGGTGGCGTGGATGCGACCGTCGGGAGCGACCTCGGCGAGCAGTGTCTCGCCGTAGGTGGAGCGCAGCTTCTCCACCTCGCGGTAGCGCAGCAGCGTGTCGACAACGGGGTGCTGGCCCCGTAGCTTCTCGAGGGTCTGGGCGTCGGTGGAGAACCCCGTCTTGGTCTTGCGCCCCGGCGTCAGCCCGAGACGGTCGTAGAGCACGGCCCGCAACTGCGGCGTGGAGTTGACGTTGAAGGTCTCGCCGGCGAGCTCGTGGATCTCGGCCTCGAGCCGGGCGCACTCGGCCACGAGGCCGTCAGCGATGCGGCGCAGCTCCTGGGTGTCGACGCGGATCCCTGCCACCTCCATGCGGGCCAGGACCCGCACGAGGGGCCGCTCCACCTCGTCGTGGAGTCGTTCGAGGCCGGCGCGCACGAGGGCTTCGCGCATGGGCGCGAACAACAGGCCGAGCGCCACGGCGTTGCGCGCCGCCAGGGTGGACACCTCGAGCTCGCCGGGGCCGTCGAGCGCGAGCCGGCCGGCCGCCTCGGCTTCGACCTCGGCGTCGAGCGCCAGCCCGAGCTGTACCTCGACCACGTCCTCGAGGCGGTATCGACCCGACGACGGGTCGAGCAGGTAGGCGACCACGGCGGTGTCGAGCGCCAACGAGGTGATGTCGATGCCGGTGGGCAGCAGGCTCCGCATGAGCTCTTTCGACCCGTGGGCCACCAGGGGCGCACCGCCCGGCCCCACCAGAGCGGCGAGGGCGCTACGGACGTCACTGTCGGCGAGCACCACCTCGTCGAGCCACATCGGCGCCGGTACGGCGGCGCCGACCACATCCCTCGGAGCATCGCCGTGCGGCGTTGCTGCGTCGCGAGATGCGGTGTCGCCGGGATCGGGGTCCGAGGGGGCGACGGCCATGGCGATGCCCACGAGCGGGCTCCGACCGGCGTCCCCCGACCACACCGGTGCCAGGGCCACCGGGTCCTTGGCCCCGGCGGCGGCGCGCAGCGCCTGGGCGGCCGCCTTGGCGTCGGCCGGCACGGCGGCGGTAACCGACCCCAGGTCGACGGCCGGCGGCGCCCGCGTCCCCGCCGCGCGCGGCAGGGCCTCCTCGGCATCGCCGCCGAGCAGCGGGGCCACGCGCTGCCACGCCGAGCGCAGCTCGAGCTCACCGAAGACCCGCTTGACCTCGGCGGCGTCCCACTTGCCGAGGGCGAGGTCGTCCAGGGACACGTCGAGCTCGACGTCGCGCACCAAGGGGATCACCTCCGCATTGCGGCGCACCTGCTCCTCGTGCTCGGCCAGGTTCTGGCGGAGCTTCGGGGTCTGGTCCTGGATGTGGCTGAAGATGGTGTCGAGGTCGCCGTAGGTGCTCACGAGCTTGGCGGCGGTCTTCTCGCCCACCCCGGGCACCCCCGGCAGGTTGTCGGATGTGTCGCCGCGCAGCGCAGCCAGCGTGGGGTACGAGCGGGGCGACACGCCGTGACGCTCCATGATGCCGGCCTCGTCGTAGACGACGGTGTCGGAGATGCCCCGCCGCGTGTACATCACCTTGACGAGCGGGTCCTCCACGAGTTGGAAGGTGTCCCGGTCGCCGCTCACCACCACCACGTTGCGCCCCGCGTCGCGCGCCTGGGTGGCGAGCGTGGCGAGGATGTCGTCGGCCTCGTACCCGGGCTTCTCGACCATCACGATGCCGAGCGACGAGAGGACCTGGCGCACCAGGGAGAACTGCGGGACGAGCAGGTCGGGGGTGTCGGGGCGGTTGCCTTTGTACTCCACGACGATGTCGTCGCGGAAGGTCCGCTCGGGTCGGTCGAAGGCGACGGCCATGCCGGCCGGCTCGTTGTCGCGCAGGAGCATGACCAACATCGAGGTGAAGCCGTGCACGGCGTTGGTCACCTGCCCGGCCTTGGTGGCCAGATCGATGGGCAGGGCGAAGAAGGCCCGGAAGACGAGGGAATTGCCGTCGAGGAGGTACAGGGTGCCGGTGTCGGGCTTGGAGGTTGCCACCGCCTCGGATCCTATGTGGCCCCGGCCCGATGTCACCCGGCCAGGGGGCGGCACCCGGCAGCCACCGGATCGACCGACTTCAGGGGATCAGGTCCCCGTCGATGATCTCCTGGGCCACCCGCTCCATCCGGACCCGCCGGTCCATGGCCGTGCGCTGGATGAAGGCGAAGGCCACTTCCTCGCTCATCTGGTGGCCGTCCATCAGGACCGCCTTGGCGCGGTCCACCATCTGACGGGTCCTGAGCTTGTCCTCGTGGGTGGGTACGTCCTCCGACAGGCGGGTGTGCTCGTCCTCGATGGCCCGGTACTCCTCGAAGCGCGCCGTGGCGACGGCGATGGCCGGGACCAACTCACCGCGCTGGAAGGGCTTCACCAGATAGGCCGCCACACCCGCGTCCCGCGCCTCTTCGATCAGGTTGCGCTGGCTGAAGGCCGTGAGGATGAGGACGGCCACGCGGTGGTTCGCCGAGATGCGGCGGGCGGCCTCGATCCCGTCGATCCCGGGCATCTTGATGTCGAGGATGGCGATGTCGGGCTGGAGGGTGGCGACCAGCTCCACGGCCTCGTCGCCGCGACCGGTCTCCCCCACGACCGAGTACCCCTCGGCCTCGAGGATCTCTTTGAGATCGAGACGGATGATGGCCTCGTCTTCGGCGATGACGACGCGTTTGCCCATGCGGCCTGTCTCTCTCCTTCTGGTGTTGTGGCGCTGCGGTCCGGTGTCCGGCTACCTGGGCTCGACGACCAGCTTGCCGAGCAGCTCGTCCTGGCGGCGCTCCAACTCGGTGATCATGGCCAACAGTGCCGCCCGGCCCCGGTTGGCGGCGTCGGCGGAGCGTTGCGCGTCGGCGTAGTCATGCCCGGCCAGCGGCGTCTCCGACACGAGCGAACGGATGCGGGCGTCGTCGGCGGCGTCGTTGAGCACCGCCAGTTGTTCGTCGAGCACCGCCAACTCCTCGCGGACCCGCACGAGACGTCCATGGACATCCCGCAGGGATCGTTCGACCAGGGAGCGGCGCATGCTGTGGGAATTGTAGGTGACCTGGTGCCCCGTCGAGCGCGGCGGCCCCCAAACACCTGTTCGCTACCGTTGGGATCAGCCCGCCGATCGTGCCCGAGGCGGGATTCGAACCCGCACGTCCTTTCGAACAAAGGCTTTTGAGGCCTTCAGGTCTGCCTATTCCCTCACTCGGGCGCGCCACCGAATGCTACTGGGAAGGGGAGATCCGACGTGTATCCGCCTGATCGAGTTTCAGTCGTTCTTGCCCTTCTCGGCGCCGGCCACAATCAATCGGAGGTCTCCCGGGCGACGGGCGTCTCTCGAGCGACGATCCGAGCCTGGGCGGCCGGTCGGACACCCGCTCGTTCAGCCTCCACTGCTTGTGAGGTCTGTCACGGGACTATCGAGCTCATCCCACCCGGACCGTAGGCATATCTCCTCGGCCTCTATCTCGGCGATGGGTACATCGCCAGTCACCGTCGAGGTGTCTTCAAGCTCCGCATCACGTGTTGCGACGCCTACCCGTCGCTGATGGCCGACTGTGCCTTGACGATGGCCGAGATCCTCCCCAACCGCGTCGCACGGGCGCATCGAACGGGCTGCACAGGTGTCTACGCGTCCTCGAAGCATTGGCCGTGTCTTCTTGCCCAACACGGTCCCGGCCCCAAGCACGACCGGCCGATCGCCCTTTTCGATTGGCAGCGATCGATCGTCGACCCGTTCCCGGCGCCACTCCTTCGGGGCCTCATCCAATCGGACGGATGTCGGGTGCTCAACAAGGTCAACGGTCGCGTCTACCCTCGCTACGAATTCTCGAACGCGTCGCCGGATATTCGCAACCTCTTCACCCGGGCCTGCGATCTGATGGGTGTGGAATGGCGCGCACGGAGCTTCCGGGTGTTGTCCGTGGCCAGGAGGAGCAGCGTGCGACGGTTGGATGAATTCATCGGGCCCAAGCGTGAGCTGACCGCGAGCGGTGGGCTCATGACCTACCGGTAACGTGACCCAGCGCTCCGATCGTGTCACCCTGGGACGACCCCGATCGATCGGTACGCGAAGAAGAGGAGTCCCAGTGCTGGCGTTCACCTTCCCGGGTCAGGGATCCCAGCGACCCGGTATGGGCCGCGCCTGGCGGGAGCACCCCTCCTGGGAGGTGGTCGAAGACGCGTCGACCGTGGCCGGTCACGACGTCGCCCGACTGCTGTTGGACGTCGATCAGGAGGAGCTGACCCTCAGCGCCAACGCCCAGCTCGCCACCTTCGTCCTCAGCCTCGTGGTCCTCGACGCCATCGAGCGGGTCGGGATCGAGCCTCGCTTGTGCGCCGGTCACAGCTTGGGTGAGTACACCGCCCTCGCCGCCAGTGGCGCCCTCGGGTTCGAGGAGGGGGTGCGCCTCGTCGTCGAACGGGGCGAAGCCATGCACAACGCGGCGGAAGAGCATCCCGGCACCATGGCGGCGGTGATGGGCGCGGACGACGACGCCGTCGACGCCGCCTGTCAGCGGGCCGAGGGAGAGGTGTGGGTCGCCAACTACAACGCCCCCGGACAGGTGGTGATCGCCGGCACCGCCGAGGCGGTGACGCGCGCCGGCGCCATCGCCAAGGAGCTCGGCGCCCGCAAGGTGCTCCCCATTCCCGTCGCCGGTGCCTTCCACACGATGCTCATGGCCCCGGCGCGGTCGTGGCTGCGGAAGTCGCTGGCGAGCACGGCATTCACGGTGCCCGAGATCCCCGTCGTCGCCAATGTCGACGCGCGCCCCCACACCGAGGCGAAGGAGTGGCCAGGGTTGCTCTCCGCCCAGTTGTGCAGCCCGGTGCGCTGGCGCCAGAGCGTCGAGACCCTGGCGGGCCTGGGCGCGACGCGCTTCGTCGAGGTCGGGACGGGCGGCGTGCTCACCGGGCTGGCCCGGCGCACCCTGCCCGACGCGCCGGCCAGTGCCGTGGCGACCCCCGACGACCTCGACACCCTCGTCAACGCCATCGCCGGCAGCGACACCTGGAACGCCTACGCCGCCGCCCACCAAGGGGAGCATCTCTACACCTCCGAGCGGGTCGTGATCTCCCCCTCGGCGGGTGTCTTCGAGCCCGTCGCCGGGCTGGCCGCGCCCGGGCCCGGCGGCCTCTCCCCCGCCGGCACCGACGTCCCCGGCCCCGAAGGGGCCCCGGTGGCGGTGGGCGACCTCCTCGGCACGGTGGGAACTGCCGACGTCCGCACCCCCTTTGCCGGGATGGTGGTGGGGTTCCTGGCCCATTCCGGCGAACGCGTGGCGGCGGGCGAGCCCATCGCCTGGCTGCGCGTCCAGGCCGACGGCGCGTGAGTCCCACCGGAGCGGTGATCACCGGGTGGGGCGCGGCCCTGCCCGACACCGTCGTCACCAACGCAGACCTCGAAGCTCGTCTCGACACCACCGACGAATGGATCGTGACCCGCTCGGGAATCCGCGAGCGCCGCATCGGGGGCACGGTGTCGTCACTCGCCATCGACGCCGGGAGCCGGGCCCTCGAGCGCGCCGGGCTGGCGCCGGCGCAGGTGGACCTCCTGGTCCTGGCCACGTGCACTCCCGACCTGGCCGTGCCGGCCACATCGGCGGCGGTCCACTACGCCCTCGGACTGTCCGGGGGTGCCTTCGACGTGAACGCGGCGTGCTCGGGGTTCGTCTATGCGCTGGTGGCGACCCACGGCGTCGTGAGCGCCGGCGGCGCCCGCCGGGCCCTGCTCATCGGCGCCGACTGTGTGTCGTTGCTCACCGATCCCGACGACCGGGCCACGGCCGTGCTCTTCGCCGACGGTGCGGGCGCGGTCGTGCTCGAGGCGAGCGACACCGACGGCTTGCTGGCTGTCGATCTCGGGGTCGACGGCAGCGCGCACGATCTGCTCACCTGTCCCCACGGCGGCTACATGGCGATGGAGGGCAAAGAGGTCTTTCGCCGCGCTGTGCGCGCCACGGTCGAATCCGCCGTCAACGCCCTCGAACGGGCCAAGCTCACCCCCGATGACATCGCCCTGTTCGTCCCCCATCAAGCCAACCTGCGCATCATCGAAGCGGCCGCCACGCGTCTGGGCATCCCGATGGAACGCGTCGCCGTGGTCGTCGACCGGACCGGGAACACCTCGAGCGCGTCGGTACCCCTCGCCCTCGCCGACGCCGCCGACGCCGGACGCCTGCACGCCGGTGACCACGTCCTCATGTCCGGGTTCGGGGCCGGGATGGCCTGGGCCAGCACCGTCATCCGCTGGACGGTCGACACCGCCGGGAGCCCGGCGTGAGTGGAGCCTCTGACGACCCCGTGACTTCGGAGGGGCGCGTGGTGCTCGTCACGGGCGGGTCACGGGGGATCGGGCTCGGCTGTGCTCGTCATTTCCAGGCCCTCGGGGACAAGGTGGCCGTCACGTACCGAACGGCACCGCCCGCCGAGCCGAAAGGGACCGGCACCGGCAGCACGGACCTCTTCGCAGTGCCGTGTGACGTCCGCGACCCGGCTCAGGTCGAGTCGGCGTTTACGGCCGTGGAGAAAGCGCTGGGCCCCGTCGAGGTACTGGTCGCCAACGCGGGGGTGACCAAGGACACCTTGCTGCTGCGCATGAACGAAGAGACCTGGCAGGAGGTGCTCGACACCAACCTGTCGGGCGTCTACCGGGTGGTGCGCCGGTGCATCGGCCCCATGGTGCGGGCCCACCGGGGCCGAATCGTGCTCGTGTCGTCGGTGGTCGCCTTCTTCGGGTCTCCCGGCCAGGTCAATTACGGCGCCGCCAAGGCCGGCCTCGTGGGCCTGGCTCGGTCGCTGGCCCGCGAGGTGGGCAGCCGCGGCATCACCGTCAACGTTGTGGCGCCCGGTGTGGTGGACACGGATATGATCGCCAGCCTGGGAGAACAGCGTGTGGAGCAGCTCCTGGCGTTGGTGCCGTTGGGTCGCAGCGCAAGCCCCGCCGATGTCGCCGGGGCGGTGGCCTTCCTTGCCTCTGACGACGCCGCCTACATCACCGGAGCCGTACTGCCGGTGGACGGAGGCCTGGCCATGGGACTGTGAGGTGCCATGGGCACACGGACAGCTCGGCCGCGACGCCGGCCACGACCAGTAGGGGAAACGACCGACAGGACCCGGGCCACCGGGACACGATGCGACTGAGGAGGAAGCAGTGCCCGACGACGCCAGCTTCGACAAGTTCAAGGCGTGTGCGATCGACGTGTTGCAGGTACCAGCGGACAAGGTCGTGCCCGAGGCCCGATTCGGTGACGACCTCGATGCCGACAGCCTCGACCTGGTCGAGCTCGTGATGGCGCTGGAGGAGGCCTTCGACGTCACCGTCGACGAGTCCGAGCTCGAGGGCATCGAGACCGTCGGCCAGGCCTACGATCTGATCTCTGCCAAGCTCTGATGCTGCTGGGCGTCGGGCCCGAGGGGCCCGTCCAGGGTCGACGCGTCGTCGTCACCGGCATGGGCGTCGTCTCGTGCTGCGGGATCGGCCTCGACGCCTTTTGGGACGGCCTGTTGCGACCCGCGCCCGACACCGAGCGCCGCGTGGTGGGCTTCGACCCGACCGCCTGGTTCGGCCCCAAAGAGGTCCGGCGCGTCGACCGCTTCGCGCAGTTCTCCGTGGCGGCCGCCGACATGGCACTCGTGGACGCGGGCGAGATCGGAGCGGATCCGGATCGTTCCGGCGTCGTGTTCGCCACCGGTGTCGGCGGGCTCGAGACGCTCCAGGATCAGATCGGGGTGTTCCACGAGAAGGGGCCGCGGCGCGTATCGCCGTTCCTCATCCCCATGATGATGGTGAACGCCGGGGCCGCACACGTGTCCATGCACGCCGGTTTCCATGGCCCGTGCGAGACCATTGCCACGGCGTGCGCGGCCGGGACCCACGCCATCGCGGCTGCGGCCCGACTGGTGTCGACCGGTCGCTGTGACGTCACCATCGGAGGCGGCGCCGAAGCGGCCATGGTCGGAATCGGCTTGGCTGCGTTCGGCAACATGACGGCCCTGTCGAGCGAAGGCAAGTCCCGACCCTTCGACCTTCGGCGCGACGGCTTCGTCTGCGCCGAGGGTGGAGCAGCTCTCGTGCTCGAGGACCTCGACCACGCCCGTCGTCGGGGGGCGCGCATCTACGCCGAGCTCCTGGGGGCGGGGTCGACCGCCGACGCCCATCACATCACCGCGCCCGCGCCGGGAGGAAACGGCGCCGCGGCGTGCATGGAGCTGGCCCTGGCCGACGCCGGGGTGCCACCCTCGGGCATCGGGCACATCAACGCCCACGGGACCTCCACCCCCCTCAACGACCTGGCCGAGGCGCAGGCCATCGAGAAGGTGTTCGGCTCCCCCGCTCCGCCGGTCACCTCGATCAAGGGCGTCACCGGGCATGCGCTCGGTGGGGCGGGGGCCCTCGAGGCCGTCGCCACCACGCTCACCATCGACCGCCGCCTCATCCCGCCCACCGCCGGCTACGAGCAACCCGACCCCGAGATCCACCTCGACGTGGTCCACGGCCAGGGCCGGGCCTGGGATCCCGCCCCCGCCCTGTCGAACTCCTTCGGCTTCGGTGGGCACAACGGGTGCCTGGTGATCGGGCCGCCCCCGGCCTGACCCGGCGTCTCGCACCGGCCCGGGGCCCGCACCGAAAAGCCGGTGGGGCACGGTACGGTCGACATGATGACCATTCCCGACGGCGGGGCGGCGGCGCGGCCTGACCCTGACCCTGCGGACCTCGCCTTCGGCGCCTTCTCCTCGCACCCGCCCTGGGTCCTCGACTTGGACCGACTGTCGTGGAGTGCGGGCATCGACGGGCTCCGCCGACGGACGCGGGGCGAGGCCCCCCGCCTCACCCGCAAGCGCCGGCTGCCCCCGGGATCGCGCGTGGTCCGGGTGGCCGCCGTCCTGGGCCCGGCGGTGGCGGGCTGGTACGTAAGCGACCGCCGCCGGGGGCAGCGCCAGTCGCGGGCCGGATTGTCTCGCCGTCTGCGTCGGGCCTTCGAGCGGCTCGGGCCCACCTACATCAAGTTGGGCCAGATCCTGTCCTCGGGGGAGGGACTCTTCCCCGAGGAGCTCGTCGCCGAGTTTCGCCTCCTTCGTGATCGTGTCCCGGCCGAGCCTTTCCCCGTGGTGCGCCGCATCGTCGAAGCGGACCTGGGTATGACGCTCGAACAGCAGTTCAATGAGTTCGATCGGACCCCCATCGCGGCGGCTTCGGTGGCGCAGGTCCACGCGGCGCGCCTCAAGAGCGGAGAAGCCGTCGTGGTGAAGGTGCAACGGCCCGACGTCGCCGCGTTGGTACGCCGTGACCTCGCCGCGATGAGCTGGCTGGCACCCCTCCTCGTGGGCCGCATCCCCGTCGCCGCCCTCGCCAACCCCCCTGCCCTGGTAGAGCTGTTCGGCGAGACCATCGTGGAGGAGCTCGACTTCCGTCTCGAGGCCCAGAACATGCTCGACGTGGCGCGTGTGCTGGCCGACACCGACCAGCACGCCATCGTCGTTCCCCGACCCCACCCCTCCCTCGTCACCCGCCGGGTCCTCGTGATGGAGAGACTCGACGGCTTCGCGTGGGGCGATGCCGACGCCATGCGCGCCGCCGGGATCGATACCGAAGAGGTCCTGCACGCCGCGCTGATTGCGTTCCTCGAAGGCGCCCTTCTCTACGGTGTCTTCCACGGCGACCTGCACGGCGGCAATTTGTTCGTGCAGCCGGACGGCCGCGTGGCCCTCCTCGACTTCGGCATCACGGGCCGTTTCGACGAGCCGCGACGCCTGGCTTTTCTCCGTCTGGTCATGGCGGCGTCCGCCAATGACGTCCCCGGCCAGATCGCAGCCATGCGTGACCTCGGCGCCCTGCCCGTCGACGTGGACATCGACGCCGTGATCCGCGACCTCGGGCTCGACCGCCCCCCCTTCGACCCCACCACACTCACCGCCGAGGAACTCACCGCTGAGATCCGCAACCTCACCAAGGGCCTCCTCGGCTACGGGGCGCGTATGCCCAAGGAGCTCATGCTCTACGTGAAGGACATGCTCTTTCTCGATGGCGCCCTGGCGGTGATGGCTCCCAACGTGGACGTCATCGGCGAGATCGTCAAGGTGGTGATGTACTTCCACGAGCGTCACGGCGATCGGATCGCCAAGGAGATGGGGGTCGATCCGGGCGCGATCCCCGCCCTCGACGTGGCCGGGATCCGGGCCTCACTCGGCGTCGGCGACGCCGTGGAGGCCATCACCTACAAAGAGCTCCAGGAGCGCCGTGAACTCATCCGGCGCCGCCTCGAGCACCACCAACGGGGTCGACGGCGCAGGCGGCAGGCCTAGACCGGAGGTGTCTCCAACGACGAGGGCATCCCCGATCCGCTGTTCGAGCCAGACGCCGGGCCCATCGGCCCCCACGTCCCGCCGTTGGCCTTCAACACCGTCTGGTCGTTGACCACCTTGGCCGTCGCCGTCCCGCCCGAGACCACCGCGACGACCTGCACCGTGTCGCCGGTCTTGACACTGCCGATACCCATCTCCCCGCCGTTGACACTCGTGCCGGAGTCGACGGCGAAGGTGCCCGAACTGCCGTCCGCGCTCTTCACCGTCAGCGACCACGTGCTGCCCGACGTGTCGGTGACGCTGGAGACGGTCCCGGTGCGCTCCGACACCGTCTCGTAGCCGTTCGGGCCCTTGATCGTGAACTGGCCGTCGATGATCGGTCCACCGAGACCGAGCCCACCGACAGCGGCCCCACCGAACCCACCTCCGCCGAACCCGAACCGGGCACGGCCCGGCCCTCCGAACCCGTGCTTCGGGCCTGGGACCGTGGTGGTGGTCGACGTCGAGGCCGTCGCCGCGGCGTCGGGGGTGGTCCCACCTGACGCCGTGGCGGCCTGCGCCAGCGCGGTGGCGCCCACAGCCACGCCGGCCGCGGCACCGATGCCCACCGCCACCTTCAACCAGCGCCGGTGAGGTCCACTGCGGTGGTCAGGGGTGGCGTCCCAAGGAGCCTGGGCCCCGGGTGGTGTTCCGGGCGTGTCTTGCATCGTCCAGCCTCTCCGTCTCGCGTCGGCAGGGGGGCCGTTTCTCTTCGTGATGGTACGGCTCGATCCTGTGGTGACACTGTGGATTTGGCCCTTTTCTCCCGGTCAGGGGCAGAAATCCTCGAGCTGGGCCGGGCAGTGCTCCCGGGTTCTTCCTTCCGACGTCAGGGTCGTGAAGGAAACGGCGGGCCGGGCCGTACCACCGTTGCCGTACCACCGTTGTCGGTCCCATGACACTGACCGACGAGAGGATGACTCCCGCCATGCGCCTGAAAGCCCCAGACTCCCTGATCCCACGCGCCCCGGCCCCGGCGGCTCCGAGGGGAGACCTTCGCCGTCGCATGGTCCGGTCCGGGCTCGGCACGGTGGTGATCGCCGTCGTCACCACGCTGTCGTCGGCGGCATACGCGGCGGGCGCGACCGTCGAGGTCGCGACCAGTGCCAACTTCGGCCCCGTGCTCACCGACGCCCAAGGCTTCGCGTTGTACACGTTCCCGAGCGACCACAACGGCACGAGCGCGTGCACCGGTGCGTGCGTGTCGGTCTGGCCGGCGCTGACCGTCCCCGCCGGCACTACGCCCACCGCCGGGACCGGGGTCCCGGGCACGGTGGCGTCGGTGCTGCAAGCCAACGGCACGTACCAGGTCACCTACAACGGCGCGCCGCTGTACACGTTCGTGGGCGACACGACTCCGGGCGAGGTAACGGGGAACAACGTGGGCGGGTTCACCGTCGTCCAGGTGGCGGCCGCGCCCTCCCCACCCTCCACGTCGGCTCCCGCCCCCACGACGGGATCGACCTCGCCGTCGCCCTCGACACCGACGGCGGCGGCGCCGGCCTCGATCACGCCGACGACACCGGCCCCGGCACGAGCAGCCCCTCCTGCCCCGGCGGTGGCGCCCGCCACCGCCGCCGTCTCGGGTATCTCGCCCTCACCGGTACCGGCCGCCACCGCCGGGACCAACGCCCCCACCTCCCTGGCCTTCACCGGGCCCGGGCCGGCGCTGCGGTGGATGGTGCTGGCCGGCGCCGTCCTGGTGGTGACCAGCCTCGCGATGTTGTCGGTGCTCGGGGACCGCAACCGACTTCCCCACGTCATGCTCCGCCGGGCGCGCCGCGCCGGCGGGTGGCTCCTCGGACGCTGAGCCTCGACGAGGCCGGGCACGATGCACACCGGAACCGATGCGCACCCCGAACCGTTGCAACGGGGCGCGTCGGGACTGCGGCTACGAGGCGGCCTCGTCGATGCCGGCGCGCAGTGACGCCACGAACTCGCCCGCTCCCTCGGGGCCGTCCCCGTCGAGGAGGCGACGCACGATCGCCGACCCCACCACGACGCCGTCGGCGTCGGCACAGGCCTGGGCGGCCTGGTGCGGGGTGGACACCCCGATGCCGATGCACACGGGGCGGTCCGTGACGGCGCGCACCAACTTGGCCACGTCACCGGCCGTCGCGGCCAGGGTGGCCCGCTCCCCGGTCACCCCCATCACCCCCACCGCGTAGACGAAACCGCGGGCGCGTTCGCAGATGGCGACGGCCCGTGCCCGGGGCGTCGACGGAGCGACCAGCAACACGGTGGCGACGCCGGCGTCGTCGGCCTCGGCACACCATTCCTCGCCCTCCTCGAGGGGCAGGTCGGGGATGATGGCCCCCGCCACGCCGGCGTCGGCCAAGGAGCGGGCGAAGCGGCGGAGACCGGCACGGAAGACGATGTTGTAATACGTCATTACGCACAGCGGCACGGCCACGTCGGCCCGGGCCAGCGCATCGAGCACCATCGTCGGCGTGGTCCCTCGCTGGAGTGCCCGCAGCGAAGCCTCCTGGATGGTGGGACCGTCGATCATCGGGTCCGAGAACGGGATGCCGATCTCCACGGCGTCGGCACCGGCGTCGGCGACGGCGTGGATCGACTCGATCCAATCGGGGCCCATGCCGCCGGTGACGTAGGGCACGAGCAGCTTGCGGCCCGCGTCGCGCCGAGCCCGAAGGTGGGCCTCGAGCGGCCCCGTGCGCGCCTGGCGGGCCGCCGCCGCCCCGTCCGGGGAGCGCACCGTCATCGCAACATCTCGCGCACCTGGGCGACGTCCTTGTCGCCCCGCCCCGACAGCGTGACGAGGACGGTGGACCCGGCCGGCACCGCGTGCCCCGCCTCGCGCGCCAGCCAGGCCAGCGCGTGGGCGGGCTCGAGGGCGGGGATGATGCCCTCGGTCACCGACAGCAACTTGAACGCCTCGAGCACCTCGTCGTCGCCCGCCTGTTCGTAGCGGGTACGCCCGATCGCCGACAGGTACGCGTGTTCGGGACCGATCCCCGGGTAGTCGAGGCCGGCCGAGATCGAATGCGCCTCGGCGATCTGCCCCACCTCGTCCTGCAGTACATAGGACTTCATCCCGTGGACGACGCCCGGCACCCCCCGGCCCACGGCCGCGCCGCCGGCGGCTTCCACCCCCACCAGCACGGCATCGGTGTCGACAAAGCCGGCGAAGGTCCCCGCCGCATTCGAACCGCCACCGATGCAGGCCACCACCCAGTCCGGGTCGTCACCGCCCAGCAGCACGCGGCACTGCTCCCGGGCCTCGTCGCCCACCACCCGTTGGAGTTCGCGCACCATCCACGGGTAGGGATGTGGCCCCATGACCGACCCCACGCAGTAGTGGGTGTCGGCCACGTTCGCCACCCAGTCCCGCAACGCCTCGTTGACGGCGTCTTTGAGGGTGCGACTCCCCGCTCGCACGGGACGGACCTCGGCGCCGAGCAGTTCCATCCGAAAGACGTTGAGCTCCTGGCGGGCGGTGTCAACCTCGCCCATGTACACGACGCAGTCCATGCCGAACAACGCCGCCGCCGTAGCCGACGCCACGCCGTGCTGGCCGGCGCCTGTCTCGGCGATGAGACGGCTCTTGCCCATGCGCCGCGCCAACAGCGTCTGGCCGATCACGTTGTTGAGCTTGTGCGACCCGGTGTGGGCGAGGTCCTCGCGCTTGAGCAGGATCCGCACCCCCAGGCGCTGCGACAGGCGGAGGCACTCGGTGACCGGGGTGGGCCGACCGCCGTAGTCGCGCAGGATGGTCTCGAACTCCTCGTGAAAACCAGGATCGGACCACGCCGATCGGAACGCCGCTTCGAGCTCGAGGCACGCCGGCATGAGCGACTCGGGGACGAACCGTCCCCCGAACTCGCCGAAGCGCCCGCTCGCCGATGGCTCGCCCATGACGCTGTCCGGCGCCGGGGGTCGTCCCCCGTGCTGCGCTCCGTCGCCGCCCACGACGCGCCGATCGGGGCTCACGTGTCCTCCTGCCAGTCGAAGGGGCCTCCGAGTTCTTCGTCGTCGGGGGCATCGACCTCGGTGTCGTCGTCCACCTTCTCTCCTGCCGCGGTGCGCGCCGCGACCACGAAGGCGCGCACCTTTCGAGGGTCCTTGATGCCGGGCTCGGACTCCACCCCCGAGGACACGTCCACCCCGAAAGGGTGGAGATGGGCGATGGCGTCGGCGACGTTGCCGGCGTTGAGCCCGCCCGACACGATGAGCCGGGCCGGGTCGGCTACCCCCTCGGCCAACCGCCAGTCGAAGACCTCGCCCGACCCGGGCGACTCGGCATCCACCAAGACGGTCTCGACGCCGTAGTCGTCGAGACGGGCGATGTTGCGGTGCCCGGCCGGAAAGGCCTTGATCGTGAACGCGATGCGTTCCGCCACCCAGCGTGTGTCCTCGGCGGTCTCGTCACCGTGCAGTTGCGCGGCGCGCAGGCCGATGCCGTTGACGATGTCCACCACCCGCGTCCGTGCTTCGTTGCGGAACACTCCCACGGTCAGGATCTCGGGGGGGACGCGCTCGATGATGCGTCGCACCGCCTGGGGCGCGACCTGGCGCGGCGAGGGGGCGAACACGAACCCGATGGCGTCGGCCCCCAACCCGACGGCCAGGAGCGCGTCGGCCTCGGAGGTGATCCCGCAGATCTTCACGAGCACGGGTTCACCTCTCTGTCGCCCCCGCCGGGCGCATCCCGGGTCGGGAGGCGTGCGGGCGCAAGCCCACCCGGTGCCCGGTGAGGGCCCGAACCGCGGCGACGCGGTCGGGAGCCCGGATGAGCGACTCCCCCACCAGCACGGCCTGGTAGCCGATCTCCGCCAGGCGAGCGACGTCGTGTTCGCCGCCGATGCCCGACTCCGCCACCGCCACCACCTCGGACGGGATCTGCTCCACGAGACGGGCCGCTCGACCGGTATCGACCGAAAATGTCGTGAGATCGCGCTGGTTGACCCCGACGAGCTCCGCCCCGGCGTCGAGGGCCCGCTCCAGCTCGGCTTCGTCGTGCACCTCGACCACGGCGTCGAGCGTGAGCTCGTGGGCCACGCTGAGGAAGCTCGACAATTCCGCGTCCGACAGGGCGGCGACGATCAACAGGACGGCATCGGCTCCCATGAGCCGGGCGTCGCAGATGTCGGCGGGGCTCACGGTGAAGTCCTTGCGCAGGACCGGGAGCCGACACGCCGACCGGACCGCCACCAGATCGGCGGGTGAACCCGAGAAGAACTCCACGTCGGTGAGCACCGAGACACCCGCGGCCCCCCCGGCCTCGTAGTCGACGGCCACGGCGGCGGCGTCGAGCCCGACGTCGAGGTCGCCTTTCGACGGCGAGCGCCGCTTCACCTCGGCGATCACGGCCAGCTCGCCCCCGGTCGGGACCGACAGGCTCAGGGCAAAGGGCCGCGTCGGCTCACAGGCCGACGCCCGGTCGAGGAGGTCGTCGAGGTCGCGCTCATCGGCGGCAGCCCGGGCGCGGTGCGTGGCGAGAATCCCCGTCAGGTCGGTGTCGGGCGGCACCGGACCAAGACTAATGGGCGGCGCTTGGCTGCCAGTGGTCCCCGGCGCCACCGTCCGTCGCGCCATGACCGGGCCGTCGGAGCTGCGACATCACACTCTCCTCATCAACTCTTCATGGTCCGTTGACCCCGACGTTGTGGGATGGACCGATGCGAGAGCGCCCCGAGGGTCCCCGTCGGTCGTACCCCCCCGGTGCCAAGCTGGGGCCGGTGGCAACAGACGGGGAAACCATCGTCGTCATCGAGGATGACCCGAACATTTCCGACCTGGTGGCGTTGTACCTGCGTCGAGAGGGCTTCCGGGTCTTGCAGGCCGATGACGGCGAGCAGGGCCTCGCCTACGTCGACCGGGACCGGCCCAAGCTCGTGGTGGTGGACGTGGGCCTTCCGGGCGAGCTCGACGGCTTCGACGTGTGCCGGCGGCTGCGCGCCGCGGGGGACGTCCCCATCGTCATGCTCACGGCCCGCGACGACGAGATCGATCGCGTCGTGGGGCTCGAGTTCGGCGCCGACGACTACGTCACCAAACCGTTCTCGCCGCGCGAGCTCGTAGCCCGGGTACGGGCCATCCTGCGCCGGGCGGGGACACCGACACGGGTGGAGCCTTCGGTCCTCGAGGTGGGAGACGCGGTTATCGACACCGGTCGGCGCGAGGTCCGGCGCGCCGGGTCGGTGGTGGCCCTCACCACCCGCGAGTTCGATCTGCTCACGTACCTGGCCCTCAATACCGGCCTCGCTCTGTCACGGCGCCAACTGCTCGACGGCGTGTGGGGGGAAGGCTGGTACGGCGACGAGCGGACGGTCGACGTCCACGTCCGACAACTGCGCAAGAAACTCGGCGACGACCTGCCTCTCACCACGGTGTGGGGGGTCGGATACCGGCTGGGCTGACCTGCCACGTGCGCCGCCGCATCACCGTCGCCATCCTCGGGGTGGTCATCGGGACACTCGTGCTGACCGTGGTGGGCAGCGTCTTCCTCGTCCGGCGGGCCGCCATCTCCACTGCCGAGAACGAGCTCACCACCGAGGCCCAGGCCATTGGCGGGCTCATGTCCCTCGACCCGACGTTCACGCGCCACAAGGTCGAGGACGTGCTGCGGCGGGCCGGTGCCTTCGACCGCCTGACCCTGGTCGGCCTGGGGCCGACAGGCACCCTCGCCACGGTCCCCGCCCCCCTCGACGTACCGGTGCTCGACATCGCCGCCCTGCGCGCCGGAGACACCGTGGCCGGCAATGTGGGCCACGTCGTGTTCGTTGCGCAGCCTCTCGACCTGACGCCGGCTCAACGGGCCGCCCTCGACGACGGCCTGCCGGCGTCAGACGTGCGCGTCCTCGTGGTCACCCGTCATGTCGCCGACCCCGTCAATGGCATCGGCTATTTCTTCCTGGTGGCGGGGGTGGTGCTCCTCGCCGGCATCGCCGTGGCAGCCGCGCTCGCCCGCCGCATCAGCGCGCCCATCGTCCGTGCCGTGGGGGCCACCCGCCAGATCGCCGATGGCAACCTGGCCGCCACGGTCCCCGTCGAGGACCGTGACTACCCGGAGTTGGCGGAGCTGGCCGAGGCCATCAACACCTTGGGCGAGAACCTCAGTCGGGCCCAGGGTCTCGAACGAGAGTTCCTGCTCTCGGTCTCCCACGAACTGCGCACCCCCCTGACGTCGATCCGTGGCTATGCCGATGCCATCACTGACGGCGCCACCGACGACGTTCCCGGTGCCGTGGGAATCATCGGGAGTGAGGCCCGGCGTCTCGAGCGACTGGTCCAGGACCTCCTCGACCTCGCCCGGTTGCAGGCGCGTCAGTTCTCGCTCCACACCCAACGCGTCGACTGCAGCGCCGTGGCGAGGACCGTGGCCGAGGGATTCCAACCCGAAGCCACCGGCACCGGCGTCGACCTTGTGGCCGCGCCGGGCGGGGCACTGTGGGCCGACGCCGATCCCGACCGCGTGGGCCAGGTCATCGCCAACCTCATCGAGAACGCCCTGAAGTTCGCCACCAGCAGGGTCGAGATCGGCACGCATCGACAGGACGGATGGATCGCCGTGTGGGTCTCCGACGACGGTCCGGGGATCAGCGCCGCTGACCTCCACCACATCTTCGAACGGCACTACCGCTCCGACCGCGTGCCGGGTCGCAAGCTCGGGGCCGGCCTGGGCCTCGCCATCGTGTCGGAGCTGGCCGCGGCCATGGGCGGCGTGGTCGACGCGCAGTCCCCGCTCGATCACGGACGCGGCGCCCGCATGGTGTTGTGGCTGCGCAGCGCGCCGCCGCCCGACGGCCACGAGGATGGCCCCGATGCCACCTCAGCAGAGGCGACACTGACACCGGCGCTCCCCCTCCACCCCCCTGTGTAGGGGGAGCGCCGCTGGCGTCAGCCCCGGTTGCGGCCCTGAGGCTCCCAACCGTCGAACCATAGTCCTGGCGATCCTCCGGCCTTCGGATAGGCCGGCTTGGCACTGGGCGGCTCGGACCACACGCTCGGCGCCGGCGTCGCTTCGAGGGCTTCCGCCACCGATGCCGTAGCCGGCATCGGGGTCGGAGCCAACCGCAGCACCCGCCGCAGCAGGCTGCGTGGCCGCTCGACGAGGGCCAGCACCACCGAGCCCAGGTACAGGACGATGAACCCGATCACGGCCACGAGCCACAAGTGCGGCCCGGGGCCCGTCGAGGCCAGAGCCGAGGTGGCCGGGGCGGCCGTGGTCGCCGTCGGGGCGGCCGTGGTCGCCGTCGGGGCGGCCGTGGTCGCCGTCGGGGCGGCCGTGGTGGTCGGGGCGGCGCCCGATGTGGTGGAGGCGATCACCGGTGACGCCTTGGCGGCCGTCGGCGCATTGGCGACGATGCCCGTCGCCGCGCTGTTGTTCGGGTACGGCGTGCACGTCAGGGTGAGCGTGCTGCCCGACACGTTGAGCGACAGCCCGATGGCCGGGTCGACGGTCAGGCTGATGGCGCCGCCCGAAGCCGTGAACGGGCCCACGGTGCCGGGCGTCGACGGCAGGGTCAGGGGCAGGCCCGCAGTCGGCACCGGGCTCGGGATGGGCGCGTTGATCGTGATCGGGGGGGCGGCCACGCTCGCCGGCGTGGCGCCGGTGGCGTCGACCTTCAGGGTGGCCGAGCCCGAGATGGCGGAGTTCCCCAAGGCGGCCGCCGCAGACACGATGGAGCTCGGGAGACTCACATTCGACTGGTAGTTGGTGAGATTGAACTGCGCCCCCGACGCCGGCGCGGCGGGCGTGATCGTTCCCGTCGTTACGACGTTGTTGAGCGCGATGTTGCCGACGGGCGTTCCCGGGCAGTACAGCTCGTAGGGAGACGAGTCGGCGAACGCCGACGGCGCCGAGGCGGCGAACAGCGCGAAAACGCCGGCGCTTCCCCCTACCAGTCCGACCATGACGGCCGCGACAGCGCGTCCTCTGCGGCTCGACCTTGCCATCATTCCCCCCCTATTCGGCGGCATCTTCGACTTCATCAGTGCCACGACCTCCCCGGTCACCCGGGCCGGCTGCGATGGCCCCGCTCGAATGGCCCCTGACGGGCACCATGACGCGCGAGGGCGTTCGCCTGCAACACCTCTTACGCACGTTACGGAACGCCGCCCGCCTCGGCATCATCACGATTGACGATTTCCTGCCGCCCAGTTTCGCCGCTCTGACCTGGCAGAACGTCCGCAGGAGCGCGACAAAAAGCGCTCACGGGGGTGAGCTCGTCCGAGTCTCAAGACCCAGAACGACTACGCCTCGGGCGCCGCCCAGACTTGCTCACGCGGTCCCGGATGGCCGAGGTGGTATCCCTGGGCGAACTCGCAGCCGATCACCCGCAGCGCAGCGGCCTGCGCCGGGGTCTCGACGCCTTCTGCCACGAGCGACAGCCGAAGCTCGTGGCCGAGAGCGATCAGCGCCCGCACCATGACGGCCCCGTGAGGGTTGCTGGTCGAGTCCAGCGCGGCCACGAATTCGGGGGCGATCTTCAATGAGGAGATGGGGAGGTCCTGGAGCCACGATAGGTTGCACTCCCGGGCGCCGAAATCGTCGAGGTTGAAGCGCACGCCCATCTGGCTCAACGCCATGACGGCGGCCGGCGACGCGGCAGCCACCCGGGCGGCGTCGTCGGACAAGTCGATGCTGAGCATGGTGGGGGCGACGCCGTGCTTGCGAGTGAGCTCCTCGAAGGTCTGTGCGAAGCCCGGGTCGCCCACCTCCCGTCCCGAGACGTTGATGGTCAACCGGAAGTGGTCGGGCAGGTTCTCCGCCTGACGCCACAGGACCAGCTCGGTGAGGGCCCGGTCGAGGGTCCACCGGCCCAGCGCTTCGGCCATGCCGACCTCGCCCGCCACGTCGAGGAATTCGCCCGGCAGGAGCAATCCCTGATCGGGCCGCTGCCACCGCAGGAGCGCTTCGGCACCCACCACCTGACCGCTGTGGAGGTCCACCACGGGCTGGTAAAACAGCGCCAGCTCACCGTTGTCCATGGCGTTTTGGAGCCCGTGCTCGATCTCGAAGCGAGACACGACACGGTCGCGCATGGACGGGTCGAACATGCGCGACGCCCGGCCCTCGTCGCGGGCCCAGTACATGGCCAGCTCGGCGTTCTCGAGCACGTTGTCGGCGGTCTCGCCGGCCTGTGTCGGGTTGGTGAGCACGATACCGACGGTGGGTCGAACCCTGTGCTCCACCCCGTGCACGATGACGGGACGGGCCGCGCCGTCGAGGATGAGGCTGGCGATGCGCATGGCGTCGGCGTCGGCGTGCACGTCCGCACATGCGACCACGAACTTGTCGTTGCCCACCCTCGACACGATGTCGGTCTTGCGGCGGGCCACCGACAACCGGCTCGCCACCTCGCGCGCCACCTGCTCGGCCGCACCCGCTCCGAACTGCTGGTTCACGTCCTGCCAGCCGTCGAGCTCGACGAAGAGCACGGCCAACGCGCTCCCGGCGCGCTGAGCGCCTGCCAGGGCGGCGGCGAGCTGCTCCTCGACCAGCGCACGGTTGGGCGGCTCTGCGAAGACGTCCTCGGCGCGCTCGGGTGCCGCGGTGGGCTCCGCCGCGGCCGGCGCCGGAGCCGGCGGCGCCGCCTGCGCCTGGTCGGTCATCTCTTCGATGACCCGCGCCAGGCGGTGGTTCTCGAGCGACAGCGCCCGCTGCGTCAGCGCGTTGCGGACGGTCTGGACGAATGCCTGGGGCACGAGGGGCTTGACCAGCAGCCCGTCGAGATGTGCCGACGCGGCCAGCGCGCTGTCGAGCGAAGCGAGGCCCGTGAGCAACAGGACCGGCGTGTCGGGGTCCTCTTCCTTGAGCCTGCGGGCCAACTCGACCCCGGTGTGGTCGGCGAGCTGGTGGTCGACCACCACGGCGGCGGGATGCTGCAGGCCGTGCAACGTCAGGGCCTCAGTCGGGTCCGATGCCACGAACACCTCGATGCCCGCCCCCTTGAGCACCGACGCGAGGCTCTCCCTGGTGGCCTGATCGTCGTCGACGACAAGGACCGAGTCCTCTAGCACGCTGGGTTGGAACGCAGACAACGGAAGGCCCCCCTACAAGCTCCAGGTCGACTTGGACGACGAGGTTCCGCCGTCCGAGCACGCCTCTCAGTGATGATCCACCCGCGGCCTTCGTCTTGAGCAAACACCCGCCGCCAGGTCAGCCGCTACCCGGTGTCCGGTAACAACCAAGCATCTCACCACTCCTCGCGCGAAGTCAACGTCGGCACGTCGGTCGTTGCGGGAATGATGCGGTATGCCCAGGGAACTCACCACACTCCGTGGTTATCCACTCACACCTCGTGCGCCGGCGACGACTCGGCCGCGTCCAACGCCTCCAGAACCCGGTCCACGGCGTCGGAAAGGGGGAGGTGATGGCCCACCACCAGGTCCGGATCGGTGGGCGGCTCGTAGGGGTGATCGAACCCGGTGAAGGACGTAATGGCCCCGACCGTGGCCCGGGCGTAGAGCCCCTTCGGGTCCCGTTGGGCACACACTGAGATCGGGGTGGCGACATAGACCTCGACGAACTTCACCCCCGCGTCCTCGTGCAGGGCCCGGGCCCGGGCCCGCCCCTTGGCGTAGGGGCTGATGAGCGCGGCCAGGGCGATGAGGCCGGCGTCCGCGAACAGCAGGGCCACCTCCGACACGCGGCGCACGTTCTCCTCGCGGCCTTCGGGACTGAAGCCCAGGTCCATGTTGAGCCCGCTGCGGATGTTGTCGCCGTCGAGGCGGTAGGCGGGTCGGCCGCTCGCCACCAGGCGCTCCTCGACCGCCGCGGCCAGGGTCGACTTCCCCGACCCGGACAATCCCGTGAACCAGACGGTGGCCCCCTTGGTCCCGAGCGTGTCCCAGCGATCGGCCCGGGTGAGACGACCCACCGACCACACGACGTCAGAGACCGGGGTCATGGTCAGTCGGCCCCGAGGATCATGCCGGCGCCGACGGTGGCGTTGGTGTCTTCGGATGCCAAGACGAACGATCCGGTGAAGCGGTTGCGGCGGTAGCTGTCGTAGAAGAGGGGCTGGGTAACCCGCAGGCTCACCCTTCCTACCTCGTTGAGCTTCAGCGCGCTGATCGAGTCGTCGCGGTGCAGCGTGTTGACGTTTAGGCCGTAGTGCACGTGCCGCACCTGGGCCCGTACCCAGCGCGTCGTGTGCTTCAGGGCCACGACGTCGCCCTCGGTCAACGGCCGGTCGGCCATCCAGCACAGCATGGCGTCGATGTCCTGGCCCACGGTGGGCTGGTTGTGCGGACGGCAGATGAGGTCGCCCCGCGAGACGTCGAGGTCCTCGGCGAGCCGGACCATCACCGACATGGGGGCGAACGCCTCCTCCACGGGGCCGTCGAAGGTGTCGATCGCCGCGATCGTGGTGCTGAGGCCCGAGGGCAGCACCGTGACCTCGTCGCCGGGCCGGAACACCCCGCCCGCCACCCGCCCGGCATAACCCCGGAAATCGGGCACCGTCGACGCCGTGGGCCGGACCACCCACTGCACGGGCAGGCGGGGGTCGATCAGGTTCCGGTCCGAGGCGATGTAGACCTGCTCCAGATGGTGCAGGAGCGACGGGCCCTCGTACCACGACATGTTGAGGGACCGCTGCACGACGTTGTCGCCGTGGAGCGCCGAGATCGGGATGAAGGCCAGATCCGTGACCTCGAGGCGCGTGGCGAACGCCTTGAATTCCTCGCGGATCCTCGAGAAGACGGCCTCGTCGTAGTCCACGAGGTCCATCTTGTTGACGCACACGAGCAGATGCGGGACCCGCAACAGCGACGCCAGGAAGGCATGGCGCCTCGTCTGCTCGACAATCCCCTTGCGTGCGTCGACGAGCACGAGCGTGAGATCGGCCGTCGAGTTCCCGGTCACCATGTTGCGCGTGTACTGGATGTGGCCCGGGGTGTCGGCGATGATGAATTTCCGCAGGGGCGTGGCGAAGTAGCGGTAGGCGACGTCGATCGTAATGCCCTGCTCACGTTCGGCCCGCAACCCGTCGGTCAACAGGGCGAGGTCGGTGTACTCATCGCCGCGCTGGCGACTCAGGCGCTCGACCGCCTCGAGCTGGTCCTCGAAGATGGCTTTGGAGTCGTAGAGGAGCCGGCCGATGAGCGTGCTCTTGCCGTCGTCGACCGAACCGGCGGTGGCGAATCGGAGGAGCTCCATGCCTAGAAGTACCCCTCCCGCTTGCGATCCTCCATCGAGGCCTCGCTGAAGCGGTCGTCGGCACGGGTGGCGCCGCGCTCGGTGAGCCGCGACACCGCCGTCTCGGCGATGATCTCGTCCACGGTCACCGCCGTCGATTCGACGGCGCCGGTACACGTCATGTCGCCCACGGTTCGGTAGCGGACGTTGGTGTCGAAGGGCTCTTCGTCGTCGAGGACCGTCACGAACGAATTGAGGGCCAGCAGCATCCCGTCGCGTCGGAACACGGTGCGACGGTGCGAGAAGTAGATCGACGGCACCTCGATGTGCTCCTGTGCGATGTACTGCCAGATGTCGAGCTCGGTCCAGTCCGACAAGGGGAACACCCGGATGTGCTCTCCGCTGCGATGACGGCCGTTGAAGAGCCCCCACAGCTCCGGGCGCTGGTTCTTCGGGTCCCACTGGCCGAACTCGTCGCGAAACGAGTAGACGCGCTCNTTGGCCCGGGCCTTCTCCTCGTCACGGCGGGCGCCGCCGAAGACGGCGTCGAAACGATGCTCGGTGATGGCGTCGAGCAGCGTTCTCGTCTGCAGGCGGTTGCGCGACGGGTTCGGGCCCGGGTCGTCTACGACCCGTCCGCTGTCGATGGACTCCTGGACCGAGGCGATCTTGAGCTGGGCGTCGAGCTCTGCCACCCGACGGTCACGGAAGTCGAGGACCTCGGGGAAGTTGTGACCGGTGTCCACATGCATGACCGGGAACGGCAGTCGCGCCGGCCAGAAGGCCTTTTCGGCCAGCCGGAGCATGACCACCGAGTCCTTGCCACCCGAGAACAGCAACACGGGACGTTCGAACTCGGCCACGACCTCGCGCATGATGTGGACGGACTGGGCCTCGAGGGCCTCGAGATGCGAAAGTTGGTACTGCCCGGCCCCCGCACGTCCCCCCATAGAACAACGAGAATAGCTTGGCCTTGTCTCTTTCCGATACGTCCCGCGGCCTCGACGTCCCGGGCATGCCCCTGACCCAGGAGTCAATTTGGCGACGATCGACGACAACGAGCTGGCCGCCTCTATCGCCGAGCAGGCCGGGAATGTCCTGGTGGAGATGAGGCACCACATCGGGCTCGACGACGCCAAGGCCCTCGGGCGGGAGGGTGACCGGCGTTCGAACGAGCTCATCATGGCCGCTCTCCACGACGCCCGTCCCCACGATGCCGTGCTCTCCGAGGAAGGGGGTAACGACACCGGAGGGCCCGGTCGCGACGGCGCCCGCAGGGTCTGGGTCGTCGACCCTCTCGACGGCACCCGCGAATACTCCGAGGGGCGCGACGACTTCGCCGTCCACGTCGGACTCGTGCTCGACGGCCTGCCGATGGTGGGGGCTGTGGCGCTACCCGGAGAGGGCGTCGTCCTCGTCACCGGGGCGCGGCGCTCTCGGTCCCGGGCGCTGGCGCCGCGCGCCGAGGGCCCGTTGCGCATCGCCGTGAGCCGCTCCCGGCCCCCCGTCGAGGCCAAGCGCGTGGCGGCGCGCCTCGACGCGCAGCTCGTCCCCATGGGGTCGGCGGGTGCCAAGACCGCGGCGGTGCTCCGGGGAACCGTCGATGCCTACCTGCACGCCGGAGGGCAGTACGAGTGGGACTCGGCCGCGCCCGTGGCCGTGGCCCATGCCTACGGCGCCTACGCGGCGCGCCTCGACGGCTCGGCACTGCTCTACAACCGGCCCGACCCGTGGCTTCCCGATCTGCTGGTGTGCCGTCCCGAGCTGTCGAAGGACATCCTCGACGCCGTGCCCGCCTAGGCCCTCAGACGAGCGGCAGGGCGCGCACCTCGGCGGTGACCGCCCCCGCCAGCGCGTCGTCGTCGGCACCCCCACCGGCGGGGCGGAGCTCCACGGTGCTCGGGGGTGTCACCGTCCTGTGCACGTAGCCCAGCGCCACCATCGCGCCCAGGCTCGGCGACCACGCCGAGGACGTCACCGTGCCGACGACTTTTCCTTCGGACACGATCTCGGACCCCGGCGCCACGCCCTGAGCCCCGGACCGGTCCTCGCCCCGGCCCGGTGCCCCGGCGGGGGTGAGCCCCACCACGACGAGGCCCCGCAGGTGACGCGCCACCCGGTTCCCCCGGGCGTCGAGCCGGGCCACGAGCTCCTGGCCGGTGTAACAACCCTTGGTGAAGCTCACGCACCGCTCGAGAAGGTTGGCTTCAGCCGCGATGGTGCGCTCGTCGAGCTCCGCCCCCATGACGGGGATGCCCGCCTCGACGCGCACCGACTCCCACGCCTCGAGCGAGCACACCCGAACGCCGTCGGGGACCTGCGGAGCCTCACCCAAGAGGTCGACACCCGAAACGCCGTTCCACGAGAACGCCGCGGTCAACGAGGTCCCCGCGGTGCCTCCCCCCGCGGTGCGCGGTCCCCGCAGTGCCACGCAGCGCCATGCCAGGGGCTCGATGACGACCCTGACCCGCAGCTTGAAGCGGGCCAGACGCGCCGCCACCACCTCGCCGAAACCTCCGTCGACGTCGAGGACGAATGCGTCGTCGCCGGTCCGCGTCACGCGCACCAGTGCATCGAGCTTCCCCTGCGGCGTCAGGATCAGAGAATCCGCCGACTCCCCCACTCCCAGCGCGACGACGTCCTGGGACAGCTGGCCCTGGAGGTACTCCACCGCATCAGCGCCCGACACGCCGAGGGCGTCTCGTCGCAGAGGCACCGCACCCGTCGCGGTCCGCAGGGCCTGGTAGTCGGCGAGGAACCCGGTGTCGCCGGACGAGCGGGACGAGGCGTCGCCGGCGATGGTCATCGATGCGTGGCGCGCCGCGCCGCGGGCACCGCCGCCAGCAGGGCGGCGGCCTTGTTGTGACATTCGACGTCCTCTTCCACCGGGTCGCTGTCGGCCACGATCCCTGCCCCGGCCTGCACCGAGGCACGCCCGTCGGGTGTCACCACCATCGTCCGGATGGCGATGGCCGTGTCGAGATTGCCCGAGAAGTCGAGATATCCCACCACCCCGCCGTAGACACCGCGCTTGGTGGGCTCGAGCTCGTCGATGATTTGCATGGCTCGCACCTTGGGAGCCCCGGACAAGGTTCCGGCCGGGATCGTGGCCCGCAGGACGTCGATCGGCCCCTTGCCCGGGGCCAGGCGCCCCGACACCTGGGAGGTGAGATGCATGACGTGGCTATAGCGCTCGACGGTCTTGAACTCGTCGACATGCTCGGTCCCGAAGGTGACCACCCGACCCACGTCGTTGCGCGCCAGGTCCACGAGCATCACGTGCTCGGCGACCTCCTTCGGGTGTTCGGAGAGCTCACCGGCCAGGCGGTCGTCCTCGGCTTCGCTCTGGCCCCGTCGACGCGTCCCGGCGATGGGACGTGACACCACCACGCCGTCACGCAGTCGGACGAGCGGCTCGGGGGTAGCCCCCACCACGGTGCAGTGGTCGCTGCGGAGGAAATAGAGGTACGGGCTC
>JGI12269J14319_10000163_pt1 | contig 59964 bp, 62 predicted proteins | sample PeaSoiSIISIP2007_FD_14319 | JGI IMG/M metagenome (IMG submission 14319)
GTCGTCACGATCCATTCGAACGGGGTAAGTGCGAAAATCGAAACCACCGTTGAGGTCCTTCAAGACGCGGTAATGCTCAGCGGCGCGGTACATCTTGGCTACAGCACCTTCGAGACTTCCGGAACTCATGCCACACCGTAACCCTCTAGACCTAGGATGGTCTCATGCCAAAGCGCCACGAGAAAATGACTCGAAAACCCAAGAAAACAAAGGCGAAATCAGAGGCAGAGCACTTCGAGGACGTGGCCCGCAAAATCTTCCAAGTGCCCAAGTCCGAGATCACCGACAAGGGCGAAAAGGCTTAGATTCAAGCCTTCAGTTCGGCGTAGGTGAGCCGCTTTCCCGTCACGGCAGAGGTCACCGCAACCATGCGCTCAAGGTCAGTGAGGTCACGGTTGTTGAACGAGAACGTTCGCTCGGCAACGTAACGGTCAGTGTGCTTCGGCGCGTTGTGGGTGTAGGTGCCCTTCCACGCTCGCTTGTAGAGGTTCCAGAAGGACTCAATGGAGTTCGTGTGAACGTCGCCGACCACGTACTCTCCCGAGCCGTGATTGACGGACTTGTGGTCATACTGCCACTTGACTCCGCGATAGGTGCGCGACTGATCGGTGTAGAGCGTTGCGCCACGCTCCACCCAGTTACGAATGCTGGCCTCAATGGCCTTGGCCGAAACAACGGGTATCGAGGCGGCCACCACATCACCACCACGCTCCAGGGCACCGTGGATGGCAACCTTGTCCTTTCCACCAGTGCCGTGAATCCGGCGCTTGCGGTCAGCGGCGTGCATGTTCTTGGCGAGCCCACCGATGTAGGTCTCGTCCGACTCCACTGTCCCCGACAACTTGCGAAATGTCCCGCTCGCCATTGCCGCACGAATCCGGTGATTCATGAACCATGCCGTCTTTTGGGTCACGCCAAGGGAACGGCCCAGCTCACACGACGAGATGCCGTTCTTGGCGTTGGCGATCAGCCAAATGGCAGGAAGCCACTTGTCGAATCCAAGTCCGGAGTCCTCGAAGATGGTCCCGACTTTGATCGAGAACTGGCGCTTGCAGCCCTTGCACTTCCAGATGTTCCGCGTGGAGATGAACGAGGTCTCGATGCAGTCACAGCGCGGGCAGACGACGGGTCCGTTGCCCCAGCGAAGGGACGTGACGAACTCGAAGGAGCGGTCCGCGTCAGCGAAGTAGCGGACGGCCGCAATGAGGGTGTTTGGCAGGTTCTGTGTGTTCTTCTTCATGCCTTTAATTCTGGCAGGGGGGTGTGACATGTATATAAGTCCCCTAACTAGGCTTGACGCATGTTTCGCGTGCGTCGTCGGAGCACGACTCGAACACTCGCACTTCTTGCTTCGACAGCGCTCATCGCCTCGTTGCAACTGGTGCCGACGACGGCCGGCGGGGACACGATCGCCCAGACAAGGAAGCAGATTGAGGACCTTTCGGCCGCGCTAGGTCGCCAGGAAGCGAGGAGCGAGACAACGGCGAATGAGTACGACGCCGATAAGGCGAACTTGGTCTCAATCAACGCCAACATTGTGAACCTCCAGTCCGAGGAGGCCACGAAGCGCGCCGCGATCGCCGTCACATCGAAGAAACTCGTGATCGACGTCGTGCGCGCGTTCGTCTTCGGGGCCGCCCAAGCGCAGATCATCTCGCTGTTCAACCAGAACGTCACCAGGAGCGACGCGAAGAACGTCTTTCAAGACGTCGTCATTGGCGACCTCAACCAGTTAAAGGCGAAGCTGCAGCGCGAGAAGACACCTACGAGATCAAGAGCCTTCTCGAAGCGAACATCCAGCTGCAGGATCAGACCCAGGCCACCCTCGCGACAGTGACCGCCCGACTGCGCAGTCAGATCATCGCCTACGAAGTCGACGCCGGTGCCGCGGCGGCGAGGGCCCACAACGCCCAGGGCGAGGAGCAGGCCATCGCGGCGGCGTCGGAAGTGGGCGGCCAGAATGCAGCCAACCAGGTGATCGAGGCCATCCAGCAGGCGACCGCCACACCCACCATCGCCGAGGTCGCCGGCACAGCCCAAGGCGAGGCCGCCGTTCGCTACGCCGAGTCCCAGATCGGCGTGCCCTACGTCTGGGGCGGCGAGACCCCCGGGGTGGGCTTTGACTGCTCCGGCCTGGTCCAGTGGGCCTGGGCCAGAGTCGGTATTTCGATTCCCCGGACCACCGAGGCGGAGTGGCCCGACATGCTCCACGTGACCCTGACCGACCTGCAACCGGGCGACCTGCTTTACTACTACAACCTCGACGGCGATAGCGAGGTCGACCACGTCGTGATGTACGTCGGTTCGGGACCTTGGGGCGTCGACACGACGATTGCCGCCGCACACACGGGCACGGACGTGGCGTTCGCCCCGCTGTTCACGGCCGGTCTCATCGGCGCCGCGCGCCCCTAAGACGCCACGGTGACCGTCGAGCTCTCCCTGGTGATTCCGGCCTACAACGAGGCCCCGCGCCTCGCCGCCGGCTACCAGCGCCTCGAGCCGTTCCTCGAGGAGTTCGGGGCCGCCAGGATCCAGGTCGTCGTGGTCGACGACGGCTCGAGCGACGGCACCTTGCACCGCGCCCACGAGGTCTACGGCTATCTCGAGCACGCGCTCTTCGTTCAGCAGCCCAAGAACCTGGGCAAGGGCGCAGCGCTGCGCCTGGGTGTCGCACTCGCCACGGGCGCCAACGTGATCACCGNTGACGCCGACATGGCCATCAACCCCACGCAGATTCCCCTCTTCGTCGCGGCGCTGCGTGACGCGGCGATCGTGCCCGGTTCGCGGGCGATCGCGGGCCACATCGTCTACAGCTCGCAGTTGCGCACCCTCACGGGCGCGGCCTTCAACCGGCTGGTCCGTCACTACGCCCACACCAATGTTCGTGACACCCAATGCGGGTGCAAGGGCTTCCAACTCGGCCCCGCCCGTCTGCTCGGCCTGCTCGGCCGCGTCGACGGATTCGCCTTTGACGTAGAGCTGCTCTACCTGGCTACGCAGCTGGACCTCAGCGTTCGCCCGATCCACGTGACCTGGCAGGACGTGGCCGGCTCGTCGGTTCGATTGGGTCACGACACGCGCAATATGGTCCGCGACATCCGGGGACTCTCGCGGACTCGCTACGAGAACCCCGTCGTCGAACTCTCCATCCGCGTATCGACCGGCGACGTCATTCCGCTGGCTCGTGAAGCACGCCTGACTGGCCTCGTCCTCGCCTACGGGGAGCGCGACGCGCTGCTCGTTCTTCCGCGCGACGGCGCCCTCGGCGGGGCCAGCATCGCCGCGGCGCTCGAGGGACCGCTGCGCACGGCTCGGCTCGAGGAGTTGCGCGGCCGGCGCTACGTGGCCGTCTAGTGGTGCCGGGGCAAGAGCCAGGCCGTGACGAGCTCGGGCGCGCGGTCACTCCACTCCTCGGCGGTGATGGCGTAGCGCGCGTGGTCCTCCCAGGCACCGTCGATCTCGAGGTAGCGCTCGGAGATCCCCTCGAAGCGCAGACCGAGCTTCTCCACGACGCGCCGTGAGGCGGCGTTGCGCGGGATGATGTTGACCTCGACTCGATGGAGCCGCAGCGTCTCAAAGGCGTACTGCAGCATCGTGATCACGGCTTCGGGCATGAGCCCGCGCCCGGCGAAGTTTTCGTCGATCCAGTAGCCGATGTAGGCGGACTGCAGCGGACCACGCTGGATCGACGACAGCGTTATCTCGCCGATGAATCGACCCTCCAAGAAGATGCCGAAGCCGAATCCCGTGCCGATCTGTCGTTCCCGCTCACGCATCGCGCAACGGCTCACGAAGCTGCGGTGGTCTTCGGCCAGGTGCGTGGCGTGCGCTGAGCGGGGCTCCCATTTGAGCAACCAATCGCGACAGCGTGTGCGCACCTCTAGCCAGGCCTCGTAATCCTGCTCGTTCAAGGTGCGCAGCACCACGCGCCGCCCGTGCAACGAGGTCGGCGTGTAAGGGGCGCTGCGGGTGGTCACCATGGGTTTCTCACTATTCCATCGTTACAGGTCATTGACCCCACCGCAACGAGGGTCCAGAAGGGTCGACGCGATGCCGTCGAGAATGTCGTTCTCCGAAGTGAGGAGCCGGTCCACCCCCAGGCGACCCATCACGGCGTCGAGCACGTAGAGCCCCGCGGGCAACACGTCCTCACGCCCGACGACCATCCCCGGGTGGCGGAGGCGCTGCTCGGGCGTCTCGTTGGCAAGCACGTCGCGCCAGTGCTGCACCGTCGCGCGTGCGAGCACCCGGTGGTGCACGACGTCGCGGTCGTAGATCGCCAGTTCGGCGTCGAGCTGGGCGAGCGTGGCGACCGTGCCGGCGAGTCCGACCAGGCGCACTCCGCCCACCACTCTCTTGAACGCGGGTACTGCCTGGAAGGCCCGTTCGAGTTCACCCTCGATCATGTCGCGTGCCGCCGCGTCGCGCTCGGGCGACACGACGCCCCGCCCGAGGGCCCGCTCGCAGACCCGCACGCACCCGATCTGCATCGAGCAGCTCGCCAGCTCGCCGTCCAGCTCGACAGCGAGCTCGGTCGATCCCCCGCCCACGTCAACAATCATCGTGGGCTGCGCCACGTCTTCGAGGCCAAGGCGCGCGCCGCGGTACGAAAGGGCCGCCTCTTCGTCGCCACGCAGTGTCCGCGCATCGAAACCCGAGATAGCGCGGGCTCGCGCCAGGAACACCGAGCCGTTGGTGGCGTCGCGCGCGGCCGACGTCGCAACGAGCAGGCCTCTCGTCGCACCGAGTTCGTCGCAGCGCTCGCGGTACTCCGAAAGCGCCGCGAACGTCCGTTCCATCGCCTCGCGGAGCAGCGATCCCCTGGCGTCGACGCCCTGGGCGAGCCGCGTGATGCGTATCTCGCGCGCCAGCGCGTGTCCCTCATCGTTCACGATGAGGGCACGGGTCGAATTGCTGCCGCAGTCGATGGCCGCGACGACTTCAGCCACGAACGCGCTCGACGCTGTAGGGCCTGATCTCGAGCTCGCCGGCGACCAGAGACCCGACGGGATCGTTCCAGCCGACCAAGTAGTTGGCCAGATGGGCGTGCAGGCACTTCACGCCGACCCGAGTGCCACCGACGCCCCCCTCGGCTTGGGCGAGGTCGGGGCGAAGCGTCGCCGCTTGTCGGCGGCTTGCGTACTCGGCGTGGGCGAGCCGGAGCTCGTTCGCGTCGACGAGGTCTTCGTAGCGGTGCACGCCCCGCGACTCGAGGCGACTAACTGCTTCACGCAACTCGGTATCGACGAGCCAGTAGAGAGTTGGCATAGGGGTGCCGTCGCGCAGGTGGGGTTCATTCTCGATCACCACGGGGGACCCGTCACTCCAACGAACCACGACTGCGAAGCGTCCAAGCGCTGGGCGTCCGAGCAGTGAGGTAACGACGGACTGGTCCTCGACGCTCGCGTCGCGAAAGGTCAACGCCAGAACTCGAAGGTGCGCACCAGTCGTGAAAGGTAGTGGCCGAACGAGCCGAGGGTTGGCTTCGCCGCTGCGACAAGCGGCGCGCCCGAAGCCGGCGAGACGAGTGGCTGCAGCCCCGGGTCAGCCGAGTTCGCCGAGACCTCACCCGAGGCGTCGCCTGGCAGAACCTGGATCAGGCTCTGGCCGGGGCTAACGAGCTGGTACTGCTCGCGGGCGAGGGCCATCGCCGCCGCGTGAGTGTCGACCGACTGGGCTTGGATCTTTAGCGCCTGCTCCTGGCGCAGGACCGCTTGGATCTGGGCCGACGTCGCGTCGATCTGGGTCTGCTGGTGCCACAGCGCCTTTGCCGGGAACCAGCCCGCGAGCACGGCGATGGCCGTCGCGACGGCCAGGGGCACCATCCAGCGATGGCGGCTCTGCTCTGTGACGCTATGCGTTGTGGACACCTGACGCCCCCGACAATGACGATGCACCAAGAAAACGGGCCTGATCCCCGAGTTGCTCCTCGATCCTTAGCAACTGATTGTACTTCGCGACGCGGTCGGTACGTGCCGGCGCGCCGGATTTGATCTGCCCGGCATTGGTCGCCACGGCGAAGTCCGCGATCGTGACGTCCTCGGTTTCGCCCGAGCGGTGCGAGATAACGACGCTGTAGCGATTGAGGTTGGCCAACCGAACGGTGTCCAGGGTCTCGGTGAGCGTCCCGATCTGGTTCAGCTTGATCAGGATCGAGTTGGCCACCCCTCGCTCGATGCCCTTCGCGAGGAGCTTTTCGTTGGTCACGAAGTTATCGTCGCCAACCAGTTGGATCGTTTTGCCGAGCCGCGTAGTCAGCCGCGCCCAACCGTCCCAGTCCTCTTCGGCCATGCCGTCCTCGAGCGAGACGATCGGGTAACGGCCCACGAGATCCGCCCAGTAGTCGATGAGCTCGTCGCTCGAGAGCACCCGTCCTTCGCCGTCGAGGTGATAAGCACCGTCGCGGTACAACTCGCTGGCGGCGGGGTCCATGGCGACCGCCACGTCACTACCCGGCGTGCGCCCGGTCGCCTCGATCGCTTCGACAAGCACCTTGACGGCGGTCTCGTTATCGGGCAGGTCCGGCGCAAAGCCACCCTCGTCGCCCACGGCGGTGTGCAGTCCGCGCCGCTCAAGGATCGACTTAAGGGCGTGGTAGGTCTCAGAGCCCCAACGCAGCGCCTCGCCGAAGGACGCCGCGCCCACCGGCATCACCATGAACTCCTGGAAGTCGATTGTGTTCTTAGCGTGCACGCCGCCGTTGACGACGTTGAACATCGGCACCGGCAACACGTGGGCGTTCACGCCCCCCACGTACTGGTAGAACGGCAGGTCTCTCTCGAGCGCCGCGGCCCTCGCGTTCGCCAGGGACACCGCCAGAATCGCGTTCGCGCCTAGCCGTCCCTTGTTGTCCGTGCCATCCAAGTCGATCATCGCGAAGTCGATGGCGCGCTGGTCCTCGGCGTCGTAGCCCTCGAGGGCGTCGCTGATTTCGCCGTTGACGAAGTGAACGGCCGTCTCGACGCCCTTGCCGCCCCACTCGGGGCCCCCATCGCGTAGCTCGACGGCCTCGTGCATCCCCGTCGAGGCGCCCGAGGGAACTGCGGCCCGCCCGATGGCGCCCGATTCGAGGTGGACTTCGGCTTCGACGGTTGGGTGGCCTCGCGAGTCCAGAATCTGGCGACCCAGAACCACTTCAATCGCGCTCATGACGTCTCCTCAGTTCGAGTTCAACGTTACTCGCGGGCCCCCCGCTCTCTGTGCGCCTCGCCCTCGCGGATGGCGTCGCGCAGTTGCGCGGCGCGTCCGCGTAGTACGCCCTCGAGGTCGACCCCCGCGAAGTGCGCGGCCTCGACCAACGCGCTGAGTGCGTCACCCCACGCGCGCTCGGCGGCCGACGACGACCGCGCGTCACCAACGGCGGCCACGTTGAATTCGATCGCGCGAATCGCGTCGAGAGCACGTTCGCGCGAGATCTCGCCGGTCGGTGTTTCGCCGTCAACAAGCCCCGCTTTACTCAAGAGCTTGGTGTAGAGCGTTAATGCTGGCAGCTGCCAGGCAATGCCGTCGGTCACGCTGTCGCGTCCCTTTTCGTCGCGCTTCAGCTCCTCCCAGCGGCTCGCTACTTCGTTGGGACCCGAGACCGTGACATCGCCGAAGACGTGCGGGTGGCGCCCCACGAGCTTGTCGCGCAATGAGTCGGCAATCGTAGCCAGGTCGAAGTCGCCCGCCTCGTCGGCGAGCTCAGCGTGGAAGGCGATCTGATACAGGAGATCACCCAGCTCTTCTTCAACGTGACCTACGGCGGCTGCGTCATCGGCGCCTTCGGCCCGCGCCCGCACCAGGTCCTCCAGGGCGTCGATCGCCTCGTAGGCCTCCTCGAGGAGGTGGCGCGTCAGCGAGGCGTGGGTCTGCTCTTGGTCCCACGGGCACTCGGCGCGCAGCTCCCGGACAAAATCAACGAGATCGCCCATGGCCTGGCTCGCGTCGCGAAAGCTCTCGACCCAGAGGGATGTCAAATGATCGGCCCGATCGAACGAGAAGAGCGCCGCGGCACGCAACGTAGTCACGAACTCGTCGTCGAGTCCTAGGTGGTGCAGCACCGTGACCTCGCTCCCCGGCGGGAGTCGGTCGCTCACGCGCGCGAGCACCTCGGGCGAATAGGCCTGCAGGACGAGCAACGGCCCGGGCCCGCGCAGGTCGCCACGCGAAAGCGCGTCAACGACGCGCAATCCTTCGGCCATCGGGTCTCGCCCGAGCCTGGCGCACGCGAGGTCGATCACTGAAACCGCTGGCTCGGTGATGGTGGTTACGTCGACGCGGGCCCGCAGCAGCTCGACGGTCCGCTCGCCCACGACGGGCGATCCGGGCACCGCGTAGACGACCTCGCCCGAGGGCGAACGCTGGGCGAGGGCCACGAGGTCGTCGACGATCGCTTCGTAGAGCTCGTCAAAGGAGTTGGCGCTGTCGTAGTACGCGTCGTAGCTCGTCGCGTCCGCGAACTCGGCGGCGCTCGGGTGCACCAGGGTGCGAAAGCGCACGACGGGCGACTCCGTGAGCGCCCGCCGCGTTGACATCGTCAGATGGTCCGTGGGACCGGGACCGAGTCCGACCACCCGTACGACGGGTCTCACCGATAGCGGGAGTCGGGAGTGGTGAGCTTCTTCGAGCCCGTCACGTCGGCCTTGGTCGGTTTGGTGAGGGCGGCGACCTCCGGCCCCGACGAGCTCGTCGGCCACCGGCCAAAGGCCGGGTCGACGTGCACCGCGGCCGCCTCGAGCACGCCGTTCTTCAGCTCCTTCGCTGAAACGGCGTTGAGCTCCTTCGCTGAAACGGCGTTTAGGTTCTGCAGATCTTCGAGCACCGCGGGCTCGGCGCTCGCAAACGGCGTCACGGTTTTCTTCGTCACCGCGATGTAGAGCGCGTACTCGCTCCCGTTGTCGGTGACGTAGGCGGGCGTCGAGGGGAAGGTGTTAAGCGGCAGCGAGAAGTCGATGTCGCTCCGCACGGCCTCGTAGCTGGACTCGGCCGGCGAGAAGCAGCCCGCGGCCCCGCCCTTGGAGGCGTTCGCCTGGTCCTGTGAATAGAGCTTCGCGAGCTCGGCGACACTCATGCCCGCCGACTGATTCTTTGAAAAGGCGCTGACTTCGTTTGGCAGGACAATGGCGACCGAAACGCACAGCGTGTCGTAGTCGGCGACGTGGGAAGCGTAAAACTGCTGCATCGAGGTCGTCGTGAGAGGAATGCTCTTCTTTAGCTTCGTCACGAGGTAGAGCGAGGTTGCCTGGGTCTGGATCTCGGTGCGGCGCATCTCGACGGGCATCTCGGCGAGCGCCTGCTGCGCGGTGCCGGGACAGTTCAGCGAGTCGTTCTTGGCCTGTTGGGTCATCTCGAGCTCGAGCGAGGTCGTCGCCTTCGCCAGCTCGGCGGGGTCGGGGACGTACTTCAGCCGCTGCGTGACGTACTGGTCAATGGCGAGGCCCTCCACACGGAAGTTGGCCCACGCCGCCGCGCCGGCGGCGCCGATCGAGTCGCCGCCGGCTCCGGGCGCGTAGTTCTGCGGGTCGAGCGCGGTGATGAAGCAGTCCAGCGTCGGGTGAAGCGAGATGGCGGCCAGCTCAGCGCGGAACGTATTGGCCGAGACCGCCTCGTGGTTCACGCTGAGACCCGTTGAGGAGCTGCTCAGTCCGAAGGCCGCCGCCCCCACTAGCGAGACGACGAACAGGACGACCAGGCGACGCACTGCCCAATCCTACCGAGTCACTCCGGCGCGCCCGCCGGCGCGTGCACGTCACGTAGCAACGTCACGAGGGCCTTGGGCGTGACGCCGCTCGGTGAAAGCTCGACGCGCATCTCCTTGGTCGACTCGTTGTACGCGCTCGAACCGTGGGTCCGGCGTAGGCGGATCTGTTGGCTGACGCTGAGTGAGAGCGGGCCGAGCTTGACGACGGGTCGCGGGCGGATCCCCACGCGCGCCGGCGAGACGACCACCGACGTCACGGCGTACTCGAGGCACACGAGTCGCAGCTGGGCTAGCTCGAGTAGTCCGCTCGCCGGGCCGGGCAGCGCACCGTAGCGGTCGACCCACTCGTCGGCGAGGTCGCCGAGCTCCTCGAGGTTGGTGACGCCCGCGAGCCGTCGATAGGCCTCGAGCCGGGCGTCGTCGGCCTCGACGTAGTCCTTAGGCAAGTGGGCCTCGCCCGGGACTTCGAGGTTGACCGGCACCACCTCGGGCACGTGGAAGCCCTTCGCGTCAGCCACGGCCTCGGCGACCAGCTGCACGTAGAGGTCGTAGCCCACCGCCGCTACTGGCCCGGACTGGTCGTGGCCGAGCAGATTGCCCGCGCCGCGGATCTCGAGGTCGCGCATGGCGATCTTGAAACCGCTGCCGAGCGCGGTGTTGTCGCCGATGGTGCGCAGACGTTCGTAAGCGGTCTCCGAGAGCACCTGGTCAACGGGGTGAAACAGGTAGGCGTAGGCCCGCTGGCCACTTCGGCCAACCCGTCCGCGCAACTGGTGGAGCTGACCCAGGCCAAGGCGCTCGGCCCGGTCCACGATCAGCGTGTTCACCGAGGGCAGGTCGATGCCCGACTCAACGATCGTGGTACAGACGAGCACGTCGTAGCGACGCTCCCAGAAGTCGATCATGACGCGCTCGAGGGTGCCTTCGTCGAGCTGGCCGTGGGCGACCGCGATGCGCGCGTCGGGCACCAACTGGCCGAGGCGCCGCGCGACCTGGTCGATATCCGAGACGCGATTGTGCACGTAGAAGATCTGGCCCTCGCGCAGCAGCTCGCGGCGAACGGCCTCGACGATCGCGGGCTCGTCGAACTCGCCCACGTGCGTCAGTATGGGCCGCCGATCGGCCGGGGGCGTCGTGATCATCGACAGGTCGCGGATTCCAGTAAAGGCCATCTCCAAGGTGCGCGGAATCGGGCTCGCGCTGAGCGTCAACACGTCGACTCCGACCGAGCGCGCCTTGATCGACTCCTTGTGCTGCACCCCGAAGCGCTGCTCCTCGTCAACCACCAACAGCCCGAGCCGCTTGAAGGTGACGGTGTCGCTCAGCAGCCGGTGAGTCCCGATGACGACGTCGATGCCGCCGTCGGCGAGTCCCTCGAGTGTCGCCTTCGTTTCGAGCTCGTCGACGAATCGGCTAAGCAGCGCCACCTTCACCGGAAAACCGGCGTAGCGCTCGGTGAAGGTCGCGAAGTGCTGGCTCGCGAGGAGCGTGGTGGGCACGAGGATCGCAGCCTGGTAGTTGTCCTGCACGGCCTTGAAGACCGCGCGCAGCGCAATCTCGGTCTTGCCGAAGCCCACGTCGGCGCAGACGAGTCGGTCCATGGGGCGCGGTGACTCCATGTCGGCCTTCACGTCGAGGATCGACTGGGCTTGATCGGCGGTAAGTGTGTAGGGGAAGAGCTCTTCCATCTCGCGCTGCCACGCCGTGTCCGGCGCGAAGGCGTGACCGACGGCCACGCTTCGCAACCGGTACAGGTCGACCAGCTCTTGGGCGACCAGGAACGCGGCGGCGCGCGCTTTGGCTCGCGTGCGCTGCCACTCGGCGCCGCCGAGACGCGAAAGCGCCGGGGCGTCACCGCCGGTGTAGGGAGTGAGGGCATCCATCTGTTCGGTCGGCCAGTAGCTGCGGCCGTCCCTGAACTCCAGGATCAGGTAGTCGCGGGTCACCCCATTGATCGCCCGCGTCGTCGTGCCCGAAAAGCGCGCGACCCCGTGCTGGCGATGTACCACGAAGCTGCCGGCGGTGAGGTCGTCGAAGAAGCCGTCGACGTTGCGCGAACGCGGCCGCACCACGCGGCGCTGGGTTCGCCGACCGGTGAGGTCGCTTTCGCTCCAGACAACGAGCTCGGGGTCGTCGAGCGAGAAGCCCAACGACAGCGTGCTCTCGAGCACGCTGAGGCGCGTCTCGAGCACGCGAGCGGGATCGGTCGTCACCTCGAGACCCTCGGCGCGCAGCTGCTCGGCTACCCGATCGACTGCTCCCGGCGTAGCGGTCAGCACGACGCCGCGCCGGCTCTTGGACCAGGTGCGCACGTGAGCGGCGAGCCGCGCCGGATCGCCCTGGACGACGGGCGGCGTCGTGAGATGCCCCGAATCGGCGAGCGACGCGGCGCTCGTCTCGAGGGCGACGTCGACTCGACCCTCGAGCACCTCCGCGTAGGAGAGGTGCAGGAGCGGCACCTCGGCGCTCGCGCGCCAGGTGGCCGCGACAACGTCAGTCAGCTCACGCTCCTCGTCGAGCAGTTCGTCCAGGTGCGAACGGACCCGACGGGGCTCGACGACCACGAGCCGGGCGCCTGTGGCCTCATCGAGCAGCGTTCGCGCTTCGCTAACGAAGAGCCCCATCCACCCTTCCATGCCGTCGAAGAGCTGACCGCTCGCCAATCGGTCGAAGGTGGCCGAGGCCCAGGGCGCGTCTGTTGCGAGCTCTTCCGCGCGCCGACGGGTGACCTCGCTCGGCAGCCATTCTCGGGCCGGTGCGATCAGGGCTTCGGCGAGGTCGCCCGTCGAGCGCTGGGTCGCGATGTCAAAGATGGTCAGTCGTTCGATCTCGTCGCCGAAGAAGTCGAGCCGCAAGGGCTCGTTGCTCTGAGCCGGCCACACGTCGACGATGCCGCCGCGAACGGCGAACTCGGCCCGGTGCTCGACGAGGTGCTCGCGTCGATACCCGGTCGCGGCGAGCCCTTCGATGAGTGCGTCGCGACTGAACTCGTCGCCCTTCGCCACTTGAAGGGGCGCCGTCAACGGCTCGGGCGAGAGGAGTTGGGCGATCGAGCGGGCTGGGGCGACCACCACACGCGGGCCGCGTCCCTCGCGCAGGCGCCAGCGCAGCAGTGCCCGCATGGCCATCACCTGACTGTCGGGGCTGACGCGTTCGAGGGGGTGGGTGTCCCAGCCGGGCCAGAGCGCGACGTCGCCTTCGCCGAGCCACGCCAGTACGGCGCTGGTGACGTGCTCGGCGTCGTTCGACGTCGCGGTAATCGCGATCGTCAGCGGCGTGTCGAGCGCGAGAGCCGCGAGAGCGAGTGGCGTTGCGAAGTTCGAGGGCACGAACGCGCCCGACTCGACCGACGAGCGCATCGTCGGTGCGACGAGTTCCAGGATGCGACGCAGTCCGACCGGCTCGCTCACGATCCGTTGACGCGTCGCTGGGCCTCTTCGAAATCGAAGTCCAGGAGCAGTTCGATCGCCTCCGCCGCGCGCGCGACGTCGGCCGCGATGGCATCGCGTTGCCGGCCCGTCGGACGGTGCAGCACGTAGTCCGCGCCCTGCTCCTTGCTCGGCGGCTTGCCAATGCCGATGCGCAGTCGCCCGAACTCCTGGGTGCCGAGGGTTTGGGCGATCGAGCGCAGGCCATTGTGTCCGGCCAATCCTCCCCCTAGTCGCAGCTGCAGTCGTCCCGGCTCGAGGTCGAGCTCGTCGTGCACGACGATGAGCTCGGTCGGGTCCTCGATCGACGTGCGACGCATCAGCATGCGCAGGGCCGCACCCGAGTCGTTCATGAATGTCGTCGGTATCGCGAGCGTGATCGGGCCGCGCGGCGTCACCAACGTCACGCTGCGAGCCCGCTGGCGCCGTTCGAGGGTAAGTCGGCCTCCGCGGCGCGTGACGGCCAATCGCACCGCGTCGCCGCCCACGTTGTGGCGCGAGCCGTCGTACTCGGCGCCGGGGTTAGCGAGGCCGACAATCAGCAGCGCACTTTTCTGGCCGCGTCGATCGTGCTCTCGAGCGCGCCACGGCGCCACAGGACTACTCCGTGGGGACTTCGGCGATTTCGACGGTTTCGGCGGTCTCGGCGCCAGGCGTAGGGGCGACGCGTCCGGTGTGGGTCGCCACGACCGACAGCGTCGCGTCGCCGACGGCCTCCGCGCCCTCGGGCAACGCGAGGTCGCCGAGACGGATCGATGCGCCGGGTGTCAGGGCCGAGATGTCGACCTCGATGAAGTTCGGAATCTGGTCGGGTCGAGCTTGCACCTCGATGCTGAACATCACCTGGTCCACCTCCCAGTCGGCGTGGCGCACCTCGACCGCGTCACCAATGATGCGCAAGGGCACCTCGACGATGACGGCCCGGTTGAGGTCGACCACCTGAAAGTCGACGTGGGCAACCGTCCCGCGCACTGGGTGGCGCTGGATCTCGCGGGCCATGACGGTGTAGGACTTGCCGTCGGCCTCGAGCGTGATAAGCGAGTTAAGGCCCTGGTCACCCGAGACGGCGTGGCGGAACTCTTTGGCGTTCACACTCACGGGCAGCGCCGCGACGCCCTCTCCGTACACCACGGCGGGGATGTCTCCCGCGTGGCGCAGGCGGCGAGAATTCCTCGAACCACGCGCGCGACTCGTCGACGCGTGCAACGTGACCTGTGTCATGGTGACTCCTTCGGATGTCGGCTGTCCCAAGGACAACGAACCGGAGAACAAGTCTAACGTCTAGCGCCGTCGGTTCCGGCCGGCCGGGCGGAGCTCGTCCCTCGGGCCGAGCGAACCAACTACGAGGGCGGATTATCGCCCAAGAGCTGCCGACGCGCCCTATAGTCCTCGGCGTCGATATCGCCCTTGGCGAAGCGTTCGTTCAGAATGCGCATCGCGTCGAGCGTCCCCGTCGAATGCTCGGGGCCGTGTCCCGCGTAGCGATGCCAGAAGTGAGCCCGCCGGCGTGCGAGAATCGCCAGCGCCAAAAGCACGATCCCGACCAGAACGATCGTGAGGAAGACGCCGAGCAGGAATCCTCCCGGTCCAAAACCCACCTGTAAGACGCGACCCGGCCCCTGGAAGAAGGGGATCGGCGCCTGCCCCGGTCCCCGGAAGAAGGGGACCGGTAACTGCCCCGGTCCAACGTGGATGTGTATCAACTTGTCCTTCGCTTTCGATGTCCACACCATTTCTAGGCCACCGGACCGACGACATCAAGCGTCCTGGCTCGCAACGATCAACTTCTTAGAAAACTCTTCACGCCGGCACCGCGACGCGACTTCCGGCTTCGCTCAGAGCAGGTTTTCGCCGCCAAAGATGTCCGACACCGAGGTGTCGTCAAAGATGGCCGCGATCGCGTTGGCGATGATCGGCGCGACCGAAAGGATCTCCAACTTTTCGAAGCGCTTCTCGGGTCCAAGCGGCAGCGTGTCGGTCACGATGACCCGGCTGAGCGGTGCGTTAAAAAGGCGCTCGACCGCGGGCGGCGAGAAGACGGCGTGCGTGGCCATGACCCAAATCTCTTCGGCCCCGTGCGACTTGAGGAGGTCACAGGCCGCCACGATCGTGCCCGCCGTGTCGATCATGTCATCGATCAGCACGCAGTGTCGCCCGGCCACGTCGCCCACGATGTGGCGCGCCTCGGCGACGTTGTAGCGATTCTGGGGACGAGTCTTGTGTACCAGGGCCAGGTCACAGCCGAGGTGCTGGGCGTAGCGCTCGGCGACCTTCACGCGGCCCGCGTCGGGCGCGACGACGACGAGTTCGTGGGGATTGGCGTGGGCCTTCAGGTACCCCTCGAGCACTGGCGCCGCGACCAGATGGTCGACCGGAATGTCAAAGAAGCCCTGAATCTGGCCGGAGTGGAAGTCGACCGACAGGACCCGGCTCGCCCCGGCCGTTTGGAGCATGTCGGCGATGAGCTTGGCCGTGATCGGTTCGCGGCCGGCCGTCTTGCGGTCCTGACGCGCGTAGCCGTAGTTCGGCACGACGGCGGTGATGCTCTTCGCCGAGGCCCGCTTCGCGGCGTCGATCATGATGAGCTGCTCCATCACTGAATCGTTCACCGGCGGAGCGTGCGTTTGCATAATGAACACGTGCGCGCCACGTATCGACTCGCCGATGCGGCAGTGGATCTCGCCATCAGCGAATTCACGCAGGTTCGCCTCGGTGAGCTCGACGCCGAGCTTCGCGGCGACATCGGCCGCGAGTTCCGGGTGGCGCCGTCCCGTCACAATGACGAGGCGGCGCTTGGCGAGGGACTCCACGGCGCCAGCGTACAGGTGAACGGATACCCCACGTGGGTGGTCAACCCTTCGAGCGCCCGGAGGTGCATCGGGCGAGCGAATCAGAGTCCGGTTCTCGACGCTCGGTGCGCAACAGTGCTGGCAGACGTCGACGAGTCAGTTGCTACCGTGTTGGTGTGTCCGACGCCGCATGGTCGTGATACCAGAGATTGGAGGGCGTCGAATGGCCCGCGTCAGTCGCGTCTCGCCGCACCAAGCCCGACCGTACGTCAGGCTCGTGTACTTCTTCGCTCGGCGCCAGCTCGGTGGACTCACGGGCCGCCGGACCGATCGGATGATCGAGCCCCTCGAGGTGTACGCCCACGTTCCACGACTTCTCATGGGCTACGGCCGGCTCGAGCAGACGAGCGCCAAGTTGCACGGGGTCAGTAAGCGCCTGCAAGCCCTCGCGCTTCTGAAGGCGGCGACGATGACGCACTGCGAATACTGCATCGACATCGGCTCGCAAGTCGGACGCCGGTGGGGTCTCAGTAACGAAGAGCTCCTGGCGCTGCCATCGTACCGGTCGAGCGACCTCTTTAACGATGTCGAAAAGCTGGTGCTCGACTACGCAGTTGGAATGAGTAAGACGCCCGTAGGCGTCCCGGACTCGCTCGTAACGAGTTTGCGCGAACACTTCAACGAAGCCCAGCTCGTCGAGCTCACGCATCTGATTGCCCTCGAGAACCTCCGCGGGCGCTTCAACGGCGCGCTGGGCATCGGGTCCGCGGGTTTCAGCGACGGCATGGTGTGCGCCACACCCACCGAGACGGACGCGTAGAGAGTTTCGACCGGTCCTAGTCGGAACGGTGCGAGAAGGGAGCGACGATCTCCCCCGTGGCAACGTCAGCGCCGGGATTTAGTACGACGAAGGACGAGACGTGAGCGTCGGCGCCTATGCGTACGTTGGACGCCTCGACGGTGCCGACGTAGGCATTTTCCCCAACCTCGACGTCGTCGAGCACGGCGTTGGGCCCGATGCGCGCGCCGCGGGCAACAACGCAGCGACCCTTCAGGATCGTTCCCGGTAGCAGCGACACCTCGGCCGCCAGTTCGACGTCCGCGTCGATGTACGTCGCCGCGGGATTCCACAACGTCACGCCGCGCGCCAGCCACTGGTCGTTGATCCGCGCGCGCAGGACCCGTTCGGCGCGAGCTAACTGCAGCCGGTCATTGACCCCCGAGGCCTCGCTCGAATCGTCGAGCAATAGTGAGCCTGTGAGGTGACCCATCTCGTGCAGCACCGCGACGAGGTCGGTCAAGTAGTACTCCTGCTGGGTATTCTGTCGACCGACTCGGCGCAGGGCCGGCCCGAGCAGGCTCTGGCGAACAACCATGATCGACGTGTTGACTTCGTTGATCGCTCGCTCGTCGGGCGTGGCGTCGCGCTCTTCCACAATTCGCTCGAGGGTGCCGTCCTTGGCGTGGATCAGCCGGCCGTACCCGGTGGGATCATCCAGGCGCGCGCCGAGCACGGTAAGCGCAACGTTTCGCTCGCGGTGTACCGACAGCAGGTGCGCCACCGTCGAGTGGCGAAGCAGCGGCGTGTCGCCGGGCATGACCAGCACGTCGCCGTCGGTGTCACCGAGGGCGTCGCTCAAGGTGGACAGGGCCACCGCAACGGCGTGGCCGGTGCCTAGCTGCTCGCTCTGCTCGACGAACGTGAGGGGATGGTCCGAGCGCTGGCGCTCGCCGAGCTCTTTTTCTACCCAGGTCGCGTGGTGGCCCACCACAACCACGGTCGCGCGCACGTCCTCCTGCGCCGCTGCATCGAGCACGTAGAGGACCATGGCTCTTCCGCAGAGTTTGTGCAGCGTCTTGGGGCGTGACGAACGCATCCGCGTTCCTTCGCCAGCGGCGAGCACCACGACGCAAACCGGACGTCTCACGCCCTCATCTTTATCAGCCAGCCCCTACGATGCGTGTCATGGCCGGCGACACCTACGACGAATTCTCAATGTTCGGCGAGAACTTGAGCGAGTGGGACCTGCACATCGCGGTGCCCAACGTGCGCCGATTCTTCGTCGCGGTCGACGGACTGCGCCAGCTAAGTGGGCTGGCCTGGGGCGAGGGCGATCCCGAGATCGTGCTGGTCCACGGCGGCGCGCAGAACGCGCACACCTTTGACACAGTCGCCCTGGCGCTGCAGCGTCCCCTTATCGCTCTCGACCTGCCGGGTCACGGCCACTCGGACGGCTCGCCCTATCCGCCGTCGGCGATTACCGGCCACGCCCTCGACCTCGAGCGCGCGATTGACCAGCTCGTCACCGAAGCCGTGCCGCTCGTGGGCATGTCCCTCGGGGGACTCTGCTCGATCCTCGTCGCGTCACATCGTCCCGACCTCGTGCGCTCGCTCGTGCTCATCGACATCACGCCGGGCGTGAACGCGGAGAAGTCCCGGCACATAACTGACTTCGTCAACGGACCACAGAGCTTTGACAGCTTCGATGAACTGTTGGCGCGCACGATCGAACACAACCCCACGCGATCGGTCGCCTCACTGCGGCGCGGCGTCTTGCACAACGCCGTGCAGCGCCCCGACGGGACCTGGGTGTGGCGTCACCAGCAGCACGCTCCCTCAAGCCTCAGCGCGCCCGAGACCGGCGACTTGTGGGACGTCCTGGGTGCGCTCGCGATGCCAGTCACTTTGGTGCGCGGGATGGCGCTCGGCTCAGTCGTCGACGACGCTGACGAGGCCGAGCTCTTGCGCCGGCTACCCGAGGCGGCGGTGATCCACGTGGAGCACGCAGGCCACTCGATCCAAGGCGACCAGCCGGTCGAACTCGCGGCGATCCTCGAGCGAGTCTGCTTCTAGACACGATGGCTGGCGGGGGAGGGCTCGAACCTCCAACCTACGGATTCAAAGTCCGTCGTTCTGCCAATTGAACTACCCGCCACTACCGGTGATTGTGGCAATCTTCAGAGATTCTTAGAGTATGTCTGGAGATGCTTAATACCAACAAGCCACACTAGAGCCTGACACTTAATTCCACGAAAGTCGCCGTGACTACCGCTCCTACCGCCAACTCCTACGTGGCCATCGTCGACGACGACTTGGCTATTCGCGCGGCGCTGGGCCGCGCATTGCGCATGGAGAACTACGACGTGGAGCTCTTCGAGGACGGCGCGAGCGCGCTGCGATCCATCCAGCTGCGCGCGCCCGACGCGATCGTGCTCGACCTGCAGCTGCCCGACGTCGACGGACTCGAGGTCTGCCGGCGCATCCGGCGCTCGGGAGACACGACGCCGATCCTGATGCTGACCGCGCGAAACGCCGTGAACGACCGTGTGGAGGGCCTCGACGTCGGGGCCGATGACTATCTGGTCAAGCCGTTCGACCTGGCCGAGCTGCTCGCACGCCTGCGGGCCCTGCTTCGGCGCCACAACGTGGGCGAAGTGGACGGGACGGTCCTGCGCTTCGAGGACCTCACCCTCAATCCCCAGACCCGTGAGGTCTTTCGCGGGACTCGTCGCATAGAACTCACCAAGATCGAGTTCGACCTCCTCGAGCTCTTTCTGCACCATCCCCGCCAAGTCCTCACGCGCGACCAGATACTGGACCTCGTGTGGGGTTACAACTTTGACTCGGGGACCAACTCCCTCGCTGTCTACATCGGCTACCTGCGGCGCAAGCTCGAGGAGAGCAATGGCCCGCGGCTCATCCAGACGGTGCGCGGGGTGGGTTACGCGCTGCGCACGACGTGACGTTTCGCTTTCGCGTCATTGCCGCGACCGTGGGAGCGGCAGCGATCGCCGTGATTCTGGCGTGCTTCGCGTCGTACATCACGACGCGCACGGCCCTCCTCCACTCGGTGGATGAGTCACTCATCCAGGCCTCGCGCCAGGCACCGAGCATCCGCTACGACGACCGGGTCACCGGCTCGTACTCCGAGATCGTGCTGCCGAGCGGCTCGACACTGCCGACCTCGAACGTGCCCATCGACGCGACCATCACGAGCGTGGCTCGCGGCAAGAGTTCCCGGGTCATTCGCACCGTCGCCTTCGGCGGCCAGAGCTACCGCGAGCTGATCACGCCGCTACCGGCCGGCTCGGTCGTCTCGTGTCCGACCGGCGTCTGCGAGATCCAAACGACGTCGGCCCAGCTCTTCGTCGTCGACATCACGGGCCAGGTGAACGAGCTCAGCCAATTGGTCAAGACCCTCATGCTCGTCGCGGCCGGGGGTTTGCTCCTCGCAATGGGGCTGGGTCTGTTCCTCGCGCGTCAGGCGCTCCATCCGCTCGAGGAGGTGACCAACGAGATCGAGACCGTCGCCACGACCAACGACCTCCGGTATCGACTAGCCGAGGGCGACGAAGATGAGCTCGGGCGACTGCGGCGCGTGTTCAATCAGCTGTTGGGCTCGGTCGAGAGCAGCCAGGCCGTGCAACGCCAGCTCGTGCTCGACGCGAGCCACGAACTGCGCACGCCTCTCACCTCGCTGCGTACGAACGCCCAGGTGATCTCGCGCGCGGGCAACCTCAGCGGCGATGATTTGCACAAGATCACCGACGACATGGTTACCCAAGTCGATGAACTGGCCGGGCTCGTCACCGACCTCGGCGAGCTGGCCAGCGGCGAGCGCTTCGACGGCGACCTGGACACGCTGCGCCTTGACGACTGCGTGGACGAGTGCGTCGAAACTGCGCGCACCTACGCCCGGATCCGCGATATCACGATCGGCGTCGAGATCGAGCCCTCGCTGGTGCGGGGCCGACACGATCGGCTCAACCGCGCGATCTCCAACCTCTTGACCAACGCCGTCAAGTTCACGCCCGCGGGCGGGCGGATCGGCGTGAAGAGCGCGCACGGATCGATCACCGTGTCCGACAGCGGACCGGGCATCGACGAGGACGACCGCCAGTACGTGTTCGACCGATTCTGGCGTTCGCCGTCGGCGCGGGCCCTGCCCGGTTCGGGACTCGGTCTCTCGATCGTCGCGCAGGTGGTCGCCGAACTCCAAGGCACCGTCGCCGTCGACCAGGACCCGGTACTGGGCGGCGCGCGCTTCACGATCCACCTGCCCGAGGTCACCTCGCCGACGGTGACCGCGGGAGCGTGAACTCGAACTGGCTACGTCCCAGGCCCCGCGCCGTCGATCTGGTCAACGCGATTGCCCACCGGATCATTGAGGCGACGGCGTGGTGCCGGCACTGGAGCCATCGGGTCGCACGCGAAATCCTGCCTCGACGATGAGGACGGGATAGGCCAATCGCGCAGGCGGGAAGTCCTCGTTCACTCCGAGGTGCAACACCCTCACGCCGGTACCACCGGCCCGCGCGCGGCGAGCACGGGCGGCTTTTCGAGCCGCTCGAAGCCGAGCAGGGTCACGTAGAACTCATAGCAGCGCCTCGGCGCCCGAAGGGATCGCGAGCTGCACGTGAAGGCGTCGTCGCGCCACGTCCACCGGCGATGGAGCGAGGCCGGAAAAGTCGCTCAGAGGAAACCTAGTAGTGTTCTACGAGCCATGGGATCACTGATAAAGAAGCGTCGCAAGCGAATGCGCAAGAAGAAGCACAAAAAGATGCTCAAGCGCACCCGTTTCCAGCGGCGCGCCGCTGGCAAGTAGTTCCTTCTAGGAAGCCCGCGGCGTCGTGGTGGTCTGGCGAAATTGCACCAAACCTTCGGGACCGAGCACGTCCCACGTGGCGACACCCTCTTCCAAGTGGCCCTCCACGAAGAGCGTCGAACCAGATCCGGCGAGGTGCACCCGGTCCCCGAGGGTTGCGCTCAGCCAGTCCATGGTCTCGGCAAGGCGCGGTTCGACTCGGCGCGCCGCTGCCTCTAAGTGATTGCGCCCACTGGGCCGCTCGCCATTCGCGACGAGCTCGTCGTAGGCGAGGTAGCACTCTCGCGTGCTGACGCCAAAGCTCAGTAGCGCCAGGGTGACATTGCGCGCCTCGAAGGGAAGGGGTTCCACGACACTTCCCGCCCCTCCAACGAGCGCCCGCCCGCCCGCCTGACAGAACGGCACGTCCCCGCCTAGGGAAAGCGCCGCCTCGTTGCTGACTCCCCCGGCCCAGCGCAGGACGGCCGCCGCGTCGGCGCTGCCTCCGCCGAGGCCGCCGCCGGGAGGAATCGCCTTGTGCAGCGTGACGCCGGCCCGCCGTCCTACGAGCGCCAGCGCCCGAACAACGAGGTTGTTGTCGTCCAGCGAGACGCCCGAGTACGGGCCCTCGATGCGCAGGTAGTCGTCGCTTTCGTCTAGTTCGAGGCGGTCCGCGAATTCGAGGGTCACCATCTCCGAGCGCAGCTCGTGCAGGCCGTCAGCGCGCCGCCCGGTGATCTCGAGTGACCAGGTCAGCTTCGCTGGAGCGACGAGCGTGGTCACCGCGACGCCGCCAGCGACGCGAACTCCTCGAGGGTCAGCTCCTCGGGTCGGCGGGTCTCGTCAACGCCGGCGCGATCAAAGACCCCCTCGCTCGCCCAACCGGACAGCGAGCGGCGCAGCATCTTGCGACGCTGCCCAAAGGCGGTTCGAATGACCGCGAAGAGGGCCTCTTCGCTGACGACGTTGGGGTCGATGCGCACTCGCTCACGGCGGAGCACGGCCACGAGCACCGAGTCGACGTTGGGGCGCGGGACAAAGACGCTGGGCGGAACCTTGCCGACCACGCGGGCGTCGGCGAAGTACTGGACGCGCAGCGACGCCGCACCGTAGGCATCATCCCCCGCGCGGGCGGCCAGTCGTTCGCCTACCTCCTTTTGGACCATGACGAGCATCCGAGTTACGAGCGGCTGGGTTTCCAACAGGTGCAGCACCACGGGCGTCGCCACGTTGTAGGGCAAGTTGGCCACCACAACGGTGGGGTGGCCGTGGAGGATCTCGGCGTAGTCGACCTCGAGGGCGTTGGCGTGGTGCACCGTCACGCCGTGGGGCTCGACCACCGAGCGAAGCGGCGCGATCAAGTGCCGGTCGATCTCGAGGGCCCGCACGCTGGCCCCGGTCTCGGCGAGGGCCAGCGTCAGCGAGCCCAGCCCCGCGCCGATCTCGAGTACCTGGTCACCGGGTCCGACCTCGGCCAGCCGGGCGATGCGGCGCACCGTGTTGGGGTCGACAACGAAGTTCTGGCCGAGCGCCCTCGAGGGCGCGAGTCCGTNATCCTTCAGCAGCGCAACGAGTTCAGTCCGGGTGAGGGTCACCAAGAGACTCTGACATTGATCACACCCTTGGAGAGTGGCGCTAGCTCGCTGAACTGCGCCGCATCGAGGTCCACGACGTGGTCCGAGCCTTCGGCCTCGCGATCGGAGATGACGCAGGTAATCGACCGGCCCGTCGCCAGGTCGAGCACCGTGAGACGTGTGCCCTTGGGCAGGTACCACGTCGCACAGCGTCCCGAGACGTAGTTGTACCAGGTCGCGATGCCAATCTTGAAGTTCGTGCCGCTGGAGGCGGTCGTTATCTTTACTGGCGTCGCCCGCTTGACGACCGGCCTCGGGCGCACGGTGCTGACTCGAACCCGGACCTCGCCGTGCCAGGCGATGCGGGTGCCCGGAGCGCGCGACTGGGCGAGCGCGACGATCCACGAACCGTCCGAACTCCCTGGTCCGACCGTCTCAAAGTAGAGCTGGTCCCGGCGCATGACGGCATAGACCTGAGGCCTCGAAAGGCCCACCAGTCGCGGAACGCGCCGTGGCCCGCGGGGCAGCCGGGTCGTCACGCGAAGCGTCGCCTTGCCGTGCCAGGCGATCACCGCTCCGGGTCGGGGCGCCTGGGCCGCGACGATCCTCCAGGTCCCGTTGTTGCTGCCGGGACCGATCGTCTCAAAGTAGAGGGCGTCGTCGTGCATGATCCGAAAGACCTGCGCTCGGCTGCGTCCAACGAGGTCGGGCATCCGCAGCGGGGCGTGCGCCGCGGCGCCAGCAATCCCGGGCACGAGAAGGGCCAGAAGGGTGGCCGACGCGGCCAGCGTGGAACGAAGTAACCGCGGGCGTCTCGGCGCCCGTCGTCGTGTCGTACTTATATCCGTCCTCCGCCAGGACCGCGGGCTGTTCGGCGAACCCCGAGCCCTAACGCTACGAGCGGGGGGCTCACGGGGCAACTGAAGGCGCAAACCGTTGAAATCATTGAACTCTCAGGCGCCGTGCTCCGAAAGTTGGAAGAGTCGCGCCGAGTTGGCTGACGTCGCCGTCTTTAGCGCGGTGAGGTCTTCACCGCGAAGTTCGGCGAGGAACTCGCCCACGACCGCGACGAAAGCCGGCTCGTTGAGCCGTCCGCGATACGGCGCCGGCGCGAGGAAGGGACTGTCAGTCTCCACGTGGAGCCGTTCGAGGGGAACGAGTCTGGCCGCTTCTCTCAGCTGCGCCGCGTTCTTGAACGTGACGATGCCCGAGATTGAGATGTCACACCCCGCGGACAGGCAGCGCTCCGCGTCATCGGGCGTGCCCGTGAAACAGTGAATCACCGTACGCTCAGGCACACCCTCGCTCGCCAGGATCTCGAGGAGGTCGTCGAAGGCGTCGCGGGCGTGGACCATGAGGGCCAGATCGAGTTCGTGGGCCAAAGCGACCTGGCTCGCGAACGCTTCGCGCTGGCGCGAACGGGGCGAGTGCTCGTAGTAGTAGTCGAGTCCGCACTCGCCGATTGCAACGACTCGCGAATTACCTGATCGCGCCAGGTCCGCGACCGGCTGCATCTCGTCGCTGGCGTCGTGGGGGTGAAGGCCCACCGTGGCAAAGAGCTCGACTGGCGCGAGCGTCGCCGCGATCTCGATCGCCTCGGCCGAGCTGGCGGCGTCGGTGCCCACAACGATGACGGTCCCCACGCCCGCGTCGCTCGCCCGACGAAGGGTCGTCGCAATGTCTCGCGGCTCATCGCCAGGCCGTTCGAGAAAGTCGCCCTGCAGGTGACAGTGCGCGTCGGTCCAAGCGCTCACTCGTCGTCTCGAATGCGCGGAAAGAGCGGCGCACCCTTTTCCACCGCCGCGCCCGCCGCGTACTGACCCCAGGCCCCCGAGGCGGACAGCGGCGGCGTCGCGGGCGATCCGGGCAGTCCGAGCCGCCGCCATATCTCATCGGCGACGCGGGGCATGGCCGGGGACACCAGCACGGCGACCAACCGAATGGCTTCGAGCGCGTCACCCATCACCGCGTCGGCGTCGGGACCAGGCTCCATCTTCCAGGGCGCGTGGAGCTCGAGGTACGCGTTGGTCGCCCCGATGAGCTCCCAGGTCGCTTCGAGCGCCCGCTGGGGCGCGAAGTGCGCCCACGCTTCGCTCGCGCCTTCGATCGCCGTTTCGGCGCTGGCCCGCAGCGCCGAGTCGCCCTGCGGTGCCGTCCCGATGCCGGCGCACTTCGAAGCCACGACGGCTGCCACGCGCGCGACGAGGTTGCCGAGGTTGTTCGCGAGGTCGGTGTTGTAGCGCGCGGCGATGCCCTCGAGGGAGAACTCGCCGTCGTTGCCGAGCGCCGTCTCGCGCAGCAGGTAGTAACGCAGCGGGTCGACGCCGAACTCCTCGGTGAGCGTCGTCGGCTCGATGTCCGAGATGCTGACGCCGCCCTCAGCGGCCATGGTCTTGCCGAGCTTCTCTCCGCCGATCAACAGCCAGCCGTGGACGTGGACGTGGTGGACTGGCTCGAGACCGGCCGCCATGCACATGGCCGGCCACCACACGCAGTGAAAGCGCACGATCTCCTTGCCGATCAGATGGTGCGAGTGGGGCCACCAGTACTCGACCTCGTCGCTGTCGCGCCCGTAGCCGATCGCCGTCAAGTAGTTGATCAGGGCGTCGTACCAGACGTAGAAGACGTGTCGCTCGTCCCAGGGCACTGGCACGCCCCAGGTGATCGAGGTGCGCGTGATCGAGATATCGCGCAGCCCTCCCTTGATGAAGGAGTAGGCCTCGTTGCGCTTGGTCTCGGGCGTAACGAACCCGGGGTGCGCATCGTAATACTCGAGCAGCCGGTCCTCGAAGGCGCTGAGGCGAAAGAACCAGTTNTCCTCCGCCATCTCGGTGAGGGAACTGTGGTGGATGGGGCAGTTGCCGTTGTCGCTCGCTTCGAGCGTGTAGTAGTCCTCGCAGCTCACGCAGTAGAGACCCTCGTAGACGTCCTTGTAGATGTAGCCGTTCTCGTAGATGACCGAGAGGAACTGCTGGACCGTCGTGTAGTGGCGGGGCTCGGTCGTGCGAATGAAGTCGTCGTAGCTGATATCAAGCACTCCCCAAGCGTCGCGGAAGCGCTCGGAGGTCTGGTCGGTCCACTCCTTTGGCGAGAAACCGTTCTTCTCGGCCGCGGCCGCGTTCTTCTGGCCGTGCTCGTCGGTGCCGGTGAGGAACTTGACTTCGTCGCCAAGCAGCCGGTGCCAGCGCGCGAGAGCATCGGCGTTGACCGTGGTGTAGGCCGAGCCCACGTGAGGGGCGTCATTCACGTAGTAAATGGGTGTGGTCAAGTAGAAGCGGCCCATGGGTAGAGGCTAGATACTAGGGGACTTCACCCTCTCGAAGGTCAAGGGCCAGCCGGTAAACATCACGATGTGCCGCGCCCAAGGTCGAGGCGACGAAGTCAACCGCATCGCGAGTCGACGCGCCGCTTCGGAACTGCTCCCGCAGCGCCGCCGTCACCAGCGCAAAATCGATCTCGGCCAGCGGACTACCTCCTTCGAGCACGACCACAATTTCGCCAATGATGTCGCGATCGCCAAGTGCCGCCGCCACTTCTTGCAGCGAGCCCCGAATGACTTCCTCGTGGACCTTCGTGAGCTCGCGCGCGACTGCCACTCTTCGGTCCGGGTAGCGCCCGGCGAGCTCGCCAAGAACGGCCTTCACGCGCTGGGGCGATTCATAGAACACGATCGTGCGCTCCTCGTACGACCACTGCTCGTAGCGCTGTGCCCGGTCACCGAGCTTGCGGGGTAGGAATCCCTCCATGACGAAGCGCTCCGTCGACAGGCCGCTAACCGAAAGGGCCGCGATCACGGCCGAGGGCCCCGGCGCCGTCGTGACGTCGAGTCCGGCTCGAACGACCGCCGCCACGACGCGGCTTCCTGGGTCCGAAATACCCGGTGTGCCCGCGTCGCTGATCAGCACGACGAGGTCGCCCGCCTGCACGCGACGAACGACCTCGTCGGCCTGGGTGAGCTCGTTGTGCTCGTGTAGGGCCCGCAGTCGACCCCGGGTCGCGATGTCGTGTGCGCTAAAGAGCGTGCGCGAGCGGCGCGTGTCCTCGCAGTAGACGACGTCGGCGTCGTGCAGGAGATCGAGCGCCCGACGCGATAGGTCGCCGAGGTTCCCCAGGGGCGTCGCCACGAGTACCAGCTGACCAGCACCCTTCATCTCGTTCACCTGATTCCCCGTTTGGCTCGCCTCGTGTCCCACCCGGTAACATTGTCACCTATGTCCAAGCGAACCGTGAAGCGCAAGCTGCGCGCCAAGAAGAAGTCCAACCACGGCAAGCGACCGAACTGCGGGCGCGGCTAGGCCGCTAATCGAGTCGGCCGTCCCACGCGCAGCCCCGTTCGCCGAGCAGCGCCGCGAGCGGCGTCGGTCGGTCGCTCACGAGGCCGTCCACCCCGAGGTCCAGTAGCCGGGCCATCTCAGCCTCGTCGTTGATCGTCCACACGTGCACCGCGAGTTCCGCGCGGTGGGCCGCCGCGACGAAGGCCTCGGTCACGACGTCGACCTCGCCGTAGCGGGCGGGCACCTGCAGGGCCACGACCGGTGGCACCACGGGCGCGACGTCGAGGTGCGAGAAATAGAAGGCCGTCGCCTCTCCCGTCGCCGCCGACGTCGCCACCTCGGGGGTGACGGCGCGAAATCGCGCCAGCGCCTCATCGTGGAATGACGCCACGATCACCGAATCGGTGATCTCAAGACGGCGAAGCTCTTCGCCCAGCAGCTGCTCGTAGGGCTCGACCTCGGGGCTCGTGCGCTTTATGTCGAGATTGAGGAGCACGCCAGGGAACGCCGTCGCCACCTCCTCGATGGTCGCTACGGCGTAGCGGCGATCCCGCGGCGCCAAGCCCCGGTGGTGGTAGCTGCCTTCATCCCTCCCGGGCGTTACGACGTCGCCCTCGATCCACCAGTAGGCGTTGTCCATCTCCGCGAGCTCGGCCAACGTGAGTTGTGCAATCTCGCCGTGGTGGTTCGTCGTGCGATCGACCGAGTCGTCGTGACAGACGACCACGCGACGATCGAGCGTCGCGTGCACGTCGAGCTCGATAGCGCTCGCGCCCACCGCTAACGCGTGGCTGATCGCGGCCAGCGTCGACGACGGACCCTCGAACGATCCACCTTGGTGGGCGAAGGCGACAACTCGCCGCTCGGTCCAGCGGCTCACCTTGCGGGGAGGCCGTTCGGGTAGAGCTTCACTCGCATCCGATGCTCGAGGTAGAACGCGAGTCCGGGCACGAACCCCGCGAAGAGCATCAGCCCAAGGTAGCCCGCGTTGAGGCGAAACTTCATCACGAGGTTGAAGCACACGATCATGTAGATCGGGTAGAGGACCACGCCGTGGCCGATGCCGACGATCTTCACGAATACGTAGATGTGCTTCCAGAGCGTGAGATCCACCGTGTGCAAGAACAGGGTCACGAACAGCGTGAGCAGCGTCGTACCAGTGACGAAGGACATGATCCGGTACCGTCGGAACACGGTCTCCACTAGTGGCCCCAGAGGCGCTTCTTGGGCTCACCGGCCAGCCTCGCGAGGTGGTCGTTGTAAGCCGCGAGCGTCGGATCCTCCTCGGGCGCGCCCGCCCGCGCCGCCTGGGCCTCGGCGCGCATCTTCTCCTCGTACTCCCTTCGAGAGCGCTCCTTACTCTCGGTCACTTTGTCCATGTGCAGCATGTTCCACCAGCCGAGAATCCCCATCACGCCAATGACGGGCCACTCAACCGAGTAGAGGTAGCTCAGCGAGTTGCCCTGGACCGCGCGCCCCACTTGCCACCACGCCGCCAAGGCGCAGAGCACGAGCCACAGGATGAGGGCGAAGTGCAAGCCGATTGCTCGAAGCGAGAAATACTTGCGACGCACGGGACCATTCTACCGAGCCAGTCTCTCGTCAATTTCGTGGTCGTAGAGTGGTTCGGTGCCCCCGATGCAAAGCGTGCCGTTTTCTTGGCATCACCTGAATCAGTGGAGCATCGGGGTTCTGCCGGTCATCCTGATGCTGTGCGCTGGATTGATCTACTTCCAGTACGTGCGGCGCACGCCGGGTTGGCCCCGTGTGCGTTCAGTGTGCTTCGCGTTGGGTCTTCTCATCACGTTCATCGCCACCGAGACCTTCGTCGGCTACTACGACATGGAGTACTTCAGCGATCACATGGTCCAGCACCTGCTCTTGATCATGGTGGCGGCCCCGCTCTTCGCGCTTAGCGCGCCGCTCGACCTCGCCTACGACGCCGGGAGCGCAACGACGCGCCGCTGGCTGGACAGCCGATTCATGACCTTCATCACGCAGCCTCTCGTGGCCTTCGCCATGTACTTCGTCTTCATCCCCGTGACGCACCTGACCGGCCTGTTCAACCTCATGATGCACCACGAGTGGGTCCACCACCTCGAACAGGTCGGTTTCCTCGTGGTTGGATACCTCTTCTTTCGCGCGGCCTTCGGACTCGAGCGCGGCGTCAAGCTCCACCCCGGGCTGCGTCTTGTCTACGTGATGGCGGCCGTACCGGTGGACACCTTCACCGGCCTGGTGCTGTCGATGTCGTCCCAGGTCCCCTACAGCCACTACCTGTCGATGGCCCCCGAGGGCTCGACCAGGGCGTCGGTCCTGCTCGACATCCATCTCGGCGGCGGCATCATGTGGATCGGGGGCGACGCACTGATGCTGCTCGCCTGCATTCCCATCGCCATCATGTGGGTCAGATGGGAGACGATCCGAACGCGAGAGCTCGACGCCCAGCTCGACGCGCAGGGACTCTAAGTCAGAGCAGTCCCGCCGCGATGCCGAGCTCCTCGAGATCGGTCTCAGGCCGTGCGCCCAGGTGCGTGATGATCTCCCCGGCGCAGAGCGATCCCAGCTCGGCGGCCTCTACCGGGTCGGCGCCGAGCGCGAGGCCGTAGAGAAACCCCGAGGCGAACATGTCGCCCGCGCCGTTCTGGTCGACCACGTGCTCGACCTCGCTCGCCGGCACGCTGACGACGCCCGTGACCGTGCCGACCTCGGCGCCAAGCGGCCCGCGCGTGACGACGGCGAGCACGCCGATCTCGTCGAGGGCGGCGAAGGCCTGCTCCAGCCGCTCGAGGCGAAAGAGCGAGAGGATCTCGGTCTCGTTGGCGAGCAGCACGTCGACGTCGCTCGTGACGAGGTCCAGGAAGTCGCGGCGGTGACGGCTCACGCAGAACATGTCCGACAGCGACAGTGCGACCATTGAGTCGTAGTCGTGGGCGAAGTTCACGACCTTGCGGATCGACTCCTTGGCCGGCGGCAGGTCGAACAGGTAGCCCTCGACGTAAGTAATCTCCGAGCGGGCGATGAGGTCTTCCTTGATGTCGCTCGCGTTGAGCTGGTTCGACGCGCCCAGGTACGTCGCCATCGTGCGCTGCGCGTCGCTGGTGATGAAGACGTGGCAGCGCCCGGTGGCGCCTTCCCCGGGCAGCGCGACGGCGAGATCGAGCTCGACGCCGAGGGCGCTCAGATCGTGGCGGAACCGCTCGCCGAACTCGTCGTCGGCGACCTTGCCGATGTAGCCGCACGTCCCGCCGAGCGCCGCGACGCCGGCGATCGAGTTCGCAACTGAGCCGCCTGACATTTCGATGGTCGGGCCCATTGCGTTGTAGAAAGTCTCGAGCTGGGTCTCTTCGATGAGCGACATCGCCGACTTGACGAGCCCCAGCTCGCGATAGATCTCGCGCTCGTCGCGGCTGATGATGTCGAGCATGGCGTTGCCGATACCGGTGACGGCGAGGCGATTGGGACCCGGTTTCATGCGCAAAGAGACCGGCGTCGGCGGAACTGTCACTTAGCGAGCGTAGAAGATTTGGTCCTAAGGTAGCCACTGATGAAAACACCGGCCAATCCCTATCGTCTCGCCCGAAGTGTCGTTCCTTCGGCGTACCGCATCGCGCTGACCCCCGATCTCGAATCCTTCACCTTCTCGGGCAGCGTCGAAATCGACGTGGAGATCATGGAGTCGGTGCGCGAGCTCACGCTCAACGCCGTCGAGCTCGAGCTCGGGGCCGCCACGGTGAGCGACGAAGGCACCAGCTACCGCTCACTCGAGCACCGTTTCGACGACACCTACGAGACGGTCACCTTCGTCTTTGACCGCGACCTGCCCCCCGGGCGGGCCGTAGTGGAGATCGACTTCGACGGCGTGTTGAACGACCGGTTGCACGGCTTCTACCGCTCGACCTACATCGACGACAGTGGCGTCGCCCACACCATCGCCACAACCCAGTTCGAGAACACCGACGCACGGCGGGCCTTCCCTTGCTGGGACGAGCCGGCCTTCAAGGCGACCTACGAAGTGACGCTCACCGTCCCGAGCGACGCAAGGGCCTACTCGAACTCGCCCATCGCGTCGGAGGTGGAGCAGGGTAACGGCCAACGCACGATTCACTTCGCCCCGACCATGAAGATGTCGACGTACCTCGTCGCCTTCATCGTCGGGGCCTTCGAGGAGTCCCCCACCGTCGACGTGGACGGCGTGCCGCTTCGAGTGGTGGCCCCGATTGGCAAGGCCCACCTGAGCGAGCTGGCCCTCGAGGCCGGCGCCTTCGCGCTGCGCTTCTTCAGCGACTACTTCAACATCCCCTACCCCGGCGACAAGCTCGACCTCGTGGCGATCCCGGACTTCACCCAGGGCGCCATGGAGAACCTGGGCTGCATCACCTTCCGCCAGGTGGACCTTCTCCTGGACTCCGCCGAAGCGTCACTCGCCGAGAAGAAGCGCATCGCCGAGGTCGTCGCCCACGAGATCGCCCACATGTGGTTCGGCGATCTCGTGACCATGGAGTGGTGGGAAGGGATCTGGCTCAACGAGGCCTTCGCGACCTTCATGCAGGTCTCCTGCGCCGACGCCTTCCGTCCCCAGTGGAAGATGTGGGTCAACTTCGGCGTGCTGCGCGACCTCGCCCTTCAGATCGACGGCCTGCACTCCACGCGGCCGATCGAGTACGAAGTCGTCTCGCCCGATGACACGCGCGGCATGTTTGACCGGCTGACTTACGAGAAAGGCGGTTCGTCGCTGCGCATGCTCGAGCAGTACCTAGGCGCCGAGACCTTCCGCGACGGGATTCGCCACTACCTCACGAAGCACAGCTACGCCAATACCGTAACCACCGACCTCTGGGACGCCCTCGAGGAGGTCTCAAAGCAGCCCGCCCGCGACATCATGAACACTTGGATCCTCCAGGGCGGCCTGCCGCTCGTGACGTTCGCCAACGGCGAGCTGACCCAGCAGCCCTTTTCCTACGGCCCGGCCCGCGGCGAGAGCCACATCGGTTCGACGTGGATGATCCCAGTCCTCACTCGCTCGCTGAAGGGCGGCGAGGCGAGCCGGCACCTTCTGACCGGCGCTCCCGAGTCGGTAAGCGACCCGGCGCCCGTCGTCTTGAACGCAGGTGGCTCGGGCGTGTATCGCTCGCGCTACGGCCGGGCCGAGCTCGCCGCCGTCTCCGATCACCTCGACGAACTCGACGAACTGGAGCGCTCGATACTCGTCGCTGACGGCTGGGCGCTGCTGCTCGCCGGCAAGATCCCCTTCAGTGACTTCCTGTTGATCGCCAAGGGCCTCGGCGACTTGGACGAACCAACCACGTGGGGAACGATCTGGAGCGCCCTCGACTACGTCAGCCGAGCGCTCGCCGGTGAACAGCGCGACCATTTCGTCAACGACGTGCGGGACCTCTTCAACCCGCAGTTCACGCGTCTCGGCTGGGACCGCGTCGAGGGCGAGAACGAACTCGCGTCCCAGATGCGCGCGATCGTCTTGCGAGTCCTCGGGACCCTCGTGGGCGACGAGGCGATCCGCGCCGAAGCGGTTCGGCGCTTCGAGGCGAACCAGCTCGACGCCGACATCGCCGGCGCGACTCTCGCCATCGTCGCCTGCCAGGACCGGCCCGGCGATTACGAGAACTTTCTGGAGCGCTACCGCCACGCAACGACGCCCCAGGAGGAGATGCGAATCCTGCTCTCCGGGCTACCGCAGTTCCGAGAAGAGCGCGTTGCCCTTGACGCGGCGGAGAAGTGCTTCAGCGAGTTCCGCAGCCAGGACGCGTCGCCCGAGTTCGCTCTCTTGACTGCCAACGCCGTGACCGGACCGGCGGTCTGGCGCTACATGACCGGGCGCTGGGACGACGCGCTCTCGATGTTCCCCCTCAATACGCTGTACTACCTGACCCACGGGGTACCGACGTTCATCAAGGACGAGGCCTTCGCGGACACCGTGGAAAGGTTCCACACCGAGCATCCGATCGAGGGAATGCAGCGCATGGTCGAACAGGACCTCGAGCGCATGCGCGTGGGACTAACCTTCGCTGCGGCGATGCGCCAACAGTTCTAGCTCCGCGCCGTGAACGTCGGGGTGTTCCTGGGCATCTTCGCCCTGATGTTCCTCCTCGAGCTGCCCGACAAGACAATGATCGCCACGATCGTCATGAGCACCCGGGCACGGCCCTCATCGATCGTGCTGGGCGCGTCGGCGGGGTTCGTGGCCCAGATGGGCCTGGCGGTCGGCGCGGGAGGCCTGCTGACCTTGCTGTCCAAGGACATCAGGGACATCGTCGTTGCGGCGCTCTTCCTCGCCGGCGCCGCCTACTTGCTCTTCAGGTCCGAGTCGAGAGAGGAGCGGGCCGGCGAGAAGGAGGCGCAGAGCGAGCGACCCTCGACACGACGGCGCGAGATCCTCACTGCCTTCACCGTGATCTTCATCGCGGAGTTCGGCGATCTCACCCAGATCCAGGCCGCCAACTTCACCGCCCGCACGCGCCAGCCCCTCGAGGTCTTTCTCGCCGGTTCGCTCGCGATGATCACGGTCTCCTTTATCGGCGCCTACGGCGGCCAGCTGCTCCAGCGCGTGCTGCCCCTTCAGTGGATTCGCCGGGGCGCGGGCCTGATCTTCGCGGCGCTCGGCGTCTACACGCTCGTTCAGCTGGCGACGTCGTGAGTCGACGAGACGAGCTGCTGACGCTCGCCGACCAAGCCAGAGGGTTCATGCCTCGGGCGGAAGGACTTGCGCTCTACGAGTGCGCGCTCGATCTCGGGCGCACCGCGCCCGAGGGGACGTGGCTCGAGGTGGGCGCGTGGTGCGGCAAGTCCGCGATCTACCTCGGTGCCGCGGCCGAGGCGACGCGAAGCGTCCTCTACTCCCTCGACCACCATCACGGCAGCGAGGAGAACCAGGAGGGCTGGGAGTACTTCGACTCGACCCTCGTTGATTCAGCCGACGGGCGACTCAACACGTTGCCCTTCTGGCAGCGCGCCGTCGCCGAAGCCCGCCTTGAGAACACCGTCATCGGGCTCGTCGGACCTTCAACGGTGGTCGCGTCCCACTTCTCCCAACCCCTCGACCTCGTCTTCATCGACGGGGGCCACGCGCGCGAGGCCGCGTGGGCCGACTACGAATGCTGGTCGCCCAAGGTCGCGAGCGGCGGGCGGCTGCTGATACACGACGTCTTCGCCGACCCGCGTGAGGGCGGACGCCCGCCCTACGAGATCTACCTCGCGGCCCTTAGCAGCGGTCACTTCGTCGAGCTCGCCAGCGAGGGGTCGCTGCGGGCCCTTCGGCGCCTCTAGTGCGCGAGGGGACAGCCCGGCTCGGCGAGGTCGAGCGGCGTCGCCAGCTCGCCGTGGCGAAAGATCCCGGCTGCCGCCGACGATGAGGTGAGCGCGTCGGCCGCGAGTAGCACCGCGGCCGCGGTGTAGGACGTCGTCTCGCGGTCGGGGAAGGTTATCCGTTCGGGGTAGGCAATCCCGGTCCAGTAGGCGCCGTCTTCACGTCGGTGAGGACTCGTGCAGGTGAAGAGGTCAAGCGCTCGGCTCGTTTGCCCAAGGGCGTCGAGGGTGAGGACGCATTCGGCCGTCTCGGCGGCCGTGACCCAGTCGTTCGTCGACACGCAACGTACCCCCAGCCCCTCCATCACGTGGCGCTCCCAGGCGTCCTCGACGCGGCGCTCACCCGCTTCGCCGCGCAGCGCGCCCGAGAAGATCGGGTAGTACCAGTCCATGGCGAACTCGTTCTTCGGCGCGAAGGCGCCGGGGTGATGGGCGACCGCGTGGCCGAGGCGCGCCGCCGCCAGCTCCCACTCGGGCTTCGCCCGATCGAGCCGCTCGGCCAGCATGACGCCACAGCACAGCGAGTGAAAGATCGACGATGAACCCGTGAGCAGCGCGTAGGACTCGGGCCGACCCTGGGCGTCGAGCGACCAGCGGACCGTGCCGTCAGCGAGTTGCCAGCGGAGCACGAACTCGAGGGCCCTTTCCACGACGTACCAGAGCTCCGCGGCGAAGTCGACGTCGCCAGTGGCGAGCACGTAGTGGTAGAGGCCGGCCGCGACGTACGCGCAGACGTTGGTGTCGAGGCGCGCGTCCTTCACCCGGTCGCCCCGGTAGTAGTTGAACCAGCTGCCATCGCCGAGTTGCGTCGCCTCGAGCCACCGGTAGGCGGCGCGCGCCTCGTCCCGGTAGCCGCTCACCGTGAGGGCCATCGCCACCTCCACGTGATTCCAGGGATCGCAGTGGCCACCCTCGAACCACGGGATCTGTCCGCTCGGCAGCTGGAGCGCCACCAGGTGGCGCGCCGTAAGGGCGAGGTCCTCGGCGCGCAGCACGCCGGGCACGCCGCCGAGGGCGCTGAAGGTCGAGCTCATCGGGGCTTGAGCAGGTAGACGACGAGCGACTTTCCCATCACCGGCGAAAGCACGGCTTCGGCGTAGCGCGTGGCCCGGGGCTTCTTCACGATGTCCCACACGAGCAGCTGGTGGTAGCGCTTCACCAACGGGTGCTCGTCGTTGGCCGTGCCGACGAGGCACTTCAGCCACCAGTACGGGCTGTGCAAGGCGTGGGCGTAGTGATGGCCGGTCACGACGAGGCCGGATGCTCTCAGTCGCTCCTCGAGCACCGACCGGCGGTAGATGCGAATGTGACCGCCGGGCACGTTGTGGTACTCGTCCGAAAGCGCCCAGTTGACGAGTTCGGGCCCGAAGCGCGGCACCGTGACGGCCATCGTGCCGCCTGCGCGCAGCACCCGCGCGAGCTCCGCCATCGCCGCCACGTCGTCGGGCAGGTGCTCGAGCACCTCCGAGCAGATGACCCGGTCGAAGGTCTCGTCCTGAAACGGCAGGTGCAGCGCGTCGCCCTGAACGACGTTGGTGTGCAGCGAACCTTCGGCCAGTTCGCCCGCCGCCACCATGGCGCCAAACATCGAGGCGACGCCCTCGACCTCGTTGCGCCCGGCGTCCAGAGCGACGACGCTCGCCCCGCGACGCGCGGCCTCGAAGGCGTGCCGACCGAATCCGCAGCCGAGGTCCAGCACCTTGTCGCCGCTTAGAAGCCCTAGCTGCTCGTAGCGCGCGGTGAGCATCAGTCGAAGATCACCGAATCGGGCAGCGGCCGTTGGCCAAGAATGGCGTCGTAGCAAGCGGCTGTGCCGCGCGCGGTGACCTGCCACGTGAAGCGCTTCATGACTCGCTCCCGGCCCTTTGCGCCGAGGCGCTCGCGCAGCGCGGCGTCGTCGAGCAAGAGCCGAATCGCGCCGACCAGGGCTTCGGGGTCGTTCGGTTCGACGAGAAGGCCCGTCTCGCCACTCGTTCCCACCACTTCGGGCAGCGCTCCCCCGGTCGTCGCCACCACCGGCACACCGCAGGCCATCGCCTCGATCGCCGGGAGCGAGAACCCCTCGTAGAGGCTGGGCACGATCGCAACCTCGGCCTCGCCGTAGAGGCGGGCGAGTTCGTAGTCGCTCACGCCGGTGATCGTCGTGACGATGTCGGTGAGGCCCAAACGTTCGAGGGCGATCGCCACGCGGCCCTTCGCCTGGGGCTCGCCGATGACGACGAGATCGATGTCGCGCTCGACGCGCAACTTCGCCACCGCCTCGAGCAACGGCACCAGGCCCTTCATCGGCACGTCGCTGCTCGAGGTGACCATCAGGCGGCCCTTCCTCTTCACAACGTCGTCGTAGGGCTGGAAGACCTCGTGGTCGACGCCCACCGGCACGACGGTGAGTCGATCGAGGGCGACGCCCATCTGTTCGTGGATGTCGCGCTTGGAGTTGTGCGACACCGTGAGCACCGCTGGCAGCTGGCGCACCACGCGCATCTGCATGCCGAGGAAGCTGAACCAGCGCCGCGTCGTGAAGCGCTGGAAGATCGTCTCGGCGTGGTCGAGGGCGATGGCGCGGTCCACGGTGATGGGGTGGTGGAGCGTCTCGAGCAGCGGCCACCCCTCGCGGTACAGCCGCAGAATGCCCGGGCCCAGGCACTGGTCGTCGTGGACAATGTCGAACTCGTCGCGCCGAGGCGAAAGCAGCTTCGTCACGCGCCTGGAGTAGGCCCGCGGCTCGCCAAAGCCACCGCCCAACGTCGCCGCGAACTCGACGACGTCGTCGAGCGAGGTGAACTCGAAGCGGGCGGGGATGCGAAAGGGGTCGGGGTCGCGGTAGAGGTCGAGGCCGGGCACCGCCGTGAAGCCCACTCCATTGTCGAGCTCGGGCCAGGGCGGGCCCGCAAAGACCTCGACGCTGTGGCCGAGAGCCACGAGCTCGCGGGTGAGGTGTCGGGTGTAGACCCCCTGGCCGCCACAGCGTGGGTTGCCCCGATAGACGAGAAAGGCGACGCGACACTTTCCCGCTTCGGCCGGCCGGGCCGGGAGGTGCTCGGGCACGACGAGCGAGCGGCTGCGCGCCCAGGAGGCCTTCGTTTGAGCGATGGTCTGGGCGATCGAGGGGGACACGTAACAACCTTCCTGGGCGGTCCACCATTCTCGCCCAACAGGGCGAGGGGCACAAATGTCGCAACGGGTTCTCCAAGGTCTTGAGTACGCTTCGGACTATGGACCTGACTTACCCACCCGAGGCCGAGACGTTCCGCAAGGAGATTCATGCCTGGCTCGAGGAGAACCTGCCCGCCGGCTGGTTCGAACCGGACTTTGCCATGAGCACGGAAGAGCGCCAGCGCTTCAACGAGACCTGGAACGCCAAGCTCTTCGCCGGGGGCTGGATCTGCGCCGGCTGGCCGGTCGAGTACGGGGGCAAGGGCCTCTCACTGATGGACCAGGTTGTCCTGGCCGAAGAGTTCGCCAAGGCCAACACCCCGCTGCGCGCGGACTTCTTCGGTGACACGCTGGTCGGCCCGACGATCCTGCAGTGGGGCACCGACGAGCAAAAGCGCGAGTTCATCCCCGGCATCTTGAAGGGCACCATCACCTGGTGCCAGGGATTCTCGGAGCCGAACTCGGGTTCAGACCTCGCGAGCCTGAAGACGACGGCCGTCCTTGACGGTGACGAGTGGGTCGTCAACGGCCAGAAGGTCTGGACTACCCAGGCCCAGTACGCCGACTACGTGTTCTTGCTCACGCGCACCGATCCGCTGGCGCCCCAGCACGCGGGGATCAGTTACCTGCTCGTGCCAATGCACCAGGACGGCGTCGACGTTCGCCCCATCACCCAGGTCGACGGCTCGGCGGAGTTCAACGAGGTCTTCTTCACGAACGCCCGCTGCCCCAAGAAAAACGTCGTCGGCGGCGTGAACAACGGCTGGAAGGTCGCCATGACGACCCTCGGCTTCGAGCGCGGCTCATCGGCGACCACGAGCTACCGCCGGTTTCTTAAGGAGTGGCAGTTCATCGTCGCCGAAACCCAGCGAGTCGGCAAGAGCGAGGACGCGCTCGTGCGCGACGCGCTGGTCAAGGCGTGGTCGAAGGTGAAGATCATGGAGATAAACGGCTACCGAACCTTGAGCGACGCACTCAACGGCACGCACCACGCCGCCCTGCTGGGAGCGTGCAACAAGATGTTCTGGTCCGAGGCCCACCGTGACTCGACGAACCTCGCCGTTGACATCCTCGGCATGCAGGGCCAGGTCCTCACCGGCGAGGGTCCGGTCGAGGGCGCCTCGGGCCGACCGCATCGCGGACGGAGCGACTATCCGGTCTCGGACCTGCAGGCGCAGTTCTTCTTCTCGAGGTCCGAGACGATCTGGGGCGGCACCGCCGAGATCCAGCGCAACATCGTGGGCGAGCGGGCNCTCGGGTTGCCCAAGGAGCCCAAGGTCCAACGCGCTTAGGCGCGCTGCAGAACTTTCGAGCCCCGAACGGCGTGTCGACGCTGTTGGATCAAGAGCCCCAACCCGGTCAGCAGCAGCACGCCCGCGCCCATGAGGATCCCCACTCGCGGGTTCGACCACGCCACGACCAGACCGACGAGCGGAGCGCCGATTGGCGTTGTGCCGAGGAAGGCGATGCTGTAGAGGCTCATGACGCGCCCGCGCATGTGCTCAGTCGAGTTGAGCTGCAGCAGCGAGTTCGCCGTCGCGATGACCGCAATTGAGCAAGCGCCGACCGGGACCATCGCGATCTCGGCCAGAGTCACCGTGGGCGCGAGGGCGGCCAAGGCCATGCACAGTCCAAAGCCCAGCATCAATACGGCGAGCATCCGGGGCGTCGGGCGGGACCGTCGCGCGACGACGAGCCCGCCGAGCACGGCGCCCAGACCCATCGCACCCATCAGCAGGCCGTAGTGAGTGGCCGTCGTGTCGTGGAAGGTCTTCGTCGCGAACAGCGGCAGCGTGACCGTGAAGTTGAAGGCGAAAGTGCCCACCATGGCGACGGCGATGATGACGTTGCGCAGCAGGGGCGTCGAGAAGGCGTAGCGCAGACCCAAGCGAAGCTGCCCCTTCTCGCGCTCGACGGTTCGCATGGGCAAGAAGGCATCGCCGTTCATCATCACCAGGGCGACGAGCACCGCGACGAAGGAGGCGGCGTTGAGGTAGAAGCACGCTGCCGTGCCGACGAGCGCGATGACCCCGGCGGCGATGCCCGGGCCGATCAAGCGCCCGGAGTTCATCAGCACGGAGTTCAGGCTGACGGCATTCGCAATGAGGTCGCGGCCGACCATCTGTTGGACGAAGGCTTGGCGTGCGGGCACGTCGAAGAGGTTCACGATCCCCAGCCCGAAGGCGACTGCGTAGACGCCGTAGACGTCCACGTGGTGCGTGCTCACGAGGATCGCGAGCAGCAGGGCCAGCAGGCCAGCCGATGACTGGGTGCAGTAGAGGATGCGGCGCTTCTCGTGGCGGTCCGCGACGAGCCCGCCGAAGGTCCCAAAGAGCAGCATCGGGACGTACTGCAGCGCCACCGCCACCCCGAGGTCGAGCGCGGAGCCGGTCATCTGCAGTACCAGCCAGCCCTGGGCCAGGGACTGCATCCACGTGCCGGACACCGAGATCAGCTGGCCGATGAAATAGAGGCGGAAGTTGCGCACCCGCAGAGCCGCGAAGGTGCGCGAGGGTCCGCGCGTCATTAGGCTCACTCATCCTCCAGCAGATCTTCGAGGAACGACGCCAGTTCCTCGGCCCGGCGACGGTCACTCGGCGAGAGAGCCAGCAGCTTGCGCTCGAGGAACTCGGTCTTGCGCTGGCGGATTGCGCCGAGCTCTTTGCGTCCGAGGGCCGTCAAGCCCACGCGTGTCGACCGACGATCAAGCGGGTCAGCGAGCGTCGTAATCAGTCCGGCCTTTTCCATGTCCTTCACGAGACGGGTCACCGACGGCGGCTGGATCTGTTCGGCGAGGGCGAGATCGCCGAGTGAGGGTCCATCGAGCTTTTCGATGGAAGCGAGCATCGACGCCTGGGCCGGCGAAATCCCGCCTAGCGAGCTGGAGCGCAACTTGCGGTTCATCCGAGTGATCGCCCGGCGGAGGCGGGCGGCGGTCTCGTTGGTCATCACATTCATTAGTTCACCTAACTAAATAATAACACCGCCTGGCGCTGGCGTGACCGGCACCCACGGGCCGTTACGCTCAACAGCAGGTTTTCGCACGCGCCGCCACGGAAGGATGGGTCATGTACCGCGTCCCCAACCAGCACGGCAAGCTCGCCGTCGTCACCGGATCGAACAGCGGCACGGGCAAAGAGGCCGCCCGGCGACTCGCCGGGGCCGGCGCGAGCGTGGTGCTGGCAGTGCGCTCGCTCGAGAAGGGCGAAGCCGCCCGCGCCGAAATCGCGACCGAGTACCCCGACGCGACGCTCGACGTCCGTCATCTCGACTTGGCCGACCTCTCATCCGTGAAGGAGTTCGCCGAAGCGCTCGTCGCTGACGAAACGCACCTTGACATCCTCATCAATAACGCCGGCGTGATGGCCCCGCGCCGGCGCATCGGCACGGTCGACGGCCTTGAGCTGCAGTTCGAGACGAATTTCCTCGGGCACTTCGCTCTCACCCTGCGGCTACTACCGCTGCTGCGCGCGGCGGCCGGGCCGGTCGTGACAACCATGAGCAGCAACACCGCCATGGTTGGACGCATTCGCTTCAAGGACCTCCAGTGGCAGCGTCGCTACAGCCCCTACTTGGCTTACGCCCAGTCCAAGCTCGCCGACCTCCTCTTCGCCCAGCAGCTGGCGCTTCTGTCGAGCGAGCGCAACTGGGACCTCATGAGCAACGCAGCCCACCCCGGCTTCACCCGCACCAACCTCTTTCACGCGGGAGCAAACCTGGGGCGAGAGCGGCCCCGCCGATCGCCCTTTCGCGAGTTCACGTTCCTCTTCTCCCAGGGGCCCGAGCGCGGCACCGAGCCCCTCCTCTACGCCGCAACAAGCCCCGACGCATTGAACGGGGCCTACTACGGACCCTCCGGTCCCTTCGCGCTGGTGGGATCGCCGACCCTCGTCAAGCCGCCGCGCAGCGCGCGACGGGCCAAGGCGACTCGGCTTTGGCAAGTGGCTGAAGAGTTGACCGGCCTCTCGCTTCCCCAGGAGTAGGCCGCCCTACTGGGGCCGGTAGCGCGGCACGTACGCGCCCGTCCCGAGCATTGACGACGCCTCGGGGTCGATCGATTCGTCGAGGCCGCCGATGACCTGGGTCACCCACGGCAGGCGGTCCTTCAGGATCCTCGTCACGCCGCCCTGCAAGGTGTCGGTCGAAATGGCGCAGCTCGAGCAAGCGCCACCGAGCTCGACCTCGACCACGCCGGTCTCGACGTCGCAGCGAACGAGCACGAGGTCCCCGCCGTCGGCCTGCACCGAGGGGCGCATCAGGTCGAGCAGCGCATTCAGCGCCGCGAGCCGACCGGCCCTCTCTTCATCGCTGAGTTCCACGACTCCAGTCTGCCGTGCTTCCGTCCTTCCGTGCCCGACGGGTCGCCCTCAGTACGATGGGGCCGTGCGCGAGCCCGAGTCCCCCGTCGATATCGACGAGATCGACCTCTCGGACACGGAGTTCTGGATGCGGCCCTACCACGAGCGCGACGCCGCATTCGTCGCACTTCGTCGCGAGCGGCCGATCTGCCACTTCGATGAGCCGAACCTCGACCGGTCAGAGGTCAAGCTTCCGAAGGGCAACGGCTACTACGCCCTAACGCGCTACGCCGACGTCGTCGAGGCGTCGCGCCACCCCGACGTCTTTCTGTCGGGGCACGGTGCGGTGACCATGTTCGACCTGCCCCCCGAGATGGCCGAGTACTTCTCTGGCATGATCTCCACCGACAACCCCCAGCACGCCCGGCTGCGGCGCATCGTCTCCAAGGCCTTTACCCCGCGTCACGTGCGCGAGGTCGAGGAGTCGATCGAGCGCATCGCTGACGAGACGATCAATCAGGCCCGAAGCAATGGCACCGGCGACTTCGTCGCGGACATCGCCGCGCCGTATCCGATCGAGATCATCTGCACGATGATGGGAGTGCCGAAGAGCGAATACGCGACCGTGCTGCGGTGCTCGAACGTGATCCTCTCCAACGGCGACACCGAGTTCGTCCCCGAGGGCACTGACCCGGTCGTAGCCCTGCTCGACGCCGGGGCGACACTGCTCGGCATCATGGAGGAGATCGGTAAGTTCCGGGTCGACCAGCCGATTGACGACATCACGAGCGCGCTGGTGAACGCCGAGATCGAGTCGGAGAAGCTCACTCAGCAGGAGCTGGCCTCGTTCTTCGTGCTGCTCGTGACCGCCGGCAACGAGACCGTGCGCACGGCGATCACCCACGCGCTACTCGCCTTCGGTGACTATCCGAACGAGAAAAAGCGCTTGGTCGAGGACTTCGGGACTCTCGCCGGCACCGCGACCGAGGAGATCGTGCGCTGGGCCTCGCCCGTCACCTGGATGCGTCGCACGCTCGCCCGTGACTACACGCTTTCGGGTTTCGAGCTACGCGAAAGTGAGCACGTCCTGCTTTTTTACAACTCGGCCAATCGCGACGAGGATGTCTTCAGCGACCCCTTCGTCTTTGACGTGGGCCGCTCCCCCAACGACCACCTCGGCTTCGGCGCGCCCGGACCGCACTTCTGCCTCGGGGCGCACCTAGCGCGGCGCGAGATCGCGGTGATGTGGCGCGAGCTGCTCGCGCGCACCCCGAGCATCGAGGCCACCGGCCCACCCGCGCGACTCGCCTCAAGCTTCGTCAATGGCGTCAAGCATCTGGACTACCGCTTCTAGCCCTTTCGCGCCGCGACCGCCTCGTCGAACACTCGCAGGGCCCGCGGCCCCCACACGGTGCCCGGCCCCCCGTTCATCGAGATCGCCACGCCCGCCGCTTCGGCGACCTGCTGGCGCGTGACGCCCGCTCGCACGCAGCCGCGGGCGTGCGCGACGATGCAGCCGTCGCACTCGCGTGTAACGGCAATGACGAGAGCCAGCAGCTCCTTCACCCCGGTCGAGAGTTCGCCGTCGGCCATCGCCGCCGAGGACAGCGCGGTGTAGCTCTTCATCACCTCGGGGATCAACCCGTGCAAATCGAGCGAGGGCTGACGCAACTCGTCGCGTATCTCTTCCATATGATCCATGCGCACCTCCGTGGCGAAGCGTAGTGTCCGACCACCGATGGGTAGCGCGCCGATTCCCCTTGAGCATCGCCGGGTCCAGAACGGGCGAAGGAAGACCGAGCAAGCGAGCTCGAAACCACACGCCCCTACAGGCCGCACGGGACGTCAATCGCGATCGGTCGAATCGTGGCTCCGCCTAAGGGCGGGGATCGATCGGCGTGAGCACGCCGACGCTGTCCTCGATCGCTTCGGCGGCGCTCAGGCAGAGGTCCTCTCGAAACAGGTCGCCGATCACCTGGACGCCGGTTGGAAAGCCCTCGGTCACACCCGTTGGCACGCAGGCCACGGGCAGACCCAGCAGATTCCCGGGCAGCACGAAGCGAAAGAGCTCCATCACCCTGAGCGCGGACTCCTCGTCTTGAATGTCGTAACCGAGCTTGAAGGGCGGCTGAGTCCAGGTCGGTCCAATGATCAAGGAGTAGGTGGTGAAGAACTCGCGCCAGGCCCGCGCCACGGTGTAGCGGTTCTCGAACATCAAGGCCATCGACTCGGGCGTCGCCGGCGGGAACTCGACGGTCGTCAGATCCAGAAATCGCCGTCCCTCCTCGCCCATGAACGGCTCAAACTTGGGCCGAGCGACCTTGAGGCTGGTCATCATCAGCTCGGTCCAGGTGACGTACGCCTCGAAGAGCATCGGCGGCTCCGCCTCGTCGACCTCGTAGCCGGCCTCGGCGAGAGCCCGGCCCGCCACACGCACCCCCTCGGCGACGCCGGGGTCGGTTTCGCCGCCGAAGGGCTCGGCCACCATGGCGACGCGCCGCGACGCCGGAGGACCGTCAAAAGGCACGTCGACCGACTGGGGGTCGCCGTGGTGAGCGCCCATCACGACCTCGAGGCCCCGTCGCACGTCGCCGANGTGGCGNGCTAGAACTCCTTGNGCCAGCATGATCTGGGCGTTGACGGTCATCTCGAACACATCGCTCGGATTGCCCTGGGCTATACGACCGCGCGAGGGCTTGATGGAGGCGACGCCGCAGCAGTACGCCGGGTTGCGCAGCGAACCTCCGATGTCATTGCCGAGGCCGATCGGGCTCATGCCCGTGGCGAGGGCCGCCGCCTCGCCACCCGACGAGCCCCCGACCGTGTAGCCGCGCTTCCAAGGGTTGTGCGTCGCGCCGAAGAGCGAGGACTCCGTGTTGATGCGCAGCCCGAGGTCGGGCATGTTGGTGCGCGCAAGCACGACAGCGCCAGCCCCGCGCATCTTTTCAACGATCGGCGCATCGGAGGTCGCCATGAAGTCCTTGAGGGCGAGAGCGCCTTCGTTGGTGGCGTAGCCGGTCACGTCGAGGTTCGATTTCACGCTGAAGGGAACCCCATGCAAGGGACCGAGCGGGGAACCGGCACGTTGCTCGGCATCGGCAGCATCGGCCTGCGCGCGGACGGCCTCCGGCCGCACTTCGACGACGGCGTTGACCTCGCCATTCACCGCCTCTATGCGCTCGAGGTGAGCCTCGATGACCTCGCGCGACGACGTCTGACCGCTCCGAATGAGGTGCGCCAACGTCGTAGCTGACTCTCGCCATAGTTCACGGGCCACCACGACTCCTCCATCGACTCCGCTGCGTATTCTTTCACGCTCGGTGCCGCCAACCAGTATTAGCCGAAGCGCCCTTCGATGTAGTTGACGGTGCGCTCGTCGGCTGGATCGGTGAAGATCTTCGTCGTGGATCCGAACTCGATCAGCTCGCCGGCCCGGTCGTTGCCCATCAGCAAGAAGGCGCAGTCGTCCGAGACGCGCAGCGCCTGCTGCATGTTGTGGGTCACGATGATGATCGTGACACGGTTCTTCAATTCGCCCATCAATGCCTCGATCGCCTGGGTCGAGAACGGATCCAAGGACGACGTCGGCTCGTCCATCAGAAGGATCTCGGGCTCGACGGCCAATGCCCGAGCGATGCAGAGACGCTGTTGCTCGCCACCGGAAAGGGTGACCGCGTGGGCTTTGAGGCGTGTCGACACGCTGTCCCAAAGCGCCGCAGCAAGGAGCGACGACTCCGCGGCCTCATCGAGAAGTGACTTCTTGCGGATTCCGTTGAAACGAAGACCAGATACGACGTTGTCATAGATCGACATAGTCGGGAATGGGTTCGGGCGCTGGAAGACCATCCCGATCCGACTTCGCAGGAGCGTCGTGGGCAAACTCCCGCTGTAGACCGAAATTTCGCCAAGTCGGATCTCACCTGTGACGACGGCTCCCTTGGTGAGGTCGTGCAGTCGATTAAGGGCACGCAGGAGTGTCGTCTTGCCCGAACCCGACGGACCGATCAGCGAGGTCACCCGATTCGTCGCAACGTCGAAGGTCACGTCGCGAACCGCAACCCGGCCGCTAAAGGACACCGCCACGTTCGAGAGGCTCATCGCCACCCCCTTTTCGCGGGGCGCGGTCAGCGTCACGGCGGGCGTGACTTGCGTGTCTTCAGTTGCGTCCATTAGCTACGTCGTTCCCTTCTCATTCTCGTCGAAATTAGCCTGCTCGACGTCGTGAGAATCACGACGAGGGCCACTAGGGTGAGCGCGACGCCCCAAGCGGCAGCTCGCTGGCTAGGGTACTCCGAGTTGGCGTACCCGAATATCAACATCGGCATGGGTGTCATCGGGTGGAACGGATTCCAGTTCCACAGATTCGAAATCGTCGGGCCCGCCACGAGGAGGACCGGCGCCGTCTCACCGACGGCGCGGGCCAGCGCTAGCAAGACTCCGGTCAAGACTCCCGGTATGGCCGTCGGCAGCACGATCTGACGGGCCACCCGCGACTCGCGTGCGCCCAGGGCGAGCGCGGCCTCGCGCAGCGAGCGAGGCACCGACAAGAAAGCCAATTCGGAGGCCTTGGCGATGACCGGCACCATCAAAATTCCCAACGCGATGACGGCGGCGATACCGGAGTACGACTTCATGGCAACAACAAAATATTCATAGGCGAAGACACCAAGGAGAATCGATGGCATTCCTGTCATGATCTCGACAATCGCCCGTAGGAAATTCGCCGGTGCCGATCGCCACTCGGCCAGATACAGACCGAGAATGACACCAATCGGCACTGCAACCAGGGCCGCCAGAGCGTCGATGACGAGTGTCGCGGCCACCGCGTTGCCAATGCCACCGATCGTGTTGAGGCTTAGCAGGCTCGGCAGCTGGGGAAGCGACGTGAAGAAATGCCAGCTCAGGAACCGCACTCCCTTGTCGACGAGCGCGAATACGACCGAGCCGAGTGGCACCAGCGCGATGCCCAACGCGACCCACATGAGTCCGGTCACGATGCGCGAGACCAGAGTGCGTCGCGCCAGGCTCTGTGAGGCCTTCAGCTGGATGAGTTGCCGTCTCTCAAGGATGGGGTCGGGAGGTAGTCCGGTGATGATTGACGACATCAGCGAGACACCGCGCGCCTGGTCAGGGCTCGCGCCCCCGCGTTGACGAGACCCGTGATGATCATCAGAATCAGGGCCATAGCCGCCAAGGCGCTCCCTTCGGTCCCCACGGCGTTTCCGAACTCGACCGCGATGATCGAAGCGAGCGTGGCGCCAGAAGAGAAGAGCGAGTGCGGCAATTGGGCATTGGAGCCAATGACCATCGCGACCGCGATAGTTTCTCCTAGAGCGCGGCCCGTCGCCAGCACGATTGCACCCAGCAATCCAGTTCGAGCGGTCGGCAGGACTACCCTGAAGAACACCTGACTACGCGTGGCGCCCAACGAAAGTGCGCCCTCGATCAAGTCTTGGGGCACCGTCGCCAATACATCTCGCGAGACCGCGACCATCGTGGGAAGGATCATGATGGCCAGGACCATACCGGCGAGAAGGATGCCGAAACCGTTCTGAGGACCGTTGAAGGGCCACGCGCCACCAGTCAGATGACTAAGGAACGGCTCCAGCGTGTTGATGAAGAACGGGACCATGACCGCGATACCCCAGAGCCCGTAGACCACCGACGGCACGGCAGCGAGCAGTTCAATCAGGGACGCCAGGGGTTGGCGTAGGCGCGGCGTCACCTGGAACTGCAGTCCTAGCGCCGACGCCAGCCCGATCGGAATCGCGAAGGCGAGAGCAATCGCCGTCGTCGACAAGGTGTCGACGATCAGGGGAAGCCCCCCGTAAGGACCGGTGCCGGCGATCCACGATTTGCCCGTGATGAGGTGAATCCCTTGCGAGGTGATCGCGGGCCAAGCCGTCTTGACGATGCTCCAGACGAACAGAACGACAACGGCTCCGAAGAAAGCGGCGACCGCTCGCAGCAAGAATTTGAACGGACGGTCCGAAGTCGCCGAGCGGCGAATCTGCTCGACGACTTCGGAGGCCGGCTGGTGACCGGAGACCGGCGTCAGCGTCGACATCCGTGCTCACCCTCCTGGTCGTGCCACCCTGGCCTAGCTCAGACCAAGCGGGGCGTTGTTGTACGTCATCAAAGCAATCTGGCGTTCGGCCAGAGCGGTGACGTAAGACGGGATCGGTACGTAACCGTTGGCCTTGGCGACCACCTGTCCGCCTTTGCCCTGCACGCACCAGTCCAGGAACTTGGCGACCATTTTCTCGGAGTTGAGCGACGCGCTCACCGAGCCGATCGTGCCAAGCCCGTTCCAGTCCTTTCGCACGATGGCCCAGCTGTAGCCGGCGATGGGGTAGGCGCCCGAGGTGTCGCCATTCACGATGGAGAAACTCGTCACTTCGCCGTTGCTACCCTCCTGGGGCGGCGTGGAGGCGAAAGCGGCGGCATCTACCGCCACGCTCGTGGGCGAGATCGCCGCGCGCTGGCCCTTCGCGTTGATCACGAGTGCCGACGTGACCGGTGATCCGGTTGCTTGCGCGATGAGAACGTAGGCGTACTCGACATAACCCATCGCCCCCACCTTGGAGACAACGTCCGAAGCAACGCCCGGATTGCCGTAGCCACCGATGGCGTTCGCCGGCAACTGACCCTGGTTGAAGGTCGTGCTCGGATAGACCTCGGTGCCTGCCTTGGTCTCGTAGTTGGCGCCGTTCGTCGTGTGGAGGTAGTCCGAGAAGATGTAGGACGTCCCGGAGCCGTCAGATCGAAAAACCGGCGTGATGGACAGATCGGGCAGCGCGCACTTGCGCGAGACGACGCGGTGCTTCTTGTTCTTCTTGATGATGGCGATCGTGGGGTTGAGCTGGCAGATCTTGGGGTCGTTCCAAGTCGTGACTTTGCCGTCGAAGATGTCCGCGATGACCGCCGCCGAGAGAGTGACCGGAGTCTTGAACCGCTTCAGCATGGGCAGGTTGTACATCATCGCCTCACCGCCCAAGACGACGGGGATCTGAATATACGAGCTCAAGGTGGTCGCCGAGGTGGCGTTCGTCAGCAACGAAGAATCGAGGTCGACGCCATTGACGACCGTGCCCATTGGGACGTCCGAGGCGCCCACGGCGTAGGTTCCGGCGATGACGCCCTTCTTGCCCGCAGTGGATCCCACCGCCCCATAGCTCGGAATCTGCGTTGGGGCGTTGGCACCCGAGACGTTCGACGCCTGAGTCTCATAAGTCTGAATGGCCTGCGAAAAGAAGGGGAAGTCGAAGGTCGAACCACCGAACGCCGGCGTCAACGACGCCGCGCCGTCGGCCGACGCGTAGGTCAGGTCGCCAGTGAGGGTCGCCGAGGCGCCCGCCGTGCCCGCCATCACAGTGGAGACGAGTCCCAGAGTGGCAATTGCCACACCCAGCCTGCCTCGAAGAGTCTTCATCATTCTGAGCTTTCCTCCTAAAGAAAGTGGAGCGTAAGGCGCAACGGCTCGGAGTGAGGACGTTTCGCCAGGCAGAAACCTAGGAGGTGGAGGTAATGTGACCGTGACATCGCTGAAATGACGCGGTGAACGAGAGAAGAAAATAACAGTTACACAGGATTGTGGCTAATCGCAGCAACTGTCTCGCCAGCCGCAACTGACGCAACGAAAGTGGGCATGCTCGGGGTTGAGCGTGAAGCCACAGTGCGGACACTCCTCGAAAATGGCCCAGCGACTCGAGCAGACCTCACCGACTTCGGAGAGTTCATAGGGCGCGCGGGGATCGAGGGACATCCATCCATACTGCCCGCGCCAGAGGCGGAAAACTGTGATCACGAGGAAGAATTCGATACCGTCCGCGTCCACCCGCTATGGAGTGGCGCCGAGCTGACCCAGTCGGTAGTGCGTTCGACAGAGCACTTGGTAATGCACCGCACCTTCGGCGACGTCGCCGGTGACGAACTGCGAGCCCTCGCGAGCCACGACTCCGTTGACGACGCGCGCGTTGCAGCGTCCCTTCTTCCCGCACCAGCACGACGAGGTCAGGGGCAGCTCGTGGGCCCAGTCAGCGATGGCGAACAGGCGCGCCGCGGCGGGAAAAATGTTGAGCAGAAAGTCCGCCGAGAGTCCGAAAACGTGCACGTCGACGCCGTGGTCGTCGACGAGTTCGGCCAACGCGTCAATCTGGGCGACGCTGGCAAACTGGGCTTCGTCGATCACCAGGATCTTGACGCCGTGGCCGAGGAGACGTTCGACGTCGTGCCTGATCTCGCGGCCCGGTTCGATCGCCTCGGCGACCGCTTCGATCCCGATCCGACTCGTCACCATGCCATCCTCGCTTCGATCGCCGAAAGTCCAGAGCGCAACGTCGCTTCGCCCCTCACGCAGCTGCCAGCAAAGCTGCAGGGCGAGGGTGGACTTACCGGCCGCCATCGTGCCGTAAGTAAAAGTGAGCTCGGCCATCGGGTCCCCCTCTCGAACGCTCCACGATACCGCTGGTCACTTCGTGACTCGGTGCTTCACCTCCTCGAGAACGGCCCGTAGATTAGGTCCGTGGAACCCGCGATGCGCACTGTCGCTTTCGTGCGCAACGAGCGGCGAGCGATGCTCGATGACAGCTGGGATGACTTCGTCTCCACCATCGAGCTGGCGGAGGACGTGCCGGATTCGGCCCTGCGCGGGCTCGAGGCGTTCTCCCACGTGGAGATCGTCTACTTCGCTCACCTGGCGCAGGACGTGCCGCCGGGACCTTGGCACCGCCGTCCGCGCGGGAACGTCGCGTGGCCTGACGTCGGCATCTTCGCCCAGCGCAACAAGGATCGCCCCAATCGACTGATGCTCTCAATCGTCGCCCTTGAGGGCGTGAGCAAGCGCTCAGTCGTCGTTCGCGGCCTCGACGCCATCAACGACACCCGAGTGCTAGACATCAAGCCGGTGTACTCGTGGAGCGGCCCGCGGGGGGCGCTACGCGTGGCCGAGTGGAGTGACGAGCTCGGCGTGAACTACTTCTAGACGGAACGTCGTGGTTGGAACCGCAAGTGGCAGCCTGCGTCGGGTGGAGTGATCACGTCACCGAGTCGCCGCACTGCGATCGATTGCCTTCTTCTCGGCGCCAATGCCTGCGAGCACGATCACGTCGCCGAAGTCGACAAGCGCCGCCAGGTGACGAACCTAGACTGTTGATGGGTCCGGTTAAGGAGTTGTCGTGCGTATCGGTGTGCTGACGGCGGGGGGCGACGCCCCCGGATTGAACGCCGCAATTCGCGCCATTGGCGAGATGTCGCTGCGTGACGGTCACGAGGTAATCGGCATCGCCAACGGCTGGGCCGGCCTCGCGGGTGCATTCCAGGGCAAGGACCTCACGTCAGCCGATCTGCGCGGCGTGATCGGCCAAGGCGGAACGCTCCTCGGCACTGCCCGCTACAACCTCGACAAGCCCGAGGGCGGGCGTGACCTCGTGCTCGCAGCGATCGATGAGCACCTCGATGCGCTCATCGCGATCGGCGGCGACGGCACGCAGCGCATCTCTAGCTGGCTGGCCGAGCGAGGAGCGCCAGTGATCGGCGTGCCCAAGACCCTTGACAACGACATTCCCGGCACGGATTTCTGCATCGGATTTGACACCGCCATCAACTTCGTCGCTGAGTCCCTCGACCGTCTGCATACTACGGCCATCTCACACCACCGCGTGATTGTCGTTGAGACGATGGGCCGCTCGACCGGCTGGGTGGCGTCGATGGGCGGGCTGGCCGGCGGCGCGGACTTGATCATGATCCCGGAGTTCCCGCTCACCATGAATGAGGTCATCGCCCACATCAACCGACGCCGCAGCGCGGGCCTCGTCTACTCGCTCGTCGTAGTGGCCGAGGGCATCAACCTCGCCACGCTTGGCGGCACTGAACCGAGCGAACTATTGAACGAAGGCGTGGGCGGAGTGCGCCACGCCACGCGCGGCGTCGGCCCATTCGTCGCCGCCCGCATCGAAGAGCTGGGGGGCTTCGAGGTCCGCACAACGGTGCTCGGTCACCTCCAGCGCGGCGGCAGTCCATCGGCCCGTGACCGGATCTTCGCCACGCGCGTGGGCGCCGCCGCCTACGACGCGGCCCTCGCCGGCAAGTTCGGCATGATCCCCGTCGTGCGTGAGGACAGCGTCGTGCTTGTTCCCATCTCGAGCGTGGCGATCGGAAAGCGCAAGGTGCCTCGCGAGATCTACGACCTCTGCACGACATTCCATTAGCGATCGGACGGCGAACCCTTCGGTATTCTCCAATTCATCGCGCATGTTCTTTATGGTCGACGGGTAGATTTGCGAGAACACCGAAGGGGCTCCTTGTCACTTCTTGACCTTGACGTTGCGCGGGAGGACGATGGCCGACCAAGGACCGGGTCCGATTGCCCTCGTTGGCTCGGGCGAGTACCTGCCCCAAATGGCCGACCTGGAGGGTGGGCTCATCGAAGGACGGCCCCCGCGCTACGTCCAGCTCGCCACGGCCGCTGTCCAAGACGGCCCCTCCGTGGTCGAGCACTGGCACGATCTCGGTAGGGCCCAGGCCAAGCGACTCGGCGTCGAGCCGGTGATCGTGCCAGTGAACGACCGAGCCGACGCGGACAACGCTGAGTTCGCCAAGATTATTTCCGGCGCCGGGCTCATCTACCTATCCGGCGGGGATCCCCACTACCTGGTCGAGACGCTGCGCGACACACTCGTGTGGCGCACCATCAAGGCGACGTGGCGAGAGGGCGCCGCGCTCGCCGGTTGCAGCGCCGGGGCGATGGCGCTCGGCTCGTGGATCCCCTCGCTGCGCCACCCACGAAAGGGCAGCTCCACCGGGCTCAGCCTGCTCAAGCACGTGGGCGTCCTCCCACACTTCGACGCCTTCGCCGCTCGAGTGCCCGATCTTCTGACGCGCTTCGTACTGCCCGACGAGGCGGCGATAACGGTCTTCGGTGTCGACGAGGAGACCGCTCTCGTCGGAGGTCCAACGCAGTGGGCGGTGCAAGGCCGTCAGAGCGTCTGGCGGCTCACCACAAAGGGCCGCGTCGAACTGCCTCGCGGCACCCACGTGACGACGTTCGGCTGAGCCTTATGCGTTCGCCCTCTCGCGGGCGCGGACCTTATCGAGGTGGTAGCGAATCTGGATCGAGGCCGCCGCGCCTTCACCGACCGCCGAGGCCAACTGTTTGGTCGAGCCCCGTCGAACATCGCCCGCGACGAAGACGCCGGGCTGCTTCGTTCGAAACTGCTCGTCGCTCACGATGAAGCCACGCTCATCGAGTGACACGTCGTCCATGACAAACGCACTGTTGGGGTCGAGCCCGATGAAAACGAATGCACCGGAGGTTTCGTGCTGGCGCCGCTTACCCGAGGTTCGATCCTCGAGCTCTACTCGTTCGAGCTTCCCGGTCGGTCCGCTGCCAAAGCTCACAACCTTGGTGTTGGTGAGGACCGACATCTTTGGGTGAGCGAGCACCTTGTCCTGAAGCAGACGGCTGCCGGCCAACTTCTCCGAGTATTCGACGACCGTGACGTGCTCGGCGAACTGGGTTAGAAAGAGGCCCTCCTCGAGACCGCTGTTGCCCCCACCGATAACGAGGACCTCCTTCGCGCCACGATAGAACGGACCGTCGCAGGTCGCACAGAAGTGAATGCCTGCGCCGATGAGGTCCGCCTCGCCCTCAGCCCCGGTGCGACGGTAGACCGATCCGGTCGCTAGCAGCACCGCCCGCGCCCGGTAGGTGTCGCCGACTGCCGTCATGACGTTCACCCAGTCGCCGTCGACCTCGAAGGCGACGACGGCGACGGCCGCGAGGATCTCAACGCCGTAGCGCTCAGCCTGGCGGCGCATGCGGTCGGCGAGCTCATGGCCCGCGACGCCGTCGGGAAAGCCGGGGTAGTTGTCGAGCCGCTCCGTGACGCCGGCCTGGCCCCCGGGTGCGGACTTTTCAATGATGAGCACGCTCTCGTTCTCTCGCGCGGCGTAGATGGCGGCCGTCAGCCCGGTCGGTCCGCCGCCCACGATGATGAGGTCGTAGGTGCTTGACGTTGCCGAGCGCGCGAGGCCAAGCTTCTCGGCGAGTTCGTCGTTGCCCGGTTCAATCAGATGCGAGCCGTCGGGAAAGATGATCGTTGGAATCGAGCGGATACCGCCGTTGATGCGCTCGACGAGCTCGATCGCCTCGGGGTGCTTCTCCAAATCGATCCAGTGGTAGGCGACGCGCTGTTCGCCGAGAAACTGCTTCGCCCGACGACAGTCGGGGCACCAGCTCGCGCCAATCACCGTGATCATGTCGGGTGCAACGTCCATGCGACTCCCTACAACCGCGCACGAGGCGACGCGTCGATCACGTCAAAGACCCTGATGCCGTCGGTAGGTCAGCACGACGACGCCGAGGCTCGTCGTCGTAACGTCGTGCAGGTCCCACAGCGAAACGTCGAGTCCGCCGTCGAAGAGATGGTTGCCTGCCCCCACGACCACCGGGTGGATCCAGATCCGGTACTCATCAACGAGGTCGCTGCGCTGCAGGAATCGGGTCAGATCGCGGCTGCCCACCACCAGCAAGCCGTTGCCGGGTTGGGCCTTCAGTTCGTTCACGGATTCGATGACGTCGCCGCGCAGCAGCGTCGCGTTCCAGGTCGCCTTGCGCAGTGTCCTCGATACCACGAACTTCTCCATCGAGTTCATGCGCTCGGCCAGGCCGTAGTGATCTGACAGCGTCGGCCACACGTTCGCGAAGGCCTCGTAGGTCTTTCGCCCGAGCAACAGCGCGTCGACTTCGAGCGCCTGCGCGGTGATTAGCTTCATCTGGTCGTCGCCGATAAAGCGGCGTTGCCAGCCTCCGCGCGGGAACTCGCTCGCGTCGCCGGGGGCCTGCATCACGCCGTCGAGCGAAAGGAACTCTTGCACGATGACTGGTCTCATACGGACCTCCACTCTACGGAGTCCGTGGCCTCTCATGCCGAGGCCTAGCGTGTCGGCTATGCGCGGCGCCACGAGCGACGGATCGACCCTTTCCGCAGCGTCGACTCGACGAGTGGTGGTGCGCGACGTCACCTGGGGTCAGATTGGCTTTCTCGGCTTCATCGCGGTCTGCGTCGCTCTGTACCCAGGACTCGTTCTCAAGGCCAACGAGGGCGGGATGAGTAACTATGGCGTGCACCTAAAGACGGCGATCCCCTTCACCCTGGCGCTGCTCTCGCCGGCCGCCCTCAGCTACCGGGCCGCGCGGGCGTTCCAGCCGGTGACGAGGACCGAGCGGCATTTCCGGACGCTGCTTCGCCTCTACAGCGGTCTGATCGCGCTCACCCTAGCGAGCACCTACGGCTACACGCTCGACCGTCCCCAGAAGATCATCCATATCGCCGTGGGCGTGGCAATCACGGTCTTCCAGTCGGTGGCGTCGATCTGGCTGTACGGCGTTCTTCGGCGCCTGCGCTGGGTGCTCGTCGTCCAGCTCGCCGGACTAGCGGTGGCGGCCCTCACCTTCTTTGGCGCGCTGCACCTGCTCTTTGTCACCCAGGTGGTCTCCGGCGGCGCGTACGCCGTGCTGCTCGTCGCGACGTGCCGCGAAATTGCCTAGCGAGGTCCTTGGCCCAGGCGGCGATTCGCTAGAGGATGGGGCTCGGCGAAGTCGTGCCGTCGCTGGGTCCAAGTCCGGCGCGGTGGCGCAACTCGGTCTCGAAGGCGTCGGGGTCGTCGGGCGTCACGAAGGGCCGGACCGACGTGCCCACGTCGACCACGAAACCAATTTTCTTCTTCGGGCGTGTCGTGTCAAGGTTCGCCCAGTACCCCATGTTCGCCGTGCCCCAGATGCGCCACTTGCCCCGCAGGCCCGTCAGTCCGACGCGCTGTAGCCCCCTAATGGAGCTGAAGGGAATGACCTTCGAGCCCCAGGGGAAGTAGTAGCCGTGGATGTGCAGGCCAGTGGCGTCGAGCTGCACCCGGCCGTCGTTGTACTCCTCGCTCACGATCGAATCATAGGTTTCCTTGAGGGAATGACGCGATACGCCTACCGCGCAGTCGACCCCGTGCTCTTTAGAGCGAGCCGATGACTTCGTTGGCGTAGGCCTCGATCGTCCCCTCCTCGTTGTCGTGCATCAAGTAGAGCGCGAACTGGTCCACGCCGAGCTCGCGCAGCTCGCCGAGGCGCTCGCGGTGGCGCTCGACGGGGCCGAGTACGCAGAACCGGTCGATGATCTCGTCGGGGACGAACTCAGTGTCGGGGTGACCGGCCTTGCCGTGGTGGCTGTAGTCGTAGCCCTTGCGTCCCTTGATGTAGTCGGTCAACGCCGCGGGAACGATGTTCGAGTCGCTGCCGTAGCGCTCGACGATGTCGGCCACGTGATTGCCCACCATGCCGCCGAACCAGCGGACTTGGTCGCGCTGGTGGGCGAGGTCGTCGCCCACGTACGCCGGGGCCGCGACGCAGACCTGGTACCCCTCGATGGGTCGCCCGGCGGCGCGGCGCGCCTCGCGGGCCGTCGCGATGGCCCAGTTGATGACAAAGGGGTCGGCCAGCTGGAGAATGAGTCCGTCAGCCTGACGACCCGCGAGGTCGAGGGCCTTCGGGCCGTAGGCGGCCATCCAGACGTCGAGCTGGCCTTGCTCGACCCAGGGGATCTTGACCGGCCGGTCGTTGATGATCGTCTCTCGCCCTTCGACCAGTTCCTTTACGACGGTCATGCACGCCGAGAGCGTCGCCAACGAGGCCGGCGTGCCGCCAGTCACGCGCAGCGCCGAGTCCCCCCGGCCGATCCCGCAGATGGTGCGCGGACCGAACATCTCGTTGAGCGTGGCGAAGAGCGACGCGGTGACGGTCCAGTCGCGGGTGATCGGGTTGGTGACCATTGGACCGACCTTGATCCGCGAGGTGGCGCCGAGAATCTGGGAGTAGATGACGAAGGGCTCCTGCCAGAGCACCACCGAGTCGAAAGTCCAGAAGTGCGTGAAGCCGGCGTCCTCGGCGCGCTTGGCCAGCTCGATGACTCGCCGGGCCGGCGCGTTGGTCTGGGCTACGAGGCCGAAGTCCATCACGACCCGCCGAGGACATCGCGAGAGGTCCTAGGAGTCGCCGCGCGCTCGCTCTTCATCGCAGAAGGCCGTTCAGGCCGCGCTCGAGGAAGCGGCCCGACCCGGCCCGACCCACGTACGCCTCTTGCTCGATGATCACGACGCCGCGCGAGAGCACTGTCGTCACGCGCCCCTTGATCGTCATGCCCTCGTAGGCCGAATAGTCGACGTTCATGTGGTGCGTCGAGGCCGAGAGGGTCTGGGTGGCCTCGGGGTCGTAGATCACGAGATCGGCGTCGGCGCCGGGGGCGACTACGCCCTTCTTCGGGAAGAGACCGAAGAGCCGTGCCGGCGTCGTCGAGGTCACCTCGACCCAGCGCGCCAGGGAGATCTCCCCTTGGTCGACGCCCTGGAAGATGAGGTCCATCCGGTGCTCGACGCCCGGAATGCCGTTGGGGATCTTCGAGAAATCCCCGAGCCCGAGCTCCTTTTGCTCCTTGAAGCAGAAGGGGCAGTGGTCGGTCGAGACGACGCTCAGGTCGTCGGTGCGCAGCCCGCGCCAGAGGTCGGCGTGGGTGACTTCGGGACGCAGCGGCGGCGAGCAGACGAACTTCGCCCCTTCGAAGCCCTCGCGAGCGAGGTCCGCATCCGAGAGGAAGAGGTACTGCGGGCAGGTCTCGGCGAACACATTGGCGCCGCGGTCACGCGCGCCCAGCACCTCGTTGAGGGCCTCGGCGGCCGACAGGTGGACTATGTAGAGCGGCGAGCCCGCAACTCTCGCCAACTGGATCGCCCGGTGCGTCGCCTCGCCTTCGAAGAGGGCGGGACGCGTCAAGCCGTGGAACTTGGGGTCGCCCTCCCCGCGGGCGAGCGCCTGGGCGACGAGCACGTCGATGGCGATGCCGTTCTCGGCGTGCATCATGATGGTCGCGCCGTTGTTCGATGCCTGCTGCATGGCCTGGAGGATCTCCCCGTCGGTCGAGTAGAAGACCCCGGGGTAGGCCATGAAGAGCTTGAAGCTCGTCACGCCCTCGTCGACGACGAGGTCCATCTCTTTGAGCGACGACTCGTTCACGTCCGAGACGATCATGTGAAAGCCGTAGTCGATGGCGCAGCGTCCGTCGGCCTTGGCGTGCCACGCGTCGAGGCCCTCGCGCAGGCTCCTGCCTTTGGACTGGATGGCGAAGTCGATGATGGTGGTCGTGCCCCCGAAGGCCGCCGCCCGGGTGCCCGTTTCGAAGGTGTCGACCGAGTGCGTGCCCCCAAAGGGCATCTCCATGTGGGTGTGGCCGTCGATGCCCCCGGGCACGACGTAGGCGCCGGCGGCGTCGATGACGCGCTCGGCGCCCGCTCGCCACGACTCGGCGACCGACGAGCCCCTTGCGGCCATTCCGGCTATGGTCTCGCCCTCCACGAGCACATCAGCCGGGATCGGGCCGCTCGCGTTGACGACGGTGCCCCCGGTGATCAAGATCGTCACGGTGTCGTGCCTCCTCTTCGCCTAGCCCGCCCTAGGGGATGACCAGCTCTTCGTAGCTGTCGGGCCGGCGGTCCCGGTAGAAGGCCCAGGTGTGGCGGACCTCGGTCAGCACGCTCATGTTGAGGTCGCGCACGATCACCTCGTCCTCGCTGTCCGAGGCGGCGTCGCCGATGAGCTGGCCCCGGGGGCTGACGAAGTACGACGATCCGTAGAAGTTGTTGTCCCCGAGCGGCTCCACGCCGACGCGGTTGATCGCCCCGACGAAGTACTCGTTGGCCACGGCGGCCGCGGGCTGCTCGAGGTTCCAGAGGTAGGCCGACAAGCCGCGACTGGTCGCCGAGGGGTTGAAGACGATCTTCGCCCCGGCGAGCCCGAGCGCGCGCCAGCCCTCGGGGAAGTGTCGGTCGTAGCAGATGTAGACGCCGATTGGGCCAACAGCAGTGTCAAAGACCGGGTAGCCGAGGTTGCCGGGACGAAAGTAGTACTTCTCCCAGAACCCCTGGACCTGGGGAATGTGGTGCTTTCGATACTTGCCGAGGTAGGTGCCGTCGGCGTCGATGACAAAAGCCGTGTTATAGAAGACTCCCTCCTGCTCGACCTCATAGATCGGCACGACGAGGACCATCTGGGTCTCGAGGGCGAGGTCTTGCATCAGCTCCACGGTCGGACCGGGAATGGTCTCGGTGTAGGCGAAGTACTGGGGGTCCTGGACCTGGCAGAAGTAGGGACCGTAGAAGAGCTCCTGGAAGCAGAGCACTTGGGCGCCCTCGTCGGCCGCACGGCGCGCCAGGGCGACGTTCGCCTGGATCATTGACTCCTTGTCCCCCGTCCACTTGGACTGCACGAGGGCCGCCCGGACGACGTCGCCTCCGGGTTCGTGTGATGGGCTCATGTTTCCCCTCTGCTCAATGTTCCCGGTGTAAAGCTTCGACACTGCACTATCACGCTTTACACCCGATGGCCAAACCTTTCAACGCGCGCCGCTCGTACGTGGTGACGGCACATCAAATGGGTGAGAGTCGGATATTAGACGGTCCGGCGCTCGCCTTCCTTGGCCAAATGCCCGGCATCTGGGTACTCATTCCCTTTCAACATGCCCTCATCGCACGAGCGAGCCCCGAGCGCCGCTCTTCAAAAGAGCGGCGCTCGGGGCTCGCTGGCCGAAGGGCTAGACCCTAAAGGCGATCGACGTAGCGATGGTCGGCGTGGCGAAGGGAGCCACCACGGTCGCGTGGTCACCGACGCCCAAGGTGCCACCGGAGCCACGGACTTGGGTGATCACCGTCAGCAATGTCGTCGAGAACGTAAGGCTCGCGCCGGCACTGTTGGTCAGCGAGATCGAACCATCCGTCGAGCTCGAAGCCGCGCTGTAGGCCGTGATCTTGCCCGTGAACGC
>JGI12269J14319_10000166_pt1 | contig 59742 bp, 59 predicted proteins | sample PeaSoiSIISIP2007_FD_14319 | JGI IMG/M metagenome (IMG submission 14319)
GTTTTGGGCAAATGCGTTGTTCTGAAGGAGAAAAGTTAACGATCGATTTATTACAACGGCTCGATCTCATTGCTGAGTATTTGCAAACGATTACCGAGCGCGCTCCCTCTGTCGTGACAGACTATCATGAACGCCTGCAGGAACGTATTCAGATACTCTTGGGTGAGGTTGAATTAGATGCAACTCGATTATCGAATGAAGTGGTTTATTTTGCGGACCGCGCGTCAATCACGGAAGAGTTGGTTCGCTTTGACAGCCATCTGACTCAAAGTCGGGAGGCCTTGCGTAGTCCCGAGCCGGTGGGGCGCAAACTAGATTTCTTAGTTCAGGAAATGAACCGAGAAATCAATACCATCGGATCTAAAGCTAATGATTTAAGGATTGGGCAACAGGTGGTTAATGTTAAAAGTGAACTAGAAAAGATACGCGAGCAAATTCAAAATTTAGAGTAATTGGAGGACTCAGCTTGGACATTAAGCTCATTAACATTGGGTTTGGCAATATTGTATCTGCTAATCGAATTATTTCGATTGTGAGTCCGGAATCCGCCCCAATCAAACGTATTATTCAAGAAGCGCGGGATGCTGGCATGCTCATTGATGCCACTTATGGAAGGCGTACACGTGCTGTGATTATCTGTGACAGCCATCATGTAATTCTGTCTGCAGTTCAGCCTGAAACAGTGGCTCATCGTCTTTCAACAAAAGAGTCAAGTACCACCCACGTAGAAGACCCGGCAGATTAGGGGTGTAGCGTGGAAAAAAATCATGGCTTACTAATTGTACTTTCAGGTCCTTCTGGTGCCGGCAAAGGGACGCTCTGTCAAGAACTACTTCGCCAAGTACCTAACTTAAAATATTCTGTGTCGATGACGACGCGGTCACCCCGCCCCGGGGAAGTGGAAGGGGTTCATTATTATTTCCGTTCGCAGAAGGAATTTGAAGTCATGATTGCAGAGGATGAATTGCTGGAATCGGCTCAATTCTGTGATCATTATTACGGAACACCAAGATTTGCTGTCGAACAGGCACTACAGCTAGGACAGGATGTTATTTTAGAAATCGAAATTCAGGGAGCGCTACAAATTAAAAAACGTTTTCCCCAAGGTATTTTTACCTTTATTGTTCCGCCTTCGCTGGATATTCTCTCCGAACGTATTCACAAACGGGGAACGGAGACTGAAGAGGTTATTCAGAAACGGTTAGCCACTGCAATTCAGGAACTTGGTTATGTGAGTGAGTATGATTATGTAGTCATCAACGATGAAGTTTCTGAGGCTGTTAATAAACTAAAGAGTATCCTCGTAGCAGAAAAATGTCGGGTTAAACGAAAACCGTTTGTTTTTAAAGGGGGAGTGTAAATGAAACAACCTTCACTTGATCTTTTGATGCGTAAGGTCGATAGCAAGTATACGTTAGTCGTAGTGGTTGCTAAGCGGGCACGTGCAATCATGGAAGAAGGAAAGCATGAAGATCTAGCAAAGGGCATAAAGCCAGTCAGCATTTCACTCGAAGAGATTTCTCACTCCCAATGCACTTATGAATGTACTCCGGAAGAGAACGAATAATGTTTGCAGGGAAAAAAATACTCGTCGGTGTAACTGGTGGAATTGCGGCATACAAAGCAGCGGAAATGATCAGCCGTTTGCGAAAGCAGCACGCTGAAGTCCACGTCGCGATGACGAAGGCCGCCACAGAATTTATTGCCCCACTGACGTTGCAAAGTCTTGCAGCAAATCCAGTGCATGTGGAGTTGTTTGAGGAGCCTAAACTGTGGAATGTCGAGCATATCTCCTTGGCAGAGTACATTGATGCCGTCGTCGTTGCACCGGCCACGGCCAATATATTAACCAAGATGGCGATAGGATTAGCGGATGATTTTCTTTCGACTGTTCTATTGGCAACCCGTGTTCCGATTTTTGTGGCACCAGCCATGAACCATGCCATGTATCATCATCCGGCGACTCAAGCTAATCTGGCGATCCTCAAGGAGCGAGGGATTTATGTCCTTGGACCTAACACAGGCTTTCAAGCGTGTGGAACTGATGGGGACGGACGGATGAGTGAACCAGTGGAGATTGTGGAAGCCTTAGCTCGGTTTTTCGTCAGTCGGGATTGGTTAAAGGGTAAGAGGGTTCTGGTGACTGCGGGAGGAACCCAAGAACCGCTCGATCCCGTTCGTTATCTCGGTAACCGAAGCTCAGGCCGTATGGGGTATGCCATTGCTCAAGCGTTACAGGAAACAGGTGCAGAGACCATCCTTTTGAGTGCGCCAACAGATTTGCCAACCCCTTCTGGAGTGACACGAATATCTGTGCAGACGGCTCTTGAAATGTATGATGCAGTTTTGGCGCGTTTTCTTGAGGTAGACGTTGTCGTTATGGCGGCTGCGGTTGCGGATTACCGTCCGGCGGTTCAGGCAGAGCAAAAGATAAAAAAGGATGGGACAAACTGTACGCTGGAGTTGGTTCCGAACCCTGATATTTTAGCTGAGCTAGGGCGTAGGAAAACTACGCAGATACTGATCGGGTTTGCAGCTGAAACAGAGAATCTTTTGGCTAACGCTCAGAGTAAAATGCAGAGGAAAAACGTCAATCTCATAGTGGCTAATGACGTTACGAAGCCAGGGGCTGGCTTCGGTTGCACTACCAACATTGTCAGTTTTCTCTTCCCAGACGGAAGAAAAATTGATTTTCCTCAGTTGAGTAAACTTGAGGTTGGACGACTTCTCGTTCGTGAACTCACCAGTCTCCTCGAGGTAGAAATAAAGGAGTGAAATAATTGGTTAGAAAGTTATTTACATCTGAGTCTGTGACGGAAGGTCATCCAGATAAAATCTGTGACCAAATTTCAGACGCCATTTTGGATGCGATTTATGCGTTAGATCCTAACGCCCGAGTGGCTTGTGAAACGACCGTAACGACAGGATTGGTCCTGGTCAGTGGCGAAATTACGACCACCTGTTATGTGGATATTCCTCATGTAGTGAGGGAAACGATTCGGCAAGTTGGTTATACTCGGGCCAAATATGGTTTTGATGCTGATACCTGTGCAGTTTTAACCTCGATCGGGGAACAATCGGCCGATATCGCGTTGGGTGTCAATCGGTCTTTAGAAGCGAAATCTGGCGAAATGACCGATAGCGATATCGAGGCCATTGGAGCTGGAGATCAAGGTATGATGTTTGGCTATGCGACGAATGAAAGTGAAAGTTACATGCCGACTCCCATTGACTTAGCACACCGTTTAGCACGTAAACTCAGTGAAATGCGGAAATCTGATTTCTTAAGTTACTTGCGCCCGGATGGAAAAACACAGGTTACTGTGGAATATGAGGATAACAAACCGGTTCGGGTTGATACGGTTGTGATCTCTACTCAGCATCACCCGGATGTAACCCAAGACCAAATTCGTCGCGATTTGCTGCAATATGTTGTGTACCCGACCATTCCCAGAGAGTTGTTAGATGAGGATACAAAGTATTTTATTAACCCTACGGGACGTTTTGTGATCGGTGGACCCCAAGGGGATTGTGGTCTGACAGGACGTAAAATCATAGTGGATACTTATGGTGGGATGGCTCGCCATGGCGGTGGCGCTTTCTCAGGTAAGGACCCCACAAAGGTTGATCGTTCGGCAGCCTATGCGGCTCGTTATGTGGCTAAAAATGTAGTTGCTGCAGGGTTAGCAGACCGTTGTGAAATTCAAATTGCATACGCCATTGGTGTGGCCCGTCCAGTATCCGTTTCTATTGAGACGTTTGGCACAGGAAAGATTGCTGATGATAAAATTGTTGACTTTATACTGCAGACATTTGACCTGCGGCCAGCTGGTATCATCAAGGCCTTGGATCTTCGACACCCTATCTATCGTCAAACAGCAGCATATGGGCATTTTGGCAGAACTGACCTCGACCTTCCCTGGGAAAGAACGGACAAAGTTGAAGTTTTGCGCAAGCTGGCAGGATTGTAGATCTAGAGATGGTCTGAAAATAGTCTCAATCTAGGGTATGAATGTTCTAAAAGGCAGGCGAATTAGCAATAATTTACCTGCCTTATTTTTTTCGTATTTACAGTGTTTTTCCTTGTAGGTATAAAAAAATGCGGGATTTTAGGTTTTAAAGTATCATCATAAGGATGGAATTTGGTATTCCGGCTAAGGTAGTCAAATTAGTGGTATGATAACCAAAACTGTAGTATATTAGATCATATAATTGCGCTTTATATGTAAGGCGTGGGAGTAATATAGACAAATTTATGGCAAAAGTAGGGGATGGGGTAATGGACATAGAACAACAATTGTTGAAGGGTCTTCGTAAAACGGTAGAGAGGGTATTGCATATTCCATACTATCAAGAAAGTTTTGGAGCGGTCGGAATCAACCGAGCTGAGGAAGTTCAGTCTCTGCGGGATTTTCAACGACTTCCTTTAACGACTAAAGAAGATTTGCGCAAAAATTATCCGTTTGGGCTTTTTGCCGAACCTATGGAAAATATTGTCCGTCTTCATGCCTCTTCAGGAACAACTGGTAAGCCGACGGTTGTGGGGTATACTCGCAAAGACATAGAGCTTTGGGCAAAGATCGTGGCCAGTGAACTAGCAAGAGCAGGTGTAACCAAGCAAGACGTTGTTCAAATTGCCTACGGCTATGGCTTGTTTACTGGGGGGATGGGACTACACTATGGCTGTGAGGAACTGGGCGCTGTAGTCGTTCCGATATCGGGTGGAAATACAGCCCGTCAACTCATGCTGATGCGGGATTTTGGCACAACTGTGCTGGCCTGCACCCCATCTTATGCGTTGTATCTAGCGGAAAGTCTGGAAGGATCGGGGATCACACGGGATGAATTAAAGCTCAAAATTGGGATCTTCGGTGCAGAGCCCTGGACAGAAGGCATGAGAGAACAAATCGAAGCACGCTTGGGCATCAAAGCGTTCGATATCTATGGTCTCAGCGAAACTATGGGACCGGGCGTTGCTTTGGAATGTCCGGCTCATCAGGGCCTACATATTGATGAACATTTTTATCCGGAAATTTTGGATCCCGAAGGAAATCCGTTACCTGAGGGAGTCCTAGGAGAGTTAGTTCTTTCCAGTCTGGAAAAAGAGGCCTTTCCTGCGTTGCGTTATCGGACCAAAGACTTGACGACCCTACATTATGGTACCTGTTCCTGCGGACACGTTGGCTGGACAATGGAACGCGTCACGGCTCGAGTGGACGATATGATAATCATTCGAGGCGTCAATGTCTTTCCCAGTCAAGTTGAAGAGGCAATTCTTTCTTTGGGAGAGTTCGAACCGCATTATCTACTTGTCATATACCGCTCAGGGAACTTGGACCAACTCGAAGTTCAGGTGGAAGTCAATGAAACTAGTTTCTTTGACGAAGTACGAGAGTTGGAAGAGCAACAAGAACGTCTAAAACAAAGAATTAAGGAAATGCTAGGTATCACAGTTCGCATTCGCCTAGTTGAACCCAAGAGTATTCCGCGGAGTGAAGGGAAAGCCATTCGGGTTATTGATCAACGCAAATAGGGAGGGTGAGATAAGCATGTTGCAATTATCTATTTTTCTGGAGAATGCCAAAGGACGGTTGGCCGAGGTAATAAGTCTCCTCGCCGAACTTAAGGTAAATTTGCGGGCCCTGTCATTGGCGGATACCAAGGATTATGGGGTGTTACGAATTATCGTGGATGAACCTGAAGCGACAACGGAAAAACTACGTGCCCAAAAAGTCGTTGTTTCCTTAACAAAGGTCTGGGTACTCAAGGTTCCTGATCGCGCAGGTGGACTGGCGGAGATGCTCAACCAGCTTGTTAAACAGGATGTAGTTGTAGAGTACATGTATGCTTTTGTAGAGTCAGAGAATGAACAGGCTCAAGTGGTCATTCGTGTTCAGGATCAGGAAATTATGGAGAAGGCGATGCAGAAGCTCAATTTGCCCGTGAGGTAGGGAGAAAGTGCTTACAGAATTAATGGAGGGAAATAATGAATATTGCAGTGGCGGCTGATGGCAAAAGTTTGGAGAGTCAGGTATCTGAGAAATTTGAACAATGCTCATATATTTTAATTGTTAACATAAACGATTTGACTGTTAAAGTTATAAATAAAGATGAATTATCAGGAACTTCACTAGAAGAAACTCTCGCTCAAAAAGTATTGGAGTATAATTGTGAAGCTGTTATTACAGGGAATATTAATCAAACAGCCTTTAATATACTCGCTGATGCTTATGTGACAAGATATTTTGGAGCCGGACATTCAGTTAAGGATGCCCTTGAACTATCTGAAAAAAGGTTGTTGAAATTAATTAAAGAAGAGTGCACTAGTAATCATCTTCATTAAATCTATCAAATGTTTAGGGAGGTTTGTATGTTACTCTTAGAAAAAATCTTTCAAAAGTATGTAACATGAGGTTTTCCCTAATTACGAGAGAAAATAAAGCAAGAGGCTCTTGTCATACAAGAGCCTCTTGCTTTATTTGTTAGCTTTACTTGCCTTTTGGTTTGTTTTTCGCTTTACCCTGCTTTGCTGAGTTTGAAGCTTTTTCTGCAATCCTTAGCTTTACATTTGGCTCGACTGCTTTGCCGTTTTCGGCTTGACCCTTGAGGATAAGGTTTAAGGCTATTCCGACGATGGTTGCCCAAGCTACGCCGTGGTCAGGCAATCCAATACCGAGAGCGAAAATGACGGAGGCAATGATGAGGTTTTTCGTTTCGGAAAAATCGACCTTAGCTTCGAGGAGAGTACGTAAACCTGTCGTACCGATCATGCCGAAGAGGAGGATGGTAACTCCACCCATAACTGCGGTAGGAATAGACATGATCGCGGCTTGTAAGGGATTAAACAGACTCAAGATGATAGCAATGATGGCGGCCATCCAAATGTTGAAGGTACTGTAAACTTTCGTCACAGCTAGTACACCAATGTTTTCACCGTAGGTAGTTACCGGAGGGCCTCCGAGAAAGCTAGCCACAACGGTGGCTAGGCCATTACCGAGGAGGACACGATGAAATCCGGGGTTTTCGATGGGGTCAGAATGAGTAATATTGCCGAGCACAATCATGTGTCCTAAATCCTCGATGATCGTAACTAACGCTAGAGGAGCCATTGCTAAAATCGCTATTTGATCAAAGCTGGGCAGTTGGAAATCGCTTCCCAGTTTGACCGGACTGACGAAAAGGTGGCTAAAGGAGGCATAGAATGGTTGGAAATCAACAAGACCCATAGCAGAGGCTACAATGTATCCGGCGATGATAGCCACGAGGATAGGAATAATTTTCAGGAATCCTTTAGCATACACCGAGAGTAAAGCCGCGACAGCTAAAGTGAAGGCGGCAATCGGCCAATTTTTTGAGGCCATGCTTACAGCAACTGGAGTTAAGCTTAGGCCGATAATAGCGACGACTGGCCCAGCGACGATTGGGGGAACAATCTTGTGGATCCAGCGAGTGCCAAAGGCAGCCATGAGAAGATAGATGATTAGATATACCACACCAACGGCTAAGGCGCCACCCATCGCTGCGGAAGGATTATGATTCGTCTTGACAAAGGTGGTTAGGGCTGCGATATAGGCAAACGAGGAACCTAGATAAGCGGGAATTCGACTTTTCGTTAATAATAGGAATATTATGGTGCCGATCCCCGAAGAAAGGAGAGCGACAGATGGACTGAGTCCAGTCAAAAAAGGAACAAGGACTGTAGAACCAAACATGGCAAAGACGTGTTGCAAGCCGAGAGGGATTGCTTGGGTAAGTGGGAGTCTTTCGTGAATCTGAACTTCGGTAGACATGGTATTCCTCCTCTTTGTAAACTAAAAACCTCTTCCCTGCCCGCGAGCAAGAAAGAGGTACCCATGTTTAACTCATGGTTCACAATTCCCTTCTTAGTCTCACGGGACTAATTTAAAGGTACAAGACTTTTATTTGTATGGATCATATCACAATTAAATGTATTTTGACAAGCAGCTAAAAGTTAATGGTTAATACTTTCTATAACAAGAGCGTCTAATCTTTGATTACTTATATTAAAAGGAATATGATAAAATATATCGCAAGCTCAGAATCTGTTATAATATTTTTGAAGATGGACAACGCTCTTTAATTAAAAAATATTTTGCCGTTAAGGAGGCGTCGTCATGTTTCGTTATGCTGAGGTGTTAGTTGATGTAGCAAATCGGCGCCTAGATCAAAGTTACCATTATCTTATTCCTGAATATTTTAACCTAAAGATAGGTATGCGAGTTCTCGTCTTTCTCCAAAACCGCAAGGTGCAGGGGCTCGTGGTAAATGTTACTAATGATCTGCCAGATGAACTAGCGTTGATAAATCTCAAGTTGATATTAGAAATTGTAGATGAGGAAAGTCTTGTTCCAACTGAGTTGATTGAACTTGCCCATTGGTTAGCACAGACGACCATTTGCTCAGTGGCGCAAAGCTTGCACACGGTTTGGCCACTGCTCAAAGGAAAAATGGAAGATTGGGTTAAACTCATAGCATCCATGAAGGATTCAGATATTCAGACTTTACAGTGGCTAGATACGGACGCCTTTCGAGCGGTTAATGTGCTTGATCGGTCACGGAGTAAGGCCATTCCCCTTAAGATCTTCTTAAAACGAGCAGATATTTCTGAGGCAACACTTGACAAGCTCCTTCACCAAGGTTGGGCTAAAAAGGAAACACGCTTTGTTTCGAAAGGAGAAGGAGTTATAAAGCAAATCTCTTTTGCTAAAGGTTCTTTAGAGGAAGCATCTCTTTTATGCCGGCAAGACGAGGTCAATGAAGGTGACCTATCCTCGGGGCGGACCTACAACCTAACAGGGGAACAAACTGTTGCAGTAAGAAGTGTTTTAGCCGCCTTAGAGGAAGGTTCACCTCAAACCGTCTTATTGCATGGTGTGACGGGCAGCGGAAAAACGGATGTTTATCGTGAGTTGATTACGCAAATATTAGCTCGAGGTGGAGATGCAATTCTTCTTGTACCGGAAATTTCTCTGACTTCACAAGTGGCGCGTTATTTTGAAACCCAATTTGGCGAGCAAGTGATAATATTGCACTCGGGTTTACGACCAAAGGAAAAAATGAAAGCCTGGGAGGACATTTTGACTGGGCATAAGCGGATCGTTATCGGGGCTCGTTCGGCAGTGTTTGCTCCTTTATTGAATTTAAAACTGATTATTTTGGATGAAGAACATGATGGCGCGTACAAACAAGATGAGAATCCCAAATACCATGCACGGGATGTTGCCCGCAAACGGATGGAACAGCTAAAGGGTGTTGTTTTGCTGGGAAGTGCGACGCCTTCCTTAGAAGCCTATGCGGCAGCACAAGCTGGTAAAATTGGCTTGCTAACGATGACCCAGCGGATCGGGGAAAGTGTCCTCCCACCGGTCGAAATCGTGGATATGAGAGAGGAACTTATGCAGGGAAACCGCAGTGTGTTCTCCCTTCTACTCCAACGAAAGCTGCGGGAAAGGATAGAGCGGGGCGAGCAAACAATGCTTTTCCTGAACCGTAGAGGGTATTCCACCTTTGTGGTATGTCGGGAATGTGGCTACGTGGTTAGTTGTCCTAATTGCGATATAGCCCTGACGTATCATACTCAGGGGCAGGCCATGCGCTGTCACTATTGCAACCACAAAGAGCTTCCACCTTTATCATGTCCGAAATGTGGTAGCCGGTATATTCGGTTCTTTGGGCTGGGAACGCAGCGTGTCGAAGAGGAATTGCAGGGTCTCTTGCCGGGGGTTCCCATTCTGCGCATGGACTATGATACGACCCGGTCCGGTAAAGCCCATCACACGATCTTGGAAAGGTTTCGTCGTCAAGAAGCGTCTATTTTGGTAGGGACGCAAATGATGGCTAAAGGTCTGGACTTCCCAAATGTCACGTTAGTTGGGGTTATTGCTGCGGATCAAACGCTCAATTTTCCGGATTTCCGGGCTAGAGAACGGACTTTCCAACTCTTAACCCAGGTTGCGGGTCGAGCGGGTCGGAGTGTCAAACCGGGTGAAGTTGTGATTCAGACCTATTCTCCGACAGATGGTGCTATCTTGAAGGCGGCGCACCATGATTTCCAAGGGTTTTTCTGGGAAGAGATTCGCTATCGCAAAGAACGAAAGTATCCGCCGTACACTCATATAATTCGCGTTCTTCTCCTTCATGAAAAAGAGGAGCGGGTCATAAAAGGGGCCAATGATTTAGGGGTATATTTGCGGCTAGGAATGCAAGAACCTAAATTTGGAAATAATGAACTGGATATTCTGGGGCCTGCTCCAGCCCTATTATCTAGACTCAAGAACCAATGGAGATGGCAAATATCCGTCAAAGGAAAAAGTTTGAGTTTGCTGAGAAATTTTTTGCATCAAGGGGTTCAACAGTTTTTTAAAAGTCCAGCGAGTAGTGGAATTATTTTAAACATCGAAGTTGATCCACTTACCTGAAACAGAGGGCAGAATACTCTAAGAAAGTTTAACCACTAAGGACATAAAATAAAGAATATTGCTGATCGATATTCGATATGGGTATTTAGATATTCGAACTACGAACTAGTATTCGCGAGATGGAAGGAGTAAATAGAAATGGCTGTTTATCAGATTGTGGAAATCGGTGCAGAAGTACTGCGTGAGAAAGCGAAAGAGGTTAAAGAGGTTAATCCCTCTATTATTAAGTTGCTAGATAATATGGTGGATACCTTGTTTGCCGCCGATGGGGTGGGGTTAGCTGCACCTCAAATTGGGGTTTCTAAGCGGGTCGTCGTGATTAAAGTGGATGAAGTGCTGGTTGAACTCATTAATCCGGTTATTTTGGAAAAAGAGGGAGCAACCAGTGCTGAGGAAGGGTGTCTTAGTATACCCAATATAACAGGAGATGTAGTTAGGGCAGCGAGAGTTCGTGTTCAGGGGCTAAATCGTCATGGACAATTGTTGGACTTTCAGGCGGATCGTTTGTTGGCCCGTGCTTTACAACATGAGATCGACCATCTAGAAGGAATATTGTTTATCGATGTTGCTAAGAAAACTTATCGAAGCTAGTCGGAGCTTTTTGTGCACACATTACGGGGTTAGACCGACGGGGGAGGAGGAGCGTTTTCTGCACGCGTCTGCGAGTTACGCCGCTGACAAGCTGGACGGTTCGCGAGCGCGTCCGAACCTCTGGGTGGGATGAATGTGCGCCGCTCCATGCCATCCTTGGCACCGCGGCATCAGTCCATCCATGGACAAGTCCCTTCGGCGCGCTACGGGGACGCAAACCATCGGCGCTCGTCTGGACCGCGGCTTCACGGACGCATCCGCTTAGCAGAAAACGCTCCTCCTGGCTTACGGGTCACAGAGAGTGAATGTAGTCGCTTCGCAGAAAGGCGCTCCTCGGGCTTGGATTTCAGGCATCGAACCTCGAGAAAGGGGTATGAATATGAGATTAGTTTTTATGGGTACACCAGATTTTGCCGTTCCTTCTTTGCGGGCCTTGGTGAGTGCGGGACATGAAGTGGTCGGGGTCTTTACCCAGCCTGATCGGCCTGCTGGGCGAGGGAAAAATTTAAAGTCTAGCCCCGTTAAAGTGGCGGCAGAGGAGTTAGGTGTACCTATTTTTCAACCCGAAAAGATAAAAACGCCGGAGGGAATCCAACTGCTACGGGTTTTAGCCCCGGACAGTATTATTGTGGTTGCTTATGGACAAATCTTATCTCAGGAAATTTTGCAGTTGCCTTCAAGAGGGTGCATAAATGTTCATGCTTCCTTGCTCCCAGCCTACCGTGGAGCAGCGCCGATTCATTGGGCGGTTATTAGGGGAGAAACTCGTACCGGAGTGACTACCATGCTGATGGATAATGGTTTGGATACAGGAGATATGTTGTTAAAACAAGAAGTCCTGATTTCTAATGAAGCAACAACGGGTGAGATTCATGATGAGTTAGCCTCTTTAGGAGCGAAACTCCTGATTGACACGTTAAATGAGTTGGAAATGGGGAGATTAGTTGCTACGCCCCAAACTGGTACAACGAATTATGCGCCCCTTCTAAAACGTGAACATGAACGTTTAGATTGGTCGCAGCGGGCCATGGAACTGCATCATCAGATTCGGGGGTTAAACCCTTGGCCTGGAGCGTTTACGACCTTTCAGGGAGAAAACTTAAAGATATGGCAAAGCGCTCCCTTACTGCAGGACCAGAATTCGGTGACGGAAGTGTTTCCGAAAGTGGGGAAGGCTGCTCCGGGTCAAATTTTGCAAGTACTAGAGGATAGTTTGTTAGTTCAGACAGGGGATGGAGTCCTTCAGATTCTGGAGGTCCAACTAGCAGGGAAACGCGCTATGTCAGCCCGAGATTTCTTCAATGGTCGACATGGCCAGGTGGGAGAAAAATTAGAGTGAGGTTGCGTGACGAAGCACGATGCACAAAGCACGATGCACGAATAGAAGGCGAACAAAGTTCGCAGAACGATTAATTCACGAAGTTTAATTCGTACTTCGATTCGCAGAATCGAATTCACAATTCGTACATCGAGCTTCGAGTCTCGCGTTTGGAGCCTCGAGCATCGAATAAAGGAGGTCGACTTATGCTTTTTTGGGATCCCACGATGGTGCTCTTAATTCCAGCCATATTATTGTCGTTATACGCTCAATTCAAAATTTCCACGGCTTACAAACAATATTCACAAATTCGTTCACAGTCAGGGCTTACAGGGGCACAGGCGGCACGAGCGCTCTTGAATAGTAACGGGCTATATGATGTTCGGGTCGAACGGATCGGGGGTCGGCTTGCGGACCATTACGATCCGCGTACCAAGGTCATAAGTCTCAGCGAAGACGTNTATCAGGGCACCTCACTATCTTCTGTAGCGGTAGCTGCGCATGAAACGGGACATGCGTTACAGCATGCGACAGGGTATTTCCCCATGCAACTCAGGGCGTCCTTTGTTCCTGTCGCTAACCTGGGCAGTGGGGCGGGTCCGATGTTGATTTTAGTTGGTCTTTTCCTGCCGAGCTTTGGTTGGCTTCTTCAATTAGGGATTTTCGCTTTTGCCTTTGCCGTGCTTTTTCAGATAATAACCCTTCCTGTGGAATACAATGCCAGTCATAGGGCGTTATTACTTTTACAAAAGGGGAATTTGCTGCGCAGCGAGGAAATACGCGGCGCACGCTCTGTGTTAAATGCGGCTGCATTGACGTATGTGGCGGCAGCGTTGGCTGCTGTGCTTCAGTTAGCAAGGTTTATTTTGATCGCCCGAGGTAGAAACGATGATTAAAGATACAGCCCGCGGGATAGCAGTGCAGCTTTTGACGCGAGTTGAGGTAGAAGGGGCGTTTGCCAATCTCTTGCTACAGAGGAATATTGGCAGGCTAACGGATTCTCGTGACCGTCAATTTGTGACATTATTGGTGAATGGTGCGCTTAAACATCAGCTTACCTTGGATTATGCATTACGCAGGTATTTAAGCAAGCCGATGTCGGCGCTTCCTCACGAGGTTAGGGCAATTCTGCGCATCGGGGCTTTTCAATTGCTTTATGTGGATAAAGTTCCGGACGCTGTTGCGGTCAATGAGAGTGTGGAATTAGCGAAACCGTACCCGAAATTCACAGGGTTAGTGAATGTCGTCTTACGCAAGGTTATGAATAAGGCGTGGGATTTTCCTTGGCCTGATGCGAAACGCGAAACAGTACGCTATCTTTCAGTGCGCTATTCTCATCCCGAGTGGATGATTCGACGTTGGCTGAAACGTTGGGGCATGGAGGAAACGGAAGCTTTGTGCCGAGCCAATAATGAGCCGGCTCAAACATGGATCAGAACGAATACTCTGAAGATCTCACGTGAAGATTTAATGGATCGTCTCACGCTGGAAGGAATTACTGTCGAACCCGGAATCCGGATTCCAGAAAGCCTACGCATCCATAATTTCGGTGCTTTAGATCGGCTGGAGAGCTTTCGAGAGGGACTTTTTACGGTTCAGGATGAAAGTTCACAACTTGTTGCTCATGTGGTTGATCCAAAGCCTGGACAATGTGTGTTGGATGCCTGTAGTGCCCCTGGCGGGAAAACTACGCATTTGGCCCAGATGATGCACGATGAGGGAGAAATTTTAGCGTTTGATATCCATGCCCATAAACTGGAGCTCATTGATCAGTTAGCGCTAAGAATGGGTATTACAATAATCCGAGCTCAGTTGGGTGATGCCCGAGATTTGCTGGGAGTAAAGCTTGGTTCACAACAGCGCGTTTTGGTTGACGCGCCTTGTTCAGGGTTGGGCGTACTGCGACGGAGAGCGGATCTACGTTGGCAGAAAGAAGAACAAGACTTGTCGGATTTGCCCCGCCTTCAACTTGCCATTTTGGAAAGGGCAGCGTCTTGCGTTGAAGTCGGGGGGGATTTAATCTACTCAACCTGTACAATCGAACCGGAAGAGAATTTTGAATTGGTCAAGACGTTCCGTTTGGCGCATCCGGAATTTGAGCCAGTCAACCTAGTAGAGGATTTACCTTTTCCCCTGGTGGATGCGAGAGATAGGCAACAAGCGAGTAAAGGGATGCTGCAACTGCTACCGCATCGTCATGAGATGGACGGATTTTTCTTGGCAAAATTCCGGCGGAGGGAAGTTTAACTGGAATGAATTGGGTGAATAATAAATATTATGGAAAGTATTGAATTACGCGGTTGCTTAGAAGATGAATTGATACAGATCTGTCAGGAACTGGGCTTAAAACGGTTTCGGGCGACCCAATTGTTCCAATGGGTGCAACAAAAAGCAGTGCGCACCTGGGCGGAAATGAAAAACATTGGGGATCGTGATCGGCAAACTATGTGTTCTCGCTTGAGGTTTGATGTTTTGGAAAAGGTTCGTGAACAACGTTCTCAGGACGGCACTCGAAAGTATCTTTTTCGCCTGTTCGATGGTGAGATGATTGAATGCGTTTTGATGGATTATGCACGGACTAGCTCGCGGGATCGTCACACAGTTTGTGTCTCTACCCAAGTCGGATGCGCGGTGGGGTGTGCTTTTTGTGCTACAGGGGTGGACGGGTTGCGGAGAAATCTCAGTGTCGGTGAAATTGTGGGCCAAGTGTTGGATATCACCCATTATGTCCGCCAGGAAGATCCGGATTTTCAAGTGACCAACCTTGTTTTTATGGGTATGGGAGAACCCCTCCTCAATTATGATCAGGTTCTCCAGGCAATTCAACTTTTGAATCATGGACAGGGTCTAAATATTGGCATGCGGCGAATGACGATTTCAACCTGTGGGGTCGTGCCCAAGATTATTCAACTGGCTAAAGATAACCCTCAGGTAGGTCTCGCAGTCTCACTTCATGCAGCAAAAGATGAAGTGAGAAATGATTTGATCCCAATGAATCGCCGTTATCCGCTGATGCAGCTTATGGAGGCCTGCCACGTGTATACACAAATCACGCATCGTCGGATTACTTTCGAGGTAGCCTTGACGACTGAGAATGCGAAAAAGGAGGAAGCTGAGGCTCTGGCGAGATTATTAAAAGGGCAGTTTGGACATGTCAATTTGATTCCGATTAATCCTGTGGCAGGAACCGGCATGGAGCGCCCCAATCCAGAGCTCATGAGAAGGTTTGCGCAGGAGTTAGAAGATGCCGGAATTTCTGTATCTCTACGTGAGGAACGTGGTGGAGATATTGACGCAGCATGCGGTCAACTTCGTCGACAGTGGGAGGGTGAGTTATTATGAACCTATTGGCCCGATTTGAAGGGATGGCCGAATATCTATTTACTGGAGCTTTCAAAAAAGGTACTGCCCGTCTTCAACCAGTGGAACTTGCCAAAGAACTCGTGAAGGCAATGCTTAAAAATAAGCAAATCAGTATTTCGCAAGTTTATGTACCAAATATCTACCGGGTTTATCTCCATTCCAGTGATTGGGGGCCATTGGCTAGTTTTGGGGATGTGTTTCTAATCGAACTCTCAAAATATTTATTTGCGGAAGCAACACGGAACGGGTATACGTTTTTAACCAAACCGGCCATTGAATTGCATTCGGATGAGACGGTGAATCCCCGAGAAATGATCGTTGAAGTTGACTTTGATGATTCTATCGACGTAGACTGGGGAGAAGAAGGAAGGAACGAAGAAGGAAGGAACGAAGAAAGAGAGACAGTGGATGAACCTGATTGGCGTGAAAGCACAACCATCTTTAAAGCGTGCGTCAAGCCAAACTTAGTGGATCAGGGTCTTAAAGGCAGGAATTCAGAGTACTTTCTCGAAATTATAGAAGGACCAGATATTGGACAGTCATTTTCGCTGCAAGATGCAGAGGTTTTTATCGGTCGCCACGGGCAATGTGAGTTGGTACTTCATGATCCTGAAGTTTCGCGGCGACATTTAAAGATTGCGCTTGAGGAGAACAGTTTGTGGTTGGACGATTTGGGAAGTACAAATGGTTCGTTTGTTAATGGTCAAAGAATTACGCATCTGTCGGTTCTGCCGGGGGATCGTATTCAAATCGGACAAAGTGTACTGGTGATACAAAGATCACCTCTGGCGTGTATTTAGACTGGAGGGTTGTATGCAATTTGTATTAGTCATCGGACGATTAGCTTTTGTCGCCCTTATCTATCTCTTCATATTCCGCATTTTTACGGCACTAATGGCTGATCTGCAGACGAAGGGGATTTTTAAAAGTTCGATTAATGAATATGGACGATTAGAGGTTCTAACTGGGGCAGAAACGCTTGCCAAAGGGCGTATCTTTAAGGTGGATGGAAAAGGGTTGCGTTTGGGGCGTGGCAAGCATAATGATGTCGTTTTACCGGATCATTTTGCTTCCATTGACCATGCTGTTTTTAGGTTGCAAAAAGGAAAAACCATAGTGGAAGACTTAGGAAGTACGAATGGAACTTGGGTTAATGGAGAGCAAATCCATTCTCCTGTACAAATGGTGGTAGGAGATTATGTGAAAATTGGAAGTATTACCTTCCAATACTCGAGGTGGCAAAATGAGAGTACTAAGCTTTAGTGAAAAAGGGTGTATTCGTAAAAATAATGAGGATTCTTTCTTGGCCTTAGCAACTCTAGGCCTCTTTGCTGTGGCTGACGGGATGGGTGGGCACCGCGCGGGAGAAGTGGCTTCTTCGACCGCGTTACAGGTATTGGAGAAATCAGCTCCTCAGTTAGTCGGACTTGAGGATCAGAGTTTGGAAAGAGAGTTAACTGAAGCCATTGTTCAAGCAAATAGGGTCGTCTATGAATCCTCAACAACTAAGCCGGAAAATGCAGGAATGGGAACGACCCTGACCGTTTTGCTGGTGCGCAGCAAGTCGGTCGTTATTGCTCATGTTGGAGATAGTCGCGCTTATCTTTGGCGCGATCAGGAGTTAACTGCCTTGACCATGGATCATTCATTGGTTGGCGAACTTGTGCGCTTAGGACAGATCTCCCTTGAAGAAGCGGAGAAACACCCTCAACGGCATGTGCTGATGCGTGCCGTGGGAGCAGACCCAGAGATTGAACTGGATTGTAAGAGTATGAATCTACAGGCTGGCGATGTTTTTCTTTTGTGTACGGACGGCTTTTCCAATATGATTAGCGATCAGGAACTTGAGGAAGAATTCCTCGAAATGGGTTCCTGGGAAGAAAGATTTGAGAGATTGCGAAAGCTTACCCTAGAACGGGGTGCACCAGATAATTTCACAGCCTTGTGCTGTATTTTGGATTAAGCCGATGATGCAACGTTTAACCCTCACGTAGTTTATTTTCGAGAAAAAGGAAGGGAGTATGCAGCATAATGCGAGGGGTACGTCGAGTAGCGCTTGGTATGGCCTTAAGCTTTTTTATCTTAAGTCTTGGTTTAGTATATTGGCAGGCTGTTCAGGCGGACATGTTGCTGGAAAATCCAGCTAATCGTCGCTTAATTCTTATGGAAAGCCGTGTGACTCGGGGAGGAATTTTTGACCGTAACGGCGAAATATTAGCACAAATTCAGACTTCCAAAGGTAAGCGGGTTCGAGTATATCCTAAAGGGGAAATGTTTGAACCTACGCTCGGTTATTCGACACTGAAACTGGGCTCCTCCGGACTTGAAGGGACGTTGGCAGATTGGTTGCTGGGAATCAAGCAACCAACGCCTACCCAAGCGGTTCAACAACTCTTTGCACTTCCTCGTCAAGGGGATGACGTGGTGCTTACCTTGGATTCACGTTTACAGAGCATTGCTTATAATGCTCTTAAAGGCAAAATGGGGGCGGCTGTGGCCATTGATCCACAAACTGGAGAGGTGTTGGCTTTGGTGAGCCAGCCTAGTTTTGATCCTGCAACTCTAGAACAGAACTGGACGGGCATCCTAAGCCAAACCCAAGGAAGACCCCTTGAAAACCATGCCTTTTCCCTTTTTCCGCCGGGATCAACGATGAAAGTGGTTACGTCGGCAGCCTTATTTCGGAGCGGGCTCAATACCACGAACTTGTATGATAGCACAGGTTCAGCGGTCATAAATGGACAAGTCATTACAGAACAAAATGGCGAGGTCTTTGGCTGGATTAATTATAATATGGCCTTGGCCCGTTCTTGCAACTCGTATTTTGCGACGTATGGCGTACAGGCCGGCGACAAAAAGTTCCTTGAAGCAGCGAAAGAGTTCGGCTTTGGGCAAAAGATCCCCTTTGACCTAAATGTGCCCATGAGTCAAATTACCAACGCAGTAAAAATGCCTGAGACATTGACGACAAATCTGCTGGCAGCCAGTGCTTTTGGACAGGGAGAAGTTTTGGTTTCACCATTTCATATGGCTTTGATCGCGGCTGGTATTGCTAACCATGGAGTTATTATGACCCCGCATCTTGTGGAACGTGTCCTGGATCCCGCTCAGACTGTAATATTCGAGCAAAAACCTGAGCCTTGGCTGCAAGCGCTTACAAAAGAGGAAGCGGATAAGATAACGAGTGCAATGGTTACAGCCGTGACCGATGGAACGGCTGCGCCGGGGGCATTGCCTAATGTTCAGGTTGCGGGCAAGACAGGTTCAGCAGAACCTGGAGGTAATGTCCCGACTCATGCTTGGTATATTGCTTTCGCGCCGGCTGAGGCCCCGCGGATCGCGGTTGCTGTGCTTGTGGAACACGGTGGGACCGGGGGCGGTGCGGCAGCTCCGATTGCACGACAGATCATACAAGAAGCATTGAGTCAGAAAGTAGGTGACAAATAGTGAGCAAAATTTTCGGGGGACGATATGAGGTCTTGGAACGACTCGGTGCTGGCGGTATGGCAATTGTTTATAAGGCCAAGGACCTTCTACTTAACCGTATTGTGACAATCAAGGTGCTTCGGGAGCAGTTTGCCTCAGATGAAGACTTTATTCGCCGTTTTCGGAGAGAAGCCCAATCCGCAGCGAGTTTGTCCCATCCCAATATTGTATCCGTTTATGATGTTGGTAAAGATGGCGATACTGAGTATATTGTTATGGAATACGTGGAAGGCCGTAATCTCAAAGAAATCATCCGAGAGTATGCTCCACTGTCTACAGATCAGTCGATTAACCTCGGGCGGCAAATTACAGAAGCCATACAAAATGCTCATGAGCACCATATTATTCATAGGGATATTAAACCACACAACATCTTGGTGACCTCGGACGGACATGCTAAAGTTACGGATTTCGGGATTGCGCGGGCCGTATCATCCGCAACAGTGACCCATACTGGGGATATCATTGGTTCGGTTCATTACTTATCGCCCGAACAAGCCAAAGGGTTGCCCAGTAACGAGCAATCGGACATTTACTCATTAGGTATCATTCTCTATGAATTGATCACAGGAAAAGTTCCCTATGACGGTGAAACCCCTATTGCAATTGCCTTGAAACACCTCCAAGAACAGCCAGTCTTGCCGAGTAAGATAAATCCTCGGATCGAAAAGGAATTCGAAACCGTTATCATGCGGGCGATCGCTAAGTCGCCCGAACAACGATATTTATCAGCTAAAGATTTACTGGAAGATTTGAAACACATTCAGGCTGGGCGGCCCATTACGCAGCTGAAAATCTCTCTCGCAGATGACCCAGAAGCGACCCAGACCCACAAAGGAATGGGCAAAGCTCTTGCACCAATTATCGCGAAAGATTCCATTGAGAAAAATTCCATTGAGAAAAATTCATCGCCTAGGAAGCCTAAAAATAAGAAACGTTGGATTTGGATTATCGGTAGCATCGTGCTCTTATTTTTCTTGCTTGGCGTATGGATGACGTGGAAGTATTTTATGGTAGAAACAACGAAGGTCCCCGATGTAGTGGGCAAGACAGTACCTGTAGCTGGAGACTTTATTAAACAGGACAAATTGAAGCTTAGCCCAAATGTTACGTATGAGTTCAGCGATAAGGTGGAGAAAGATCTTATTGTTGATCAGGACCCTAAGGCGGAGACAACTGTTAAGGTCGGCAGAGAAATTGATGTCGTGGTCAGCAAAGGCCCAGATATGGGGAAATTTCCGGATGTGACGACTGGGCAGATGACTAAGGCAGATGCAGAGAACCTTATTCAAAATGCCGGATTTACTGGAACAATAACCTATGACACCAAGCCCAGCGCAAAGGTACCTAGTGATGATGTTTCCGAACAGGATCCTGCGGTAAACGCTTCTTGGCCGAAAAATGGACCTATTCATTTAACCTTAAGTTCTGGACCTCAACTGATTACGATCAATATGCCAAATGTGATTGGCAAGACGTCCGCTGATGCCCAAAAAATACTTGCGGTGGATAATAAGCTCGTTGTTCTTGTAGAAACCCAAGATTCTACGACTTCCCCGGTAGACGTGGTGATGAGCACGAATCCAAACCCTGGGGAAACCATTCAGCAGGGTGATCAAGTGACGATGGTCGTATCCCGTGGGCCTGGGCCCGTCGCCAGTGGAATTGATGCCAAGGCAATTCTAACTCAGACACTTGGTGTCGTAACAGGAAATGTAAATGTCAAGTTCAGCCGGAATCGTTAGACTAAGTAGTTATTTTTAACAAGATGATTAGTGAGGAGTAAATATGATCGCAGGAGTCTTACTTAAAGGATATGGTGGATTTTATTATGTTTTTGCGGAGGACCGAGTATGGGAATGTTCCCTGCGCGGTCGCTTTCGTGTTCAAGAACAAGACTTTTTGCCTGGAGACCGGGTGAAAATTTTAACTGAAGAAGGGAGTAAGGCGACGATTGAGTCTGTAGAGCCACGGCGTAATTCTTTAAGCCGTCCTGCGATAGCCAATGTGGACCAAGCCCTTCTGGTTTTCGCCATGACGTCTCCTAAACCGGATCTTAATCTTCTGGATCGTTTGTTGGTCCAGGTGACGTATGCAGAAATTGAACCTGTCTTAGTGTTCACTAAATTAGATAAATATGAAGCCGTGTTGACTATTGACGCGGTGGAACCTACAATTACAGATGTGTACCGCCAGATAGGTTATAATGTGTTTGAAGTTTCCAATGAAACGGGTCAGGGAATTGAGGAAGTCAGAGCTCAGTTGGTGGAACGGGTGAGTGTGCTAGCGGGGCCTTCCGGTTCTGGAAAATCTAGCCTCTTTAATGCCTTATCACCTGGAAAAAAACTAAAAACAGGGGAAATTAGCCTAAAGTCCAAGCGAGGCCGCCACACCACCCGTCATGTGGAATTGATGGTCTGTTCAGGGGGGCTGGTGGCAGATACACCAGGATTTTCTGCTCTTTTTTTACCAACTATGAAACGCGCGGAGTTAGCAGACTGTTTTCCTGAATTTGCCCAGCGTCGCCGCCAATGTCGTTTCAACAGTTGCCTACATGATAAAGAACCGAATTGTGCGATTAAAGAAGCCCTGGCAAGCGGAGAAATTTCGGCTGTTCGTTATGAACATTACCTAATTTTTCTACAAGAAGTAATTGAAGCTGAGAGGAGATATTAAAGTGATTCAGATTGCCCCTTCTATTTTGTCCGCCGATTTTTCCAGACTAGGGGAACAAGTGCGTTTGGTTGAGGATGCCGGTGCGGAAGTCTTGCATATTGATGTTATGGATGGGCACTTTGTCCCAAATCTTACGTTCGGGCCGGCTTTGGTTAAATCTTTACGGGCTCATTCACGCATGCGGTTTGATGTCCATCTAATGGTTCAAGAACCGGAGCGGTTCATTGCAGATTTTGCTGCTGCTGGTGCCGATCATATCACCTTTCATTTAGAGACGACCCTCCATGTGCATCGCGTGATTCAACAGATCAAAGAACAGGGAATGACAGCTGGAATCGCCCTCAATCCCGCGACTCCGCTCGATGGTATTAAGTATATTTTAGAAGATTTAGATATGGTGCTGTTGATGACTGTCAATCCCGGATTCGGGGGACAAAAATTTATACCTAACGTTATTCCCAAAATTCAGGTTCTCCACCGTCATCTGGAACAATTGCAATCCGATTGCCAGATTGAGGTGGACGGAGGAATTAATTTGGAAACGGCACCTGTGGCTGTCAAAGCTGGCGCTCATATTTTGGTGGCCGGAGCGGCTGTTTTTGCTCAGTCTGATCCCAAACAAGCAGTGGACAGACTTCGTCATGCGGCGGGCTAAGTGAATAAAATGAAAATTGCAATCTTAGCCAATGGTGCTTGGGATTTAGAGTGGGGAAAACAAGCCCTCAAAGAGGTCGATTTTTTGATATGTGCAGATGGGGGAGCGAATAGTGCTATCCGATCAGGACGTTTACCTAACTTACTCATCGGAGATTTAGATTCTATTCTACCGGAAAACTTAAAGCGATGTGCAAATGTGGAGTGTGTGATTGAACGTTATCCCTGCGCAAAGGATGAAACGGATCTCGAATTGGCGCTTTTCCGTGCTGAGGAACAGGCCCGTTTTGTTGGTCAAACAGATATTTGGTTGTATGGAGCGACCGGAAAACGAATCGATCATTTCTTGGGTAATCTAGCGCTTATGCTCGCCTACGCTAGGAAAGGGTACAGGATTCGTATAGTCGATCCCGAACATGAGATGTGGATTTTGCAAGGTCGTGAAGAAATCAAGAGGTCACTGGGGCAAGAACTTTCCTTGATCGCCTTGTCGGAGAAAGGGATCGTCACGACTGAGGGGTTGCGTTACCCGCTCCAAAAGGGTGTTCTCTTTCAGGAATCTCCGCGCGGGGTGAGCAATGTCTTTCTTAGCGAGGAAGTTGTGATTCAGGTTCACGAAGGGTGGGTGCTCGTGGTTTTGCCCAAATTAGTAGAAAAGGAAGACGATTATGCAACACGATGAACTTTGGATTGGGACGATGTTGGAGGGGAAGGCGCGATGGGTCGCGGTTAGGACGACGGATACGGTTGAGGAGGCGCGTAGGCGACACGGGATGTCACCGGTTGCTACAGCGGCATTGGGCCGGTTGATGACTGGGACGCTTATTTTGGCTAGTTCACTTAAGGGAGAAGAGAGTATCACCTTGCGCTTATTGGGAGATGGCCCGTTAGAAGGGGTTGTTGCCGTGGGGAATGCGCAGGGAGAGGTTCGGGGTTATGTTCAGGAGCCGTTGGTGGAGTTGCCGTTAAAGGAGACTGGCAAACTTGATGTAGGTTCGGCGGTTGGACTTGGTGAGTTGGCGGTGAGTCGGAGTTTGCAAAATGGTGAAGTCTATACAGGAATGGTCCCGATGGTTAGCGGCGAAATTGCTGAGGATCTGGTACATTATTTGTTGACTTCTGAACAGATTCCTTCAGCTATGCTGCTTGGGGTGCGAGTGGAAAAAGATTGTCATGTTGATGGGGCAGCGGGGTTTTTGATCCAACCATTGCCTGGAGCGACTGAGGGGGATATCCAAGCCATTGAAAGTCAGCTCGGGCAGATACGAGTGGGAATAAGTGAATTAGTTGCTCAGAGTCAAAGTATGGACGAATTGCTGAACTATCTTCTGGGACAACTTCCTTATCATGTCTTGGAGCGTCGGAAGGTAGGATTTTCTTGCACATGTTCAAAGGCCCGTCTGACTGATACCCTAGTTTCTTTAGGTAAAAAGGAATTAGCAAACCTAATCTCAGATGGGAAAGCCGAGATGATTTGCCATTTTTGTAATGAACATTATTCATTTAATCAAAAGGAGCTTCAAGAGATTTGGGAGCAAGTGGTGGTATGAAAATGAAAAAAGCCCGACATTTGTCGAGCTTTTGATTCATTAGCTAGCGCGCTGAACTTTGCCGGAACGTAAGCATCTGGTGCAAACTTTGATCCGGGCGGGAGTACCGTTCACAATTGCATGAACGCGTTGCAAGTTTGGTTTCCAAGTTCGTTTTGTCCGTATGTGAGAGTGGCTGACTTGAAACCCAGTGACTACTCCTTTGGCGCATATCGCACAAACATTAGCCATGCTCTAAATCCTCCTTTGCAACCGAAATGACACTTATATATTCTATCAAAAGTCTTACGAGTTGGCAAGGTGTTCCACTTAAATTTTAGCGAGGAATCAGAACCCCTTCTGACAATGGATATTACTATGCCGGAAATGACAGGTATTGAGGCTCTCAAGGGTGTCTTAAACGGCTTTTTCGTAAGAGAGCTAGAGGATACTTGAAGAATACCTACTTCTCTATCTGTAATAATTACGTCGATGCCCTCAACAGTAACTTTGTTACTGTCGATTTTTTGTAAATCGAAAAAATTCCCAGAGATATTATGCTTTTGGCACTCGAGGCAATGACCTAAGGCACTATGTTCATGCCAATAATGGGAATAAGATAAAAATAGAAGAACTGGTGAATCAAAAGGAAAGCTCCGATAATCCGATTAAGATGGTGTCAAGATTTACAGTGTAAAATGGGTTGCCTAATTACCCCGATGAAGATAATACTATTTAATTTAATTAAAGAAGGATGGATTTTAGATGGCATTTTTTAAACGAGAGCAAGCCACGGCAGTCAGTGATGAAGCAGATTACAACAAGGTCTATCAATGCTTGCTTCAATGTGATTTTTCCAAGCAAATTGACGTAGACATACAACCTACAAGTCGCATCTATCCTGTCGTGGAAATTCTAAATCGTATAATTGCTGAACGGCAGACTTCGGCTTCCACCAGCTTAGCGGAATTAGACAAGACGGTACAAGATCTGACCAGCTTGACTTCCATTCGTCAGATGCTCGTAAAGGCTGGTGAACAGTCGACTCAGCTGGCTAACATGGCGGCTCAGGCTGAACAATTAGGTGCCGCTGCCAATCAGGTCGCCAATTCCGCCACTAACTCCGCTACGTTTGTGGAGCAAGCGGCATCTTCAGCGTCTTCCGGGGGCGAGAAAATCCGACAAGCGATTCAATTCGTGGAACATTCTTTTGACGAATTCGCCAAGGTCAGTCTGCAGGTTCAAGAAGTGCTAAATTCAATGCAGGAGATTGAGCAAATTGTGGGGGTAATCGCAGGGGTTGCTGATCAAACCAACCTTCTCGCTCTCAATGCGGCCATCGAAGCAGCCCGAGCGGGTGAACAGGGTCGAGGGTTCGCGGTGGTTGCCGACGAGGTACGCAAACTGGCGGAACATACCAAGGCATCCGTGACGGATATTCGTCTAAAAATGGTGGGCTTGAGTCAGAATTCGCAAGAAACAACGAAAAGCATTGCTTCGCTATCTAATACCATGCAAACAGGGAAGGGGATCATGCAAGAAGCCGCAGAATCCCTGCAAGGAATTGTCCATAACTTTGGGGAGATCACGGAAGACATACAGAACATTGCCGCAGGCAGTCAAGAACAAAGTGCCGCAGTCCAAGAATCAGCGAGCAGCGTCGCTACGATTGCGATGGCGGCTGAAGAGATCGAACAATTTGCCAATGTGACAGGACAAGGAATCTATAATATTAGTCAAGCCTTACAGAACATTAGGACAGAGCAAGTTGCGCGAGTGCCATATTTGGGTACACACCAATCCCTAGAACTTTACAAAACAGATCATATGCTCTGGACTTGGCGGATTTACAATATGATTTTAGGCTTCGAACGTATAAAATCCAGTGAAGTTGGGAACCATCACGAATGCCGTTTGGGGCATTGGTATGAAGAGCATAATTCGGAAAAATGTCGGTCATTACCTGCATTTAGAGAACTGGAATCACCGCATAAAATGGTGCATGAGTTGGCCCGAGAGGCAACTGTGGCTTATGAACAGGGCAATATCGCTAAGGCGGAGCAGATTTTGGAGAGGATGGGTCAGGCATCTAGAGAAGTTGTGGTGATTTTAGAGGAGTTGCAACGGAGATGTCAAGACTGAGGACTTTCATCATCATGAATACCTAAATGGCATTTATTGGTTGCTCGGACTAATGTTTTGCCAGATTGTTTTGGACGGTTTGGCTTGATTTAGCGGATTAGATTGCATATGATGATGAAATTGAAGAAAGATATGGAAAGTTTATAAAGATGAATTCGTGGGAGGTTGAGAAACCATTAACAGTGAGAGGGAAGAAGTTAACGAAGACAGGATTTACCGAAAACTTTTGTTATTCGCAAAAAGATGATAAACTGCAAAATAAGCCGTGTGATGTAACTGATGGAAAAGGTGACTTTCGGAGCCTCAGGGATACGATCACTCAGCAGGGATAGGGCGTTTTCTTTGATATTATTTCATTTTCTTGGTAGAATAGGATCAGCTTGACGACACCGAAGGGGAGGTTCCTTTTTATGGGAAAAGAAATTATAAATAGCTTAGGAAAAATTGATATTTCTGAAGAAGTCATAGCTACGATTGCGGGTGCTACGGCAGTTGAATGTTACGGGTTAGTAGGCATGGCTTCGCGTAAAATTACAGACGGATTTGTAGATTTACTGGGGCGAGAAAATTTAGGCCGTGGTGTTGTGGTATCTATTAAAGATAACGAAGTCGTTATTGATCTTCATATTGTTGTCGGTTATGGTGTGAGGATTTCCGAAGTTGCCGCCAATGTTATGGAGCGCGTCCGTTATACTACGGAGAAACTTACAGGTTTAAACGTGTCTCAAGTAAATGTGAATGTTCAAGGAGTTCGCGTTTTAGAGTAGCGCAAAAGGTCTTTACATAGTTCAGATGGAGATATTTGAGGTTGGGTAGAAGCTTGAAGTTGCGTAGGCAACGTTGGGAAAAATGGAATGGGTTATCCTCCGGAATTTTTCCGGGGGTTTTAGGCATATGAAAGAAAATAACAGGTCAAAAATGCCAAGGATATTTTGCGTCAGACAAGCAGGGATGTCGCCAGAGGTCGGATAACAGAAGCCAGAGATCAGAACGGGACTACCCCGGTCTGATATTTCTGGCTTCTGACATCTGATTTCTGATTTCTGAGTAAATAGACTGGCAGACTGACTTGTTATTTTTTTGAATGTGCCATATATAGGAGGTGGCCTGTGAGCAATAGTAATGTTTTCGATCTCCTGGGACCGATTATGGTTGGTCCGTCTAGTTCACACACGGCTGGCGCGGTTCGTTTGGGTGGGATGGCTAGAAAGATATTGGGGGAAGAACCTGTCAGAGGAATAATTGTTTTACACGGCTCGTTTGCAACGACAGGGAAGGGGCATGGAACAAACTTGGCTTTGTCTGCAGGACTTTTGGGCATGGACCCGGATGACGAACGTATTCCACAGGCTCTTGAAATTGCAAAGGAACGCGGTCTAAACTTCACTTTTGAAACAGCGGACCTAGGAGATATTCACCCTAATAGCGTGAAGTTTGATATGTTAAGTCGGAATGGACAGCATGTTCAGGTCCTGGGATCATCCATCGGGGGAGGATCTATTGTCATAAAGGAGATCAATGGTTTTCAGGTCGAAATTAGAGGAGACTATCCTACATTAGTTATCTTACATCGGGATTTCTCAGGAGTTGTGGCGCAAGTGACGCTCCTTCTGGCAACTGCCCAGATCAACATTGCGAGTATGCGCGTATCTCGTGAAAAGAAGGGGGCGCAAGCTTTAATGATTTTAGAGACAGACCAAAAAACTGACGAAGCAGTCCTTGGTTTAATGCGGAAACTACCAAAGATCTATCAGGTATTGGCTATCGAGCCGTTGGAATAGGAGGGATTGTCATGCGTGCCTACGAAGACTGGGTGATTGAGGCTGAAACCAAAGGGCTTAAAATTAGTGAAGTCGTACTCCAAAACCAGGTGGAAGAATTGGAACAAGCGGAGCAAGTACTTTTTAATCGAATGAGTAAGAACTTAAAGGTGATGCGAGAATCCGTAGCAATTGGTCTTAGCGGCGAACGTCGTTCGTTATCCGGTTTGGTAGGAGGAGATGCTGCCAAAGTAGAGGCAAGGCGGAAAAAAGGGGAGAGCTTGGTCGGTGAGCTAATGAGCGGTGTGATTGCCAGAGCTCTGGCTGTGCTAGAAGTCAATGCTTGTATGGGGAAAATTGTTGCTGCACCGACCGCTGGTTCCTGTGGGGTACTTCCGGCTGTTCTTTTGACGATTGAGGAGGCTCGGAATGTGTCGGAACATGAGCTGTTACTGGCCTTTTTTACAGCTGCAGGATTGGGGATGGTGATTGCGGAACGAGCGAACGTTTCTGGTGCTGAAGGTGGCTGTCAGGCCGAAATAGGATCTGCAGCGGCTATGGCCGCCGCTGCGGCAGTGGAATTGGCCGGAGGCTCGCCGAGACAGACGGCGGACGCAGCGGCAATAGCTATGAAGTCAATGTTGGGTTTAGTTTGTGATCCCGTGGCAGGGCTGGTGGAGGTTCCTTGCGTCAAACGAAATGCGACGGGAGCATCTATTGCCTTGGTAGCGGCAGAGATGGCGCTGGCGGGTGTGAGGAGCGTGATTCCGATTGATGAGGTTATTGATGCGATGGGTGAGATAGGTAAACAAATGCCGTGTGCTTTGAAGGAAACAGCGCAAGGTGGTTTGGCTATGACGCCAACGGGTCGACGAATTCAGGCTGATTTTATATGAAGCTTTCTCAGATGCAAATTGTTTTAAATAATTTTCAGAGAGCCCTCCTGGCAGAAGAAAAACAGGGTTTTACAAATACAGGGGCACTGGGAGGCTTTAACGTTTTTTTGCGCGGGATCTTACCACGGTTGGAACAGCTATTCCCTAGTCAGGACCTAGATGTGCTAAGACAATTGGCGCAGAATTATTTGACTTGGAGCCCACTTCGACGCAGAGAAGCCTTTTCAGAACTTCGGCGGTTTTTACAGGAAGTGATCGCTGAAGCTCAAGATATCTTATCTCAAAGTGTAGTTCAGATAGAGGATTTGAGATCAGCGGAGAAACAGGTAATATCAAGTAAACAGGACGGAGACGGAAAAGAGTTAGCTGCAAAAGATGGCGAAATACCTACAATTCAGCTCTCAGAGAATGAAATAAGAAGCCAAGCAACTCCTCTTGAGGGAGTCCTGAAGGGATCAAGTAGTGATGCCTGGCGATCGAGGTCCTTACAATACCTAAAGGGAGTTGGTCCGGAAAGAGCCAAGCAACTTGAAAAGCTAGGAATTCATAATGTCCTAGAGTTGCTGTTGTATTACCCCCGCAGATATGAAGATCGTCGACTGCGGATGATTGCGGAGTTGAAAGACGGAGAAATGGCCACAATTGCCGGTGAAGTGGTGGCAGGGAAAGTAACGAATGGCAAACTGAAAGTGGTTAAATTGAGCATTGAGCAACAAGGACGCTTGTTTCAGGCAACTTGGTTTAACCAAACCCATATTCTCAAACACTATCCGGTCGGAACTCAAGTTGTTGTCACGGGAAAAGTGCGTTGGCAGCAACAGGCGCCGGAAGTTCTGGCTACGGATATTGAAAAGGTGAGCACAAGTCCGGCAGATGTCCCTGAGCTTGGTTCGCAAACTATCTCACCAGTTTATTCAGAAACTGCACGCTTATCCTCCAAAGTAATACGCAGCTTTATCCAAAATGTTATGGATCAAGTTGAGGTGTATTTTCAAGAGATTATCCCTCCTGAAGAGGTACGAGAATGGATGGGGCGAACTCAAGCCCATCGGGAAATTCACTTTCCGGCCGATTATACCAGTTTGTCCCAAGCGAGGGATCGCCTAGTCTGGGAAGAGGTACTCTTTTTACAATTGGCGGTCGCTGGGCTACGTCAGGGAATGGTAAAGTTCGGTAGTCCTGTACTATTAGGGGGAGAGGAACAGATCCAGAACTTTTATAAGGCTTTGCCCTTTCGGCTGACCACAGCTCAACAACGTGTGATTCGAGAGATATTTGAAGATCTCGCTAGACCTCAAGGGATGGCTCGATTGGTGCAAGGGGATGTCGGCTCAGGTAAGACGGCGGTTGCTATGGCGGCGTTGCTACGAGCGGTAGGATCAGGATACCAGGGGGCAATGATGGCTCCTACGGAGATCTTAGCGTTACAGCATTTCCAATCGTTAGAGAAAGTGTTCACCCCTTTAGGCATTACAATTGTTTGTTTATTAGGAAGTCAGGGCAAAAGTGCGCGCCAAGAAACCTTGGCTATGATCGCGGACGGTCAGGCCCAAGTTATCGTAGGAACCCATGCTCTTATTCAAGAAAAAGTGGTGTTTAAGGCTTTGGGCCTTGCTATTACCGATGAACAACATCGCTTTGGAGTACGGCAACGTTCGCTGCTCCAGGGCAAAGGCGAAAATCCTCACGTTTTGGTTCTCACAGCGACACCTATTCCACGGACGTTGGCCTTGACACTCTACGGCGATCTGCAACTCTCGGTGCTTGATGAGATGCCTGTAGGACGAAAGCCGATCGTTACTCGCAAATTGACGGATCGTGTCCGCCCGAAGTTGGAAGGATTCATGGAAGAGCAAATCAATCAAGGAAGGCAAATTTATGTCGTTTGTCCGTTAGTGGAAGAATCCGAGACGCTTGATCTTATTTCAGCGACTCAACGTGCCACAGACCTCCAAGTTAGGTTCCCGAGGTGTCGCGTCGTCCTCCTGCACGGCAAAATGAAGGGTGCGGAAAAAGAAGCAATCATGACAGCCTTTCACGCCGCAGAGATTGATATATTGGTGGCGACGACTGTGGTGGAAGTGGGGGTAAATGTCCCCAATGCTTCGGTTATGGTGATTGAATCGGCAGAGCGGTTTGGTCTTGCGCAGTTGCATCAACTCAGAGGACGGGTTGGCCGAGGAAGTGAACAGTCTTACTGCTTTTTATTGCCAGGGAGTACGGACAGTCGTCGTTTAGACATTCTCTGCCATACGGAAGATGGGTTTAAAATCGCCGAGGAGGATATGCGCCTGCGCGGAACGGGGGAACTCTTAGGAACAAGGCAGCATGGCTTAGCCCAATTGCACCTTACAGATTTCTCTCGGGACGGCCATCTTGTCGAGAAGGCTTATCAGATGGCTCAAAAAGTATTACAGAATCCGGAAAAGTATGGGTCGCTTTTCCAAGAGGTTCAGAGGAGGTTTCCAACGGAGAAAATTGGAGTGCATTAAAGTGCTTGGGTTGTATTAGTTTAGCAAAAAAGTTCCAGAGCATTCGTTGATAGAATACGCATATTTTCCTCATAGCTAAGCCCAAGGGAAAGAAAACGCTTTAATTCTATGTTATGTGACCACATGGGATAATCGGTCCCGTAAAGTACTTTATCTACCCCATGTGCTCTGATAATTTTCACTGCCTGCTCCGGCTCCATAAACATAAGCGCACTAGAGGTATCAATATAAACATTTTTGCCGATGAGTATACTTCCCAATTTATCCCAAACCCTGTAACCACCTAGATGAGCTGCAATAACCGTAAGTCCAGGAAACATATCGATTATTCTAGCTAATCTCTCAGGATTTGAGTAATCCAGACGACGATCCCCTATGTGAAAGAGTATAGGCAAATTTCCCTCCAAAGACTTATAGATTGGAAACATTGAAGGGTCATCAATATTGAATCTTTGAAAATCAGGATGGAGCTTTATTCCCTGTAGGCTTAATGATTTTATCCTTTCAAGTTCTCTGTCTACAGACTTAATCTCCGGATGTATCGTACCAAACCTAATCAATTTAGTATTTGGAGCTGATAATGATGCCATGAAATTGTTAATAACTTCAACCTGGTTCGGCGTGGTTGCTGCAGATGAAACAACAAAATTTTCGATACAAGCCTCTTTTCCAGAAAGTAAAAGATCATTCATAGTCCCCTTCCCTTTCATTGGAGAGTCTTCGTAAAATGATCCAATTGCATTAATTGCTTTTTCGGCAATCCCATCTGGATAAATATGGTTGTGGATGTCAACGATATATTTGTAATTATGCATGACATGTTCCTCTTTTAAAATATTTTTATGCAACGATACAGATTAAAACCATATAATAAATCTTAACATTGTAACAGATTAAGCGCGATCATTATCTCTACTATGAATAATTCTTTAACCAGTTACTGATTCCCTGCTAAAACAAATACAAAATCATAGGTTTTCAGTCGTTTTTTTGGATTTAATTTAGGCACATTCAAGAAAATAACCAGTCAGTAGGCCAGTCTATTTTCTTTCATATGCCTTATATTCAATTGCGACATTCTCCTCATGTATCCCAACGTATTCATTCTGATTTAATAGGATCAGATTTCAAACTATCTTTTTTGTGAGTTCTGCGAACGATGAAAAGTAAATGAGATTTAGAATTTCTGGCAGGAATTGCCGAGTATGATCTTGTTCAAACGGTTGAATAATAATATCACATTGAAGCGTAAAAACTTAATTAGGCAGCAGCGAAGCAGGTCTGCTGCCTTAACAAATTTATGGAGGTGTAAGCTTTGGCTAAAACAACAAAACCAATGGTCCAACTCACACCGGAATTAGAAAAATTCAAGTATGAAGTAGCTCAAGAGATTGGGATTGCTAGTCGTAAACACAAAACTTTCCCCAACTCGCCTCAACAATAGGCTTAGTAAGTAAAAAGTGGGTCAAGTCGGTAATGTACCAACTTGCCCCACTTCTCTTTTTTATGTTTCATTTGCCTTCATTCTATTGTAAGTAACGCTCATAGTCTTCACGGTCAATTCCAGGGTGTAGGCTGATCGCCAAGGCCCCAGCAATAATTTTAGCGGAGGTCTTGATCAGATCATCGATTTCTTTTGGTGTTACCATTAAGTTTCCTTGGAAAGGAGAAAGAACATCGTCAATAATTTGACTAAATATTTCAGGTTTTATACCCTTATAAAGTTTATACAAGGTTGGGCTAGTTACGAATTGTTTGAAAACCCCTTCAACTACATCATGAGCAATTACGGCAGCATTGACTACTGTGGGGAGCCCAATGGCTATTACTTTACAGCCCACTGTTTCCTCGTTAATGCCAGATCGTGGGTTACCTACACCAGAACCAGGATGAATACCGGTATCAGCAAGTTGAATACTTGTGCCAACGCGTTCTAGGGAGCCGGCGGCAAGGGCATCGATGGCTATGACAAGATCCGGCTTGACATGTTCCACGATACCACGGATAATTTCAGCAGTTTCAATTCCAGTAATCCCCAGTACGCCAGGGGATAAAGCACTTATTTTTCGCATTTGGCCATGTAATTCATCCGGTGAGAGGTGGAAAAGATGGCGGGTAACCATTGTCTTGCTAATAACTTGGGGGCCTAAGGCGTCGGGTGTTGCATTCCAGTTACCTAACCCAATTAATAAAATACTGGCATCTTCTTTAAGGTTCATTAGTTCAATTAATTTGTCTGCTAGAATGTGGGTGATGTTTTCATGGATGATATAATTATTCTGACGGATTTCGGGAGCATCAATGGTGATGTATTGTCCTATTGGTTTACCAATCGCTTTAACCCCTTCGTCAGTCTGAACAGTAATGATTGTGACCTTGGCATGTTCAAGTTCTTGTTCATCCATTAAGACACCGGGAATTTCTTCCCCGCTTTCCCCACGAAGGAGCTGGTGGGCTTCAACTGCTAAATCTAGCTGTACGTTAAGGTGTTGATAGAGTTCGGATTTTTTCATGGTTTCTATACTCCTTTAAATGTATTAGAAACAGCGTAAGTAACATTCCTTGGTTGTGAAAAAAGTCACTGAGGCTTAAAAGCTCCAGTGATATAGAGGAAAAATGAAAGAAATGATTAATGGGGGAAGAGGCATTACACATTCGATAATCCTCGTTGATGAATCATCGAATGTTAAATTTAGTATGTGCAAAAATCAAAATGATATACGTAGAATTCCGGGAAAGATCCTCGGAAAAATTTAGGGAAAAATATATTGGCTGTGGTATACTGATAAGCAAAAGATGTTCAATAAAACCTATAATTATGGATGTGAAGCTTAATAAGTAAGCTGGAGGGGTTATGCGGATTATTGCGGGTGAGATGCGTGGCCGACTACTTAAAGCGGTCGAAGGTATGCAAACGCGCCCGACCTCGGATAAAGTAAAGGGTGCTATTTTTAATGTTCTAGGGGATCGGGTTTTGGATGCACGAGTATTAGACCTATTTGCCGGAACGGGAAACTTGGCGATCGAAGCAATTTCCCGTGGCTCTCGTGAAGCGGTATTAGTAGAGAAAAATTTTGACGCGCACCGGGTCATACGGGAAAATATCGAACGAATTGGGGTTGGCGATAAGGCCAATCTTCTCTTGATGGACGCCTTTAGGTATTTAAATAGATACCCTGAGGAAGTTTTCAACCTAATTTTTCTAGATCCTCCTTACCATAAGGAGCTTGTTGCCAAGGTTATTTTGACTTTAAAGGAACATCCTGCTTATTTAGCACCTTCGGGCGTTATCGTCGCTGAAACAGCTAAAGACGAAGAATTATTAAACAGTGATATTTATCCATTTGAGATTCGTAAGACAGGCGTCTATGGAGACACTTTGGTATGGTATTTGCAAAGAACTGCTAATTGAGGAGGGAGAGGATATACGTGGAAAATGATATCTTGAGTATACTTAGTGAAGTAGAAGAAATTGTGGATCATGGGCCAAAGATCCCAATGACGGGTAAAGTTTTGGTTGATGATACGTTGATCTTTGAATTACTAGATCGAATTCGTGCAGCCTTGCCAGAAGAGATAACTAATGCCAAATGGGTTTTAAAAGAACGGGAACGGATATTGAATGAAGCGCAAGCGGAAGCCCAGAGACTTATGGAGCGAGGTAAAATTTACGTTGATAAGATGGCAGTAGAAAATGAAGTGGTTAAGCAGGCTCAGAGCTATGGAGCAGATATCGTTAGACAAGCGCAAACTTTTGCTCGTGACGTAAAAATCGGAGCGGTCCAATACGCTGACGAAATGCTTCAGCATCTTGAAAAGAGTTTGGGCGAAACGCTTCAATCGTTGCGCAAAAATCGCGAGCAATTAAAAGGATTAGCTAAAGAAGAACTCGATCAATCGTCTAACCATGATAAAGAAAAGGGTGAGTAATTTTTACTCACCCTTTTCTTTGTGAATATATCAGACCCCCATGCCGCTGTGCGGCACCACTGATGACTGAAATGAATCTTATTTCAGGGCAGAAAGTATAAGTTTTCAGGGTATCCCTATACTTGCGAAATTGCACTTGTAGAAGCATGAAAGACAAATATTTTCGTTATATGATTAGTGGGGCATGATGCATCGTGCCCCTACGAATATGATATCCACGGCTGAGCGAATATTGTTGTTGGATATTCGAATCACAAACCTTGAACTCAGCGAAGTGGGTGTCGGATCAAGGCGAATGCTAGGAGAATGGCCATGATTCCGATAAAGACTAGGGAACTTAAGTGCCAAGTATTCCACCAGAGAGCGGTCATGTTTGGAGCTTGAGGAAAAAAAGACGATGCGGGTACCTTGGTAAAGAGGAGGAAGAGTTGGCTTAGTCCTAGTGCGAAAATCGCTTGCAGTGCTCTGGCTACCACAAATGAGGAAAAGCGTAAATCGGTTCCGCTGATTAATCCCGCGACCTGTGCGAACACTGAAAGACCACCCCAGCCCATAAGTAGGGCTAGAAGTGCAACTTGCTGATGGAGGAAGGAAAGAGCTTGGATTGTTTCCTGGCAGCCCAATGTCATTTCAAAAAGACCATTAAAAAAGGCTTGAAAAACGGGAACCTGAACGATTCGGATAACACGATGGCTAAGGACTGCTAAAAATAATGTGATGTGCCAGATGTTTAAGAGACGAAGAATCACTGCAAAGAAGGCCATAAAACCTGCTACCATAAGCACGGTAGTTGTGCTTTGTCTGATGGCATCGCCGAGAATTTGTCCGAAAGCTCGGTTATCTCTGGTCTGGGCTGTTTTCATTTCTTGCCAAGCACGTTTGAAGGAAGGCAAACGTATGGGTTGGCGAGAGTCCGGTGTAACACGGTAAAAGCGAAAGAGGAGTCCAACCATTAAGTTGGCCAGATAGACAGAACTAGAAAGTATTATACCAAGCGTGGGTTTGCCTAGCATCCCAGAAGCAACAGCACCAAACATAAATCCAGGGCTAGGGTTATTAGTAAAGGCTAAGAGACGTTCCCCTTCTTCGCGGGTGATTTCTCCAGCTTGACGAAGTCGCGCAGTTAGTACCGCCCCCATAGGAAAGCCTGACGTGTACCCCATGGCCACAACAAAGGCGGCTTTGCCAGGAAGGCGAAACAACGGACGCATGAACGATTCCAGAAGAATACCGAGAAAATGGACAAAGCCTGCGGCCATTAGGAGCTCAGAAAGGATGAAAAAGGGGAGTAAGGCAGGGAGAACAAAACGCCACCATAAGGCTAATCCTCCGCTCGCAGAACTAAGTACTTCCTGGGGATAGATAAACATGCCGAGGGCAAGGAGACTTAAGGCAAAGACACGGGCGACTGTGGACATGAAAAATATCACCTTCCTCCATAATTTATATGGAAGAATCCCGGGTCCTAGAAGTCGGATTTTGCAAGCTGATCTATCCTTGAGGATAATTCAGCCTGCACAAAAGATGTTATTGCCTAAATTTTCTGAAATAAGCCAATATTATGCTAAGTAGGGGTTGAAATGACCTAAAATTTTGTGCTACACTCAGGTAGGACAAAATTTTAGGTCAATATTCACTACTTACACTTTAGGAGACAGCTGAAAAAATTATGGAATTGCTGAAAAAATACAAGGAGGCATTAAAACATGAAAATTCTTGTTATTAACTGTGGGAGTTCTTCACTCAAATATCAATTGATTAACATGGAAACAAAGCATCTTATCGCCAAAGGGTTGGTAGATCGTATCGGACTGGCAGGTGCTGTGCTTACTCATAGTCTGACCTCCGGCGAAGACGAAGTTATTACAGCAGATATTCCGAACCATACAGCGGCCATTGGACTCGTACTAGAGGCCTTGATCGATCCTAAATACGGTGCTGTTAAAGAATTGAAGGAGATCGCAGCGGTTGGGCATCGGGTTCTCCATGGAGCACATAAATTTTCAGCTTCCGTTGTCGTTAACGATGCGGTTATGGAAGCCCTTTACGAATGTATCCCACTAGGCCCGCTCCACAATCCTGCCAATATTGCCGGGATTGAAGCCTGTCAGAAACTGATGCCTGGGACCCCTAATGTTGCGGTATTTGATACTGCATTTGCTCAAACGATGCCGGATTATGCTTATGTCTATGGTCTTCCTTATGAGTATTATGAAAAACATCACATTCGGAGATATGGCTTCCATGGAACATCTCATAAATATATTAGCCAACGAGCCCCGATCGTGCTGGGCAGACCAACAGAAGAACTCAAGGTCATCATCTGCCATTTGGGTAACGGTTCCTCAATTACGGCCGTCAAGGGCGGGAAATGTATTGAAACATCGATGGGCCTTACCCCCTTGGCAGGACTTTTAATGGGAACCCGTTGCGGAGATATAGATCCGGCGATAGTTTCCAAAGTTATGACTATTGAGAATCTTGGCGTGGATCAAATTGATAATTTTCTCAATAAAAAATGCGGTGTCTTAGGAGTTTCAGGAGTAAGTAGTGACTTTAGAGATCTTGGGGCGGCAGCAGAACAAGGGAATTACCGTGCGCAGTTGGCTTTAAATATGTTCACGTACTACATTCAAAAATACATTGGTTCGTATGTGGCAGCAATGGATGGAGTCGATGCTATCGTATTCACAGCAGGAATTGGTGAAAACTCATCAAGTATACGAGCAGCTATTTGCGCTAAGATGAATTACCTAGGAGTAAGCCTTGACGAGGAGAAAAATAAAATTCGGGGTCAAGAAATAGATATTGCCTCAGCGGACTCACGCTGTCGAATTCTTGTAATTCCGACCAACGAAGAATTGATGATAGCTTTAGATACGGTTGAATTAACTCAATAATGTAAGGGTACTGCGGGTACAATTTAACACGCTAGTAGAGGGCACGAAGCATCGTGCCCTCTACTAGCTACAATAATTTTTAGCTTCTGTAAAGACTTTTCCTTGACAAAGAAAAATGTGCCATCTATAATAATGGATGTGTATTGGGGTGGATAATATGAAAGTGAATGTAGCTCAGGTTCGTAACAGAGAAGGTGGAAGTGGCAGTTTCGATTTAGTTGAAGATTTTTCTTCCTTTGATTTGGGAACAGAAGCCCTTTCGTTTCAAGCACCGGTACATGTTCAATTTCAGGTAAACCACACAAGTAAAGCTTTACTGGTTGCTGGGACAATTCATACGGAACTCAAAGCGATGTGTGGACGCTGTCTGGAAACGTTCGTTTATCCATTAAGTCTCTCCTTCCAAGACGAATGGGTGTTTCGAGCGCAGGCAACAGAAGACCAGCGTGAAACTGCACTCCTTTTGGACAAAGACGAGGTCGAGATCAATGAACGAATTTTTGAACAAATTGTGTTAGCTTTACCGATGAAGTTTATTTGTTCAGCAGAGTGTCAGGGGTTATGCCCTACCTGTGGTGCGAACCGAAATCTTAAACCGTGTCATTGCGGGGAAAACAACGTTGACCCTCGCTTAGCAGCACTTGCCAAGTGGCAAGCCAATGACTGAATAATTTTAGAGAACCTAAAGGGGGTGTAATTATGGGTGTTCCGCAACATCGCCAATCGAAAGCAAGAGTACGTAAACGTCGGGCTATGTGGAAACTAACTGCACCAAACCACATCGAATGCCCCCAATGCCATAAACCAAAAATGCCTCATTATATCTGCCCTAGCTGTGGGTATTATAATTCTAAGGTAGTTATTGCTGTCGAATCATAAGGTTTAGCGTGCAAAGACAAAGAGCCCCCTTAACGCGGGGCTCTTTGTCTTTTGCTAGAGGTATGAGCCTCTAGGCGTCCTATAATGCATCATGCTCTACGAGATTCTAGCCACCTTCGACAGGGTTATTTATTGATAAGTGTGGAACGATGGTTTATAATTGTGACCAGGTCATAAAGAAAACTTGGCTGTCGCCAAGCGCTGGTCATGACTCAAACAAGGATGTTCGAGGTTAGAACACCGCCATGGATGGCTGGGTGTCGTGATGGCCGAGTGTTCCTGTAGCCAAGGATGGCGAGAAGGGATCCTTGCGAAAGCGGCTGCCTTAGTTGCACTTATGCCACCCGAAACTTATACTTTCTGACTGGTATAAAATGATACACTATGCGCGAACCTGAATAGAACATTTAGGAGATTGCAAGTAGAGTGAAACATGGTGATTATAGATGGCTCGTAATAGTAAAGCAGATCGACGTAGAGTATTAGGGGAAGTACTTTTTAAGGATCCATTCTTTACTGATGAAGAGCTTGCTGAAAGATTTAAGGTGAGTGTCTCAACCATTCGTTTAGATCGAGGAGAACTAGGGATTCCTGAACTCCGAGAACGAACCCGGGCGGTAGCCCAAGAAGCTTATTTAAGCTTAAAGTCTTTAGATAATAAGGAACTGATCGGGAAATTACTAGAACTTATTATCGGAAAGAAAGCTCGTTCTGAGTTGATGATTGATGAGAGCATGGTTTTGGCCAAGGCAAGAGTTGCACGTGGACATTATTTATTTGCCCAAGCCAATTCCCTAGCTATTGCTTTAGTGGATGCGCCGATGGCCTTGACGGGGAGTGTCGAACTGAAATTCCTACGGCCTGTTCAGTTGGGTGAGATTGTTGTAGCTGAAGGTAGAGTACTTAAACGTAAGCAGAGTAAATATTGGGTTCAAGTATCTGTAAAGGTTGAGGCGGAGGAAGTGCTCCGTGGAAATTGGGTCCTTTTTGCGATCGGCGAACCAGAGGATGGACGGGAAACGGAGATGGAATAGATGAGAATTGCTGTGGATGCGATGGGTGGCGATTATGCCCCGGAGGAAATAATAAAAGGGACACTGATGGCCGCAGAAAAAAATCCAGATGTAGATCTCATTTTGGTGGGGCAAAAAGAGCGGATGCTTCCCTTTCTAACAGGCAAGAGGCCTGAAAATATATCGCTTATTGAAGCCACCGAGGTCATCGAGATGGACGAACACCCGGCCAATGCGGTCCGCAAGAAAAAGGATGCTACGATAGTGGTCGCGACCCGCTTAGTAAAGGAAGGAGAAGCCGATGCGATCGTGAGTGCAGGAAGCACCGGAGCACAAATGGCTGCTGCGCTTTTGGGCTTAGGGCGCATAAAGGGAATTGAACGACCTGCGATTGCCACGGTTTTGCCGACCGTGGAGGGCGGCAAGCTTATTCTCGATGTAGGAGCTAATCTGGACGCGACCCCAGAGCAACTTTGTCAATATGCGCTGATGGGCAGCATTTATGCAGAAAGAATCCTCGGGATTCCAAATCCGCGCGTTGGGTTGCTCAATGTAGGCAGTGAAGAAGGAAAGGGAAATGAACTGACCCAGAAAACCTTTCTGTTGCTAAAAGAAGCGGCAATCAATTTCATTGGCAATATTGAGGGACGAGATATACCCTATGGACGTGCTGATGTCGTTGTTTGCGAAGGCTTTGTCGGGAATGTACTGCTTAAATGGGGTGAAGGGCTGGCAGGGGTATTTGTGCAGGTGATTAAGGAGAAAATCACGTCAAATATGATCCGTAAGCTAGGCGCTCTGGCGGTGAAACCGGGGTTGAAAGAGTTCGCCCAGATGATGGACTACGCCGAGTATGGTGGGGCCCCTTTGCTGGGCGTTAATGGGATTAGCATTATCTGTCATGGGAGTTCGAAAGCGAAAGCGATCTTTAACGCGATCCGGGTGGCCCGAGAATGCGTGCAAACGCGGTTTATTGAACAGATTCGGGAAGAGCTCCCTAAGTGATGTTTTAAAGAAAAGAGGAATGCACTTATGCAGAGTGTGGGAATTACGGGGACGGGATCATATCTTCCTGAAAACGTTTTAACCAATGCTGAGTTAGAAACCATTGTAGATACGAAGGATGATTGGATCACTTCACGAACAGGGATTAGAGAACGTCATATTGCCCCGCCAGAGATGCCTGTCTCGGAGCTGTGTTACCAAGCGGGACTGAGGGCTTTAGAGGACGCTCGGGTAGCACCTGAAGAGGTTGACCTCATAATCGTTGCGACGATGACCCCTGACTATGCATTTCCGGCGACCGCCTGTCTCGTGGCGGATCGGTTAGGGACTAAAAATGCCGCTGCCTTTGATCTTGAAGCGGCATGTACTGGATTTATCTATGCTGTGGCGACGGCCAGCCAGTTTGTTGCCACGGGAATGTATAAGACTGTGCTCGTCATTGGCGGGGAAACGATGAGCAAAATTCTCAACTGGGAAGATCGTTCCACGTGTATTCTCTTTGGGGACGGTGCGGGGGCAGCGGTTTTACAAGCAGTTCAGAAGGGATTCGGTTTTTTGAGCTTCGATTTGGGTTCGGACGGTTCTGGCGGTATGTTGCTCAGCCAACCAGCCGGGGGGTCCAAATGCCCTGCGAGTCTGGAAACAGTGGAGAAAAAGCTACATACCCTTCAGATGGAGGGTAGAGAAGTTTATAAGTTCGCCGTCCGTATTATGGGAGATGTTGCGGTGAAGGTCTTGGAGAAGGCGGGTTTGAGGAAAGAGGATGTGGATTTATTTGTTCCGCATCAAGCCAATACTCGGATTATAGATGCCGCAGTTAAACGGCTGGGGATTTCTCCTGATAAAGTGGTTATTAACTTGGACAAGTATGGTAATATGTCGGCAGCGGCCATTCCAGTGGCCTTGGATGAAGCGGTTAAAGCAGGACGCCTTACCGAGGGAGATACCGTCGTTATGGTTGGATTTGGTGCAGGCCTCACTTGGGGAGCTTGTGTTTTGAAATGGACGAAAGTAGGGCTAGAAGCATGATTAAAACAATGATTAAAACAAAGGTGTGTGAACTTATTGGGATAGAGTACCCGATTTTCCAAGGGGGGATGGCTTGGGTTGCTACTGGAGAATTGGCTGCGGCGGTATCGGAAAGTGGCGGGTTAGGGATCATTGGTTCAGGACAGGCTCCCGCGGACTGGTTGCGTCAGGAGATTCATAAGGTGAAAGCCATCACCAAAAAGCCTTACGGAGTTAATGTCATGCTGATGTCTCCATTTGTCGATGAAGTCATGCAGGTCATTTTAGAGGAACGTGTCCCGGTAATTACGACAGGGGCAGGAAACCCTGGCAAATACGTTCCCATGCTGAAAGAGGTAGGCACGAAAGTGATTCCAGTGGTGGCCTCTGTTGCCTTGGCCAAACGGTTAGAAAAGGCCGGGGTAGATGCCCTAATTGCTGAAGGAATGGAGTCTGGCGGACATATCGGAGAAATTGGCACCTTTCCCTTGGTCCCCCAAGTGGTCGATGCCGTTAAAATCCCAGTTATTGCTGCGGGCGGGATCGTGGACGGCCGAGGTTTAGTGGCAGCTTTAGCCTTAGGAGCTGAAGGGGTACAAGTGGGGACGCGCTTTATGTGCGCAGAAGAATGTACTATTTCTCACCTTATTAAAGATAAGATTATTAAAGCTAAAGACCGGGCTACTGTAATTACAGGTCGGTCAACTGGTCATCCGGTTCGCTGTTTGGACAATCACTTTACCCGCGAAATTGATCAATATGAACGGGAAGGGATGGCGCCCGAAGAGATAGCGCAATTAGGTGTCGGTAGATTGCGTCTAGCCATGGTGGATGGGGATATTGAGAAGGGCTCGATAATGGCTGGTCAAATCGCTGGAGCGGTTAAACGAATTGAACCTGCAGCACGTATTATTCAGGACATCATGCAATCCGCAGAACGAGAATATGAGCGTCTTTCTGCACGGTTTGGAGAAAGGAGAGTCTGACCATGGGTAAACTGGCCTTTGTTTTCCCAGGACAAGGATCTCAGTATGTCGGTATGGGAAAGGAATTATTTCAGACTCCAAGCGGAAGGGGTGCGCGGGAAACTGCACGAGAGATCCTGGGAAGTGAATTTGTTGCGTTACTGGAGGAGGGGCCGGAGGACAAGCTTCAACAGACGGCTAACACCCAACCGGCGATCTTACTGGTCAGTGTGGCGGCTTGGCTGAACCTTCGTGAGGCGGGGATTGAACCGGATTATGTGGCAGGGCATAGCCTTGGCGAGTATTCGGCTCATGTAGCCGCAGGTAGTCTAGAATTGGCCGAGGCTTTACGCGTGGTTAAGAGACGCGGAGAACTGATGCAAGAAGCCGTTCCAAAGGGTGGTGGAATGGCTGCCATTTTGGGGCTCTCAGTTGATCAGGTGGAAGAAGCTTGCCTTCGAGCAGCAGAGCGCGGCGTGGTCGCGCCGGCGAATTATAATTGTCCAGGACAGGTAGTTATATCAGGAGATGTAGTAGCTGTAGCCTATGCTATAGAGGTTGCTAAAGAGTTAGGCGCCAAACGTGCGATACCGCTCGTTGTAAGTGGCCCTTTTCACTCACGTCTAATGGAAAAAGTGGGGGACGAACTACTAACGGTTTTAGAGGGTGTGGCGTGGCATACCCCGCGTTGCCCAGTGATTGCCAACATCGACGCTAATCCAGTCATCTCTGCGGAACGTATTGTGAGTACGTTGGTGGAGCAAGTAAGTGGTGCTGTCCGTTGGGAGCAATCGGTTCGTCATCTTCTCGAATTAGGGGTCGATACATTTGTAGAGTGTGGCCCAGGTAAAGTCCTGACGGGTTTGGTGAAAAAAATCGGCCCTGGTGTCAATCTCCTCCACATTGAGGATATAGCGTCCCTGAAAAAGTCACTTGCATATTTGAAGGAGAGTCGTTAAAATGATGCTGAATGAGAGCGTTGCCATTGTTACGGGGAGTGGGCGAGGGATTGGGCGCGCCATAGCTCTGGAATTGGCAGCAGCGGGTGCGAAGGTTGTTGTTAATTATGCGGGTCGCTCCGATAAGGCGGAGGAAACAGTCAAATTGATCCGTGAAGCAGGCGGAGAAAGTTTGATCAGTCAAGCGGATGTCAGTCAAGCGGAGGATGTCGATCGCTTAATCCAAACCACGTTAGAGCGTTTCGGAAAGATTGACATTCTGGTTAATAATGCGGGAATCACGCGGGATTCGCTTTTGCTCCGCATGAAGGAAGCGGATTGGGATGCGGTTTTAGCAACAAATCTCAAAGGAGTTTTTCTCTGTACCAAAGCGGTAAGCAAGAGCATGCTCAAACAACGGTCCGGTGTGATTGTTAATATTTCATCAGTAGTGGGCCTTTCCGGAAACGCCGGACAAGCCAATTATGCAGCAGCCAAAGCCGGGGTCGTCGGATTTTCAAAGTCGATTGCCAAAGAATTCGCGCCGCGCGGAGTCCGTGTCAACGTGGTTGCTCCAGGGTATATTATTACCGATATGACGGAAACCTTACCGGAAGGGGTTCAAAGTGAGATCTTGCGCGCAATCCCGCTCGGGCGACTAGGAAGGCCTGAAGACGTTGCTAAAATGGTTCGGTTTCTTGTGTCCCCAGAGGCATCTTACATAACCGGACAGACCTTTTGTGTTGATGGGGGTATGGATATATAGTGAACTAGCTGATCTGTGAGAGGAGGTGAAGAAACGAAATGGGAGTTTTCGAAAAAGTAAAAGCCATCGTCGTCGAACAACTTGGGGTAGACGAAGTTAATGTTACCCCGGAGACCTCATTTGAAGAGTTAAATGCGGATTCTTTGGATATCGTTGAATTGATTATGGCTCTTGAAGAGGCATTCGACTTGGATATTCCGGATGAGGAAGCAGAAAAGATTCGGACAGTTGGAAATGCAGTGAGCTTTATCAAAGATAACAAATAGCCACGAACAGGTCCCGTACTCAGATGCGGGGCTTCTTTTAAGAGAACAATCTTTCTCCTGAATACCCGTATGCAAAATTGATGTTCGATGTTTGATATTCGAAGTTCCATAATCGAACCACAAAGCACGAACATCGAACATCGATTTTAGCCGGGAGAAAGTTCAGATAGATGTTTAGAGGATTTGCTACTCATACCTGACGATAGCTCAGGTAGAACTCTGACAGGGAGGAAAGATTGTGAAAATACCCGAACTTCGTATTGGCAATTTAGTGGCTAAAATTCCTGTGATACAGGGAGGAATGGCCGTAAGGATATCTATGGCCCCTCTTGCAGCAGCTGTCGCTGAAGAGGGAGGAATCGGAATAATTGCAGGCAGTGGTTTACCTGTGGAGGAACTGATAGCAGAAATTCGCGAAGCACGCCGGCGCACTAAAGGAATTATTGGGGTCAACATTATGTTTGCGGTCCGTGAATTTGCGCAGTTGGTTCACGCAGCGTTAGATGAAAAAATTGATCTTTTGGTTTCGGGAGCGGGCTTTTCCAGGGACATGTTTGCCTGGGGGAAGGAAAAAGGGGTTCCGGTCGTACCTATTGTTTCCTCTGCTAAACTTGCGAGATTATCTGAAAAGCTTGGGGCGGCCGCAGTGATTGTTGAAGGTGTGGAGGCTGGCGGGCATTTAGGGACAGATCGTTCCATTCACGATATTCTCCCGGAAGTCATAGCAGCGGTCAGTATTCCGGTAATCGGTGCGGGTGGCTTCATTGATGGACATGATGTTGCCAAGACCCTGAAACTCGGTGCCGATGGGGTGCAAATGGGAACTCGGTTTGCGCTAAGCGAAGAGAGTAGTGCAGCTCTTGCTTGGAAAGAGGAAATGTTAAAAGCTACCGAAGAAGACATCGTGATTATTCATAGTCCTGTTGGGATGCCGGCACGGGGAATAAGAAATCCTTTCACCCGATTGCTCGATGAAAAAGCGGACCTCAAGTCGACGAAATGTATGGGTTGTCTTAAACAGTGTGAGGGGAACTTTTGCATTATTAGTCGCTTGAACATGGCTCAACAGGGAGATATTCGAGGAGGTCTTATATTTTCGGGGGCTAGCGTCCATAAAATTAAAGAAATCTTATCAGTGCATGAAATTTTCGAGGAAATCAAAAACGGAATACTCAGCTTAAAGGAGGAAGAGTGTTGAAACACCGCGCAGTGATTACGGGAATGGGTGTAGTCTCTCCCGTAGGAAACCATCTGGATGAATTCTGGAATAATGTAATCGAAGGAAAGTCTGGAATCGGACTATTGACGCGTTTCGATACTACTGATTTGCCGACTAAGGTGGCAGGCGAGGTCAAAAATTTCGAGCCAACCGAATGGATTAACAAAAAAGAAAGTAGGCACATGGACCGCTTTGCTCAATTTGCCATAGCAGCCGCCAAGATGGCGTTGCAAGATTCTGGGCTGGATCTAGAGAAAGTGGACAAAGAACGAGCCGGAGCTGTGATGGGCTGTGGGATCGGTGGCGTGATAACGTTTGAAGAACAAAAAGAAGTGCTCATGACTAAGGGGAGCGGTCGGATCACCCCGTTTTTTGTTCCGATGCTGATTAGCAACATGGCGGCTGGACATTTATCCATTGAGTTTGGCTTACAGGGATCAAGTATGACGATTGCAACGGCCTGTGCTTCGGCAACCAACGCCATTGGGGAAGCGTTACGGATTATTCAACGCGGAGAAGCAGATGTCGTGCTTTGTGGGGGGACCGAGGCACCGATTACGAGGTTGGCTTTTGCTGGTTTTTGCGCAGCAAAGACGATGTCAACTGAAAAGGAAAATCCGGAACAGGCGTGTCGACCCTTTGATAAACGGCGGAGCGGCTTTGTCATGGGCGAAGGAGCAGGGGTTTTGGTTCTAGAATCCTTAGAACATGCAGAGGCTCGGGGCGCACAGGTTTATGCTGAATTGGCGGGCTATGGAAGCACATCCGATGCCTATCATATTACGACTCCGATCCCTGGTGGTGATGGTGCTGTTCGTGCCATGCGACTTGCTTTAAAGGATGCAGGAGTAAGTTTCGAGAATGTTGATTATATTAATGCGCATGGGACCAGCACAGGGCCCAACGATGCCACGGAAACCGCCGCTATCAAAACTGTGTTTGGCAGTTATGCCTCAAAGTTAGCGGTCAGTTCGACCAAATCAATGACCGGGCATTTGATGGGGGCAGCAGGAGCCATTGAAGCGATTATCTGTGCGCTAAGTATTAAACGGGGGGTCATCCCGCCGACGATGAATTATGGAGAGCCAGATCCGGAGTGTGATCTAGATTATGTTCCAAATTTAGCGCGCCAACAAGAAGTTAATGTGGCAATGTCGAATTCCTTAGGTTTTGGTGGGCATAATGCTACCATCGTCTTAAAAAAATTTGCCTAATTAAGGAGATCTAAATCGATGATCGAAAAAAGTCGTAACTCAACTACGAACTATCTAAAGACAGAGGGAAGGTCAGGGCGTAAGAAATATGTCATGACTTCTCTGAAACAAGAACCAGGACTTAAATTAGCAAAGCGATTGGGACTTCAGACCCCGCCAAATCGCTTGTTTAGCACGGCTTTGACCCATCCTTCGTATGTCTTCGAAAATCCGCAGTTCGGCAAAGAAACGAACCAGCGCCTTGAGTTTTTGGGCGATGCGATTTTGGATTTTGTGATTGCGGAGTACCTGTATCTCAGTTATCCGGATCGTCCAGAAGGAGAACTCACAAAAATGCGGGCTGCTGTCGTAAATGAAACGACCCTAGCACAGAAAGCCCATGAAATTGAGTTGGGACAAGAGCTTTTATTAGGCAAAGGGGAACAGGTATCTGGTGGAAGGGAGCGGCCCTCCATCTTGGCAGATGCCTGGGAGGCAGTGATTGGAGCGATTTACTTGCAATATGGATTGCAAGAAGCACGCCGAGTTATATTAGAGTTGCTCAAACCGTCTATTAACGAAGTCGCCGAAGGGAATTATGGGGACTATAAAACTGCGTTACAGGAAAAAGCACAACGGGAAGAGAAAGAGGTGAACTATCAGATTCTGGTGGAGGAAGGACCTGATCATAATAAATGCTTTACGGCAGGCGTTTTCTTGCAAGGGGATTTAATGGGTAAGGGTGTGGGTCGAACTAAAAAAGAGGCAGAGCAACAAGCAGCCCAACAAGTTCTAGAACGCTGGGGGAGGAAGGATGATGGCTAAACCTGAGAATTTCCCGGTTTTTTTGAAGGGAATTCATATTCAGGGATTTAAGTCGTTCGCTGATCGTGTTAAATTGGAATTAGGCCAGGGATTAAGCGTAATTGTTGGTCCGAATGGGAGCGGAAAAAGCAACGTTGCCGATGCGGTTCGCTGGGTTCTGGGGGAACAAAGTGCTAAGAGTCTGCGTGGAGCAAAAATGGAAGATGTGATTTTTGCAGGGAGTGCACAGCGGCGCCCTGTTGGGATGGCAGAAGTTTCCCTTATTTTCGATAACGCAACTGGGATTTTCCCATTGGATTTTAGAGAAGTCACCATTACACGACGGGTCTATCGTAACGGCGAGGGGCAATATTTTATTAATAAAGCACTCTGCCGGCTTAGAGATATTCAAGAACTATTTATGGATACGGGATCTGGAAAAGAAGGATTTTCGATCATTGGGCAGGGGCGGGTTGAGGAAATCTTAAACCTGAAATCGGAAGAACGTCGATCGCTGATCGAAGAGGCGGCTGGGATCACCAAGTTTCGTTACAGAAAGCGCGAAGCCTTGAAGCGGCTTGATGCTACGCTACTTAACCTTCAACGTCTTGAAGATATTGTGCGAGAAATTGAGGGACAACTGACTCCTCTGGCTGCCCAAGCCCAAATGGCCGAACAAAGTCTTGCTCTCTCGCTTGAGCAAAAATGCCTGGAAATCCAGGGGGTTGTTCTAGACATTACTGAAGTGAAGCAAAAATTATCAAGCGCTGCCCAGGATTCAGAAATCCTCTACTCCAGCGTAGTAGAGGCGCAAGCTAAATTAGGACTCGAAGAAAGTAAAAATCTAGAAGATAAAATAGAACTTAAAAAGTTAGATGATGAGATACATATAAAGCAAGGGGAGGCTTTTCAGGCGGAGCAAGTTCTCAATGGCTTAAAAAATGACCTGAGCATTCGTACTGAGCGTTTCCGGTATTTCGATGAGCAAACCGCCAGGCTGACTCAGGAGATCCTCGAGGATGAGGACAAGCTTAACCTTTTGCAGGAACGGCTTAAAACTCTGACGGCCAAACAAACGGTTTTAAAGTATACGGTTGAAGAATCACAGCGCAAGGTCACAGAGCAAGAGCAAGAACTTACTGTTGTCCGGGAGAATAACCTAGCTAAAGAGATAGAACTAATAAAAGATAATTTGTTTCAAGCGCTAACAGAGCAAGCCAATTGTTCTAATGAATTGACCGGGATACGTCATACCCTGGCTGCGCTTGAACAACAAATTTTGCAAATTGAGCAAGAACAAGATGACAAAGAAAATGAGCGTCAAACCTTGAGTGAAACTTGTGGCGAGCAGCAAAAAGAATTAATTCTGATGGAAAAACAAGCCCAAGTTTCAGAAAACGAACGCTTGAGGCTACGGGCAGCGTGGGATAAGCTAAAAGAGCTTTGCCTAGAAAAAAATTTAGAAATGCAGAAACATAAAACTCTAATTAATCAATCTAAAGCACGGTTGCAGGCTTTGCAGTCGTTAGAGGATTCCTTCGAAGGGTATCAGCGTGGAGTGCGTGAGGTGATGCTCGCTAAGAAAAAAGGTAGAACGGCTTGCCTAGGTATCTGTGGGACGGTTGCTGATCTAATCACGGTGAATGAAAAATATGAGTTGGCCATAGAAACCGCACTTGGTGCAGGAATGCAAAATGTTGTGGCAGAGAATGAACAGGCGGCTAAAATTGCGATCGCTTATTTGAAGGCCCATCAACTTGGACGAGTAACCTTCCTCCCGCTCGACGTGATTCAGGGAAATCGGATGTCAGTGAGTAGGGCAGTGGAGAAAGACACCGGATATATCGGGATCGCAGTTGATCTTGTAAAGTATGATGAATTATATCGAACGGCGCTTGAGTTTCTCCTTGGGCGCATTGTAGTAGTTACAGATATGGAGGCAGCGACACGGAGTGCCCGAGCATCTGGATATAAATTGAGAATTGTTACCCTAGAGGGAGATCAAGTTCACCCAGGAGGATCTCTGAGCGGAGGGAGTATTTCACGCAGAGGTGGAAATTTACTAGCTCGCTCCCGTGAAATAGATACCCTGATTGTTGCATCGGTACAGCTGGAAAAAGACTTAGCCGGAGAAGAACTGGAAATCCTAACGCTTGAGAAACGCTTGCAGGGAATTCAGGAAAATATTGATGAAGTAGGTTTAAAACAACAGGTAGATAAGGAAACTCAGATCAGACTGAAGGCAACGTATGAAAATGCACTGAGTCAATTCCAGCGGTTAGAGGGAGAGTTGGTGGGGTTAGCTCTTCGACAGAAGAGAAACATAGGGCAAAAAAACGAACTTTACTCTCGTTTAAGTAGCTTAACGGAACGTTTGGAAATCTCAGAAAAGATATCGCTTGGATTGCGTGAGGAGCTTAAACAAAGAGAGCAAGAAGTCAAAACCACTGCGGGTGTGATTGAAATACACGGCGAGCAACTGACCCATGAGAAAGTTTGTTTAGCCAAGTGGGAGCAAGAGTTGACCCAATGTGCGGAGCAACTTAGCCAAGAACATACAGTCTACCGAGAAAATGTATTAAATCTAAATCATAAAAAACAAAATAGGGTTGATGTGCAAAAAAAACGTCTTGTGGTTGAAGCTGAGCAAGACAAGTTGATTCGGCAGATGGAGAACCATTTACTTGCTCAAGAAGCACAGCAATATGCCTTAATGCAACATAGACAGGACAGGGAGGGGTTATCAACCCGTGTCCTTGACCAAGAACAGGAGATACAGTCCAAACGCCAGGGAGCGCACGTGCTTGAACAACGCCTTCATGCCAATGAAATTCGAGTAGTCCGTTGGGAAACGGAGTGCCAAGCTGGAATGACTCGTTTAGCTGAGGAATTTTCTCTTACTTGGGAAGAGGCGATGCTCTATAAGACTGAGGAAGATCAGGCTGTCTTGGGGCGCAGGGTTCAAGACTTAAAACATCAAATAAAGGTGTTAGGCCCAATCAACCAAGCAGCTATTGAAGAATACCCTAAATTGTTGGGAAGGCAGAAATTCCTGCTGGCTCAGCAGGATGACTTGATTGAAGCTGAACAGACCTTGCGTCTATTGATTTCCGAACTGGATGAGACTATGAGTGACCGATTTGTAGAAAGTTTTAAGGCCGTGAATATGGCTTTCCAAGAGGTGTTCAAAGAGCTCTTTGAGGGCGGAAAAGCAGAACTCCATTTAGTAGACCCTAATAATTTGTTGGAAACAGGCGTGGAGATTATTGTTCAGCCACCTGGTAAAAAACCACAGCTTCTTTCCCTTTTGTCTGGGGGAGAACGAGCCTTAACGGCGATCGCAATTTTATTTGCCCTCCTGCGAGTTAAACCAAGTCCGTTTTGTATTTTGGATGAGATTGAAGCTTCGCTAGACGATTCTAACGTTCAGCGCTTTGCTCAATATATTCACCGTTTATCGGACGCTATTCAATTCGTTGTTATTTCTCACCGTAAAGGTACCATGGAATCAGCCGATGTCTTGTATGGTATCACAATGGAGGAATGTGGGGTTTCTAAGTTGCTTTCCGTTAGGCTGGATGAGCGAGGACTTGCGTGACACAAGCGCTCGGTGCTTACGACGCGGAGCAAACTAACCGTTCAAGCTCCTGGCTTTGGGGAGCGGGGTGCCCGCCAAAGCGCCATCCTTGGCGCGTTGGCGGCAGTGCACATCCTTGTGCACTGCCGCGTGTCTGGGGTCGGTCGCTTGAACGGAAGTTTGCTGGGCCGCTTACGTAAAGACGTCGCGCTCGTGTCACGCTGCGTCCCGGTCTTGGGTCGGGGAACGGATACGGAAAATACGGGAAAGGGGACGGTTCTTGATTGCATCCCTGACACGTCGAGGACGGCACATTTCATGTGCGCCGTCCGGGATAAGGACGGACGGGAAAAGGGACGGTTCTTGATTGAATCTCTGGCACGTTGGAGGACGGCACATTTCATGTGCACCGTCCGGGATAAGGACGGACGGGAAAGGGGACGGTTCTTGATTGCATCTTTGGCACGTCGAGGACGACACATTCCATGTGCACCGTCTTAAATCATGGGTCGATATCGAGGATGTGAATTTAGTTAGGAATGCAGGTCTGGGACGATTCTTACTTACACTGTTTTAGTATTTGAGGTCGGCTTTCATGGAGTTTGCTGTTTTGCTTGTGTAGGGACGTAGTTTATGCGTCAAACCGCGCTCGGCTTGAAAGGAAAAATGTGCATTGCTCGATGCATTATGATATTCTAATCTCGAACTTTGAATTTCGACTATACCCTTGATTATAACAATGACTATGAGAGGATGTTAAAATAGTGGCAGGATTTTTCGCGAAGCTTAAAGCTGGTCTAACAAAAACCCGGGAAAATTTTGTAGAAAAGATTGAGCAAGTTTTTACTGGTCGCAAGAAAATCGATGAAGAATTATATGAGGAATTGGAAGAGGTGTTGATTCGTTCGGACGTTGGAGTCACTACATCTTTTGATTTGGTAGAACGTTTACGTAAAGAAGTTAGACAACGCAAGATATCTGATCCAAGTGAGCTCACTCTGATCCTACAAGAGTTGATCGTGGAGTTATTAGGGAAAGAAGAAAAGCTTACCTTAGCAAAACAGGGTCCAAGCGTTATTCTCGTGGTCGGGGTGAATGGGGTTGGTAAGACGACCACGATTGGTAAGCTTGCGAATTGGTTCAAAAAGGACGGGAAACGGGTTATCATGGCTGCGGGGGATACCTTTCGGGCAGCAGCTATTGATCAGCTGGAGGTTTGGGGAGAACGATCCGGAGTTGAGGTTATTAAACAACGTGAAGGTGCGGACCCAGCAGCTGTCGCCTACGATGCGGTTCAAGCTGCTAAGTCCCGAAATATTGACGTAGTAATTGTGGACACCGCCGGCCGTCTTCACAATAAAGTGAATTTAATGGAAGAATTACGTAAGGTAAAACGAGTGATTGAACGTGAAATTCCAGGGGCACCACATGAGGTGTTACTCGTGCTGGATGCCACTACGGGACAGAACGCTCTGCAACAAGCAAAGCTTTTTCAGGAAGTGGCCGGAGTAACAGGAATTGTCTTGACGAAACTAGATGGAACCGCAAAAGGCGGCGTTGTGTTGGGAATACAAGGGGAAACTCAGATTCCTGTGAAATGGATTGGGATTGGAGAAGCCATGGAAGACCTGAGACCGTTTGTTCCCGAGGATTTTGCAGCAGCGCTCTTTGGCAGGGCTGATGAGGAGGAGGATTTCTGATACACTATGCACTTATCGGAGGAACCGGAGTTGAGCACTGTACGCTGACAGAGCAGCGTGTTATCACGGTGGAAACTCCCTATGGCTTGGTAGAACCCATCGTTGGCAAACTCGCGAATCGTGAAATTGTTTTTATGAACCGACATGGACGGAATCACGCTACACCTCCCCATCTCGTGAATTACAGGGCTAATATTTGGGCAATTCGTGACCTAGGAGTACGCAAGGTCCTTGCTACTGCGGCTGTTGGTTCCTTGTCCTCGACTTTTCAATTAGGTGAGTTGGTGCTTCCTGATCAATTTCTTGATTTTACCAAAAACCGTCCTCAGACGTTTTACGAAGGAGGGCAAAAGGGAGTACTTCACGTGGACATGACCGAGCCCTATTGTGCAGCTGCACGGCAGGTGATCATGGAAGCCTCAGCGCACGTTGGGCTTCAGGTTAAGAATGGGGCATGTTATGTCTGTACAGAAGGTCCGCGTTTCGAAACGCCTGCAGAGATTCGGATGTTTCAGCGCCTGGGGGCTGACCTTGTCGGAATGACAAGCGTCCCAGAAGTTGTTCTGGCGAGGGAACTGGGGATGTGCTACGCCTCAATAGGGATGGTTACAAATGAAGCGGCCGGGATTGCAAAGCACCCCTTAACCCATGCAGAAGTAATGGAGAGCATGAAGGAACTAGGGTTAAAGGTCGCTGAGCTCATTCAAGCGACCTTTGAGTTATGGACTCCCGATCAGAATTGTCTATGTGCTTCAGGGAACGGCGAAGCCGGAAAGTTTTAGAAAGGCGGTCGGTGGGACAATGAAATCGATTGAATGGCTAGGAAATTCCTTGCGAATATTAGATCAGAGCAAGTTGCCAGTAGAAACTGTATATCGGAACGCTATGTCCTATAAGGATGTGGCAGAGGCTATTGAACATATGGAAGTACGCGGTGCGCCTGCCATTGGTGCAGCAGCTGCTTATGGATTCGCATTAGGCGCACTTGAGTACCAAGGGAATATTGAAGGCCTACCTATATACATGGAAGAGGTTCAGGACAGACTGGCGGAGACCCGACCCACGGCAGTCAACTTGTTTTGGGCGCTTCGGCGTATGGAGGATCGATTACGTGAATGCTGGGACGTCGAGGATTTAGATGAGGTGCGACAGATTTTAATTGAGGAAGCGGGTCGTATCGCGGAGGATGATCGCCGCATGAATCGCCTGATTGGGAAGTATGGCAATGAGATCGTCCCAGAAAAGGCCAATATTTTGACCCATTGTAATGCGGGTGCCTTAGCCACCGTGGAGTACGGAACTGCGCTGGGTGTGATACGAGCAGCCCATGAAGCGGGTAAAAGTATTCATGTTTATGCGGATGAAACTCGACCTTTATTACAGGGGGCACGCCTCACAGCCTTGGAGCTCCTGCAAGACAAAATTCCAGTGACACTGATTGCTGACAATATGGCCGGGTACTTAATGCAACAAGGTAAGGTCGACCTCGTGATTGTGGGAGCGGATCGAATAGCGGCTAACGGAGATACAGCTAACAAAATCGGGACTTATTCCGTCGCGGTCTTAGCGCAAGCACATGGCATCCCTTTTTATGTAGCTGCTCCGACCTCCACCATCGATCTAAAAGTAGCCACTGGTCAAGAAATACCGATCGAAGAACGGCCAGCCAAGGAAATTCGAGAGTGCTTTGGGGTACCAGTCGCATCGCCGGAGGTCAATGTCTATAATCCAGCTTTTGATGTCACGCCAGCGAAATATATCACTGGGATTATTACAGAAAAAGGGATTGTAGCCCCACCTTATTCAGTTAACCTCTTGAAATTGATGGTGCGGTCCTAAAGCTTCGCGGGAGATTGGAATGAGATGTTGGAATGTGACTAATCAATAATCTCTGATAAAGTAAGGAGGTACTTCGAGGGTATGTCCAAGATTTTAATTCGGGCCATGGTTTTACCCATGACCGGACCGGATATGTTTTATCCCCAAGGAGAAATTACTATAGAGGATGACCGAATTCTTTCGGTAGGGGGACTGGGCTCTGCTCCAGCTGGGTTTGCGCCCGACCGTATTCTGGATTTGCCGAATGATGTGGTCATGCCTGGCTTAATAAACACTCATACCCATGCAGCTATGACCTTGCTAAGGAGTTATGCTGATGATCTGCCACTCATGCCTTGGCTAAATGAGAAAGTATGGCCTTTCGAAGAGAAATTGACTGCAGAGGATATTTATTGGGGGACGGCTTTAGCGCTTTGCGAAATGATTCGCTCTGGTACGACCACGATGCTTGATATGTATGTCTCAATGGAACAAGTGGCAAAAGCGGTACTCAAAGCCGGAACACGTGCTGTTCTTTCCCGAGGGCTGATAGGTAATGGTCCAAACGGTGAACGGGCTTTACAAGAAAACATTGATTTAGTCAGGTGCTATCACGGAGCCGGTAATGGGCGAGTGAACGTTATGTTTGGCCCTCATGCCCCTTATACTTGCTCGGGGGAGTACCTTCAGAAAGTGAAAGCCGAGGCGGACAGACTAGGTGTGGGGATTCATATTCATGTGGCAGAGACGCGAGACGAAATTAATATTATTAAAGAGCTGTATGGAAAAACTCCTGTACAATGGCTGGACGAGCTAGGGCTTTTCGGAGGGCATGTTGTGGCAGCGCACTGTGTACATTTGACGCCGAAAGATATGGAAATCCTGGCAAATAGGCACGTCGGTGTTGCCCATAATGCGGAAAGCAACATGAAGCTAAGTAGCGGAACTGCCCCAATTACTGAGTTACTCGCTAAAGGCGTCGTCGTAGGTCTCGGAACGGACGGCGCGTCAAGCAATAATAATCTCGACCTCTTCGGGGAGATGAGATCGGCTGCATTCCAGCAAAAGCTTCGGGTGGATTCAACTGTGCTACCCGCTTATAAAGTGTTGGAAATGGCAACGGTTGTTGGAGCTCAAACGCTCGGTCTAAAAGATGTCGGGATGCTCGCCCCAGGTTTTAAGGCAGATCTTATTACAATTGACATGGATCAACCTCATTTCTATCCCCGCTTTTCCGTTCCAGCACACTTGGTCTACGTTGCCCATGCTGGGGACGTGCGTTCAGTGATAGTCGATGGCAAAATTCTCATGGCAGAACGTAAAGTGTTGACGATGGATGTTAAGAGGGTTTGCCAAGAAGCTGAAACTCGAGCGAAGAGAATTTGGATGGAGTTAAACGGGTAATCATCGTGGATTCAGGAATTTGTAGAGGAAATTTATGAATTACCCCTACTTGACAAACTCGACGATTTAGTCTAATATTCCGTTGTAAAGTAAAAATACTTTACAGGAGGATTGGCATGGAAAAGCTCGCCGAGATGGTTCTCTTAGCAGATTTTTATGGACCACTTCTTACGGATAAGCAGAGGAATGTCTGGGACCTTCATTATCAACAGGATCTCTCCTTGGCTGAAATTGCTGAGGTGGAACATATAAGCCGCCAGGCTATTCATGACTTGCTTAGGCGTACAGAACGGATCCTTGCAGAATATGAAGATAAATTAGGGCTTGTGCAGAGGTTCTGGGCGGAACGCCAGAAATTGACAGAAGTGCGAGCTTTACTAATGGAATTAAATGAACAAGATTTTAGCAGTCAGGCTGCTTGGGAATGTCATCAACAAATACACACTATGATCGACGATGTTTATGTTATCGTGTCGGCTATGTGAACATACACTGATAACTGTGCATTGAACTCTCACTTACAGAAGTGGAAGTCCTGAGTGTGGATCAAATCGAAAGCGGTGACAGGTATGTTTCAAGGGCTAAGCGATAAACTCCAAGAAACATTTAAACGGCTCAAAGGCAAAGGCAAGTTAAAGGAAGCGGACGTCAATGAGGCTATGCGCGAGGTTCGCGTTGCATTATTGGAGGCAGATGTTAACTTTAAAGTGGTTAAGGACTTTGTAGCTAAAGTTAAGGAACGTTCGATCGGACAGGAAGTTTTAGAATCTCTTTCTCCTGCACAATATGTCATTAAGATTGTGCATGAAGAAATGATTGAACTTATGGGTGGGGCTACAGGCAAAATTCTAATTGCTTCGAAGCCGCCAACCGTGATTTTACTAATAGGTCTTCAAGGAGCAGGGAAGACAACCCATGCGGCGAAATTGGCCAATATGCTTAAAAAGCAAGGAAAACATCCGCTGTTAGTTGCCTGTGATATTTACCGTCCTGCGGCGATTAAGCAACTGCAGGTTTTAGGCGAACAGTTGAAGGTGCCAGTGTTCTCTATGGGGCAAGAAAATCCAGTGGAAATTGCCAAAGCAAGCATTAAGCATGCCAATTCGAATGGGCAAGATGTGGTCATCATCGATACGGCAGGACGTTTGCATATCAATGAAGAGTTGATGACTGAACTTCGGGACATTAAAGCCGCTGTGAAACCCCATGAAATTTTATTAGTGGTAGACGCAATGACGGGGCAGGATGCAGTTAATGTTGCGGAATCTTTTCATAGAGAGTTGGGTCTTGATGGGGTCATTCTCACAAAGCTGGATGGGGATACACGCGGTGGGGCTGCACTTTCTATTAAAGCAGTGACGGGGTGTACTGTTAAGTTTGCCGGAACGGGCGAAAAAATGGATGCCTTAGAATCGTTCCACCCGGACCGTATGGCTTCTCGGATTTTAGGAATGGGTGATGTCCTAACTTTGATCGAGAAAGCACAAGAGTCGTTCGATGAAAAAAAAGCCAAAGAAATGGAACAAAAGCTGCGTAAGCAGGAATTTACCCTTGAAGATTTCTTGGACCAGATGCAGCAGATGAAGAAAATGGGTCCACTATCCTCAATACTGGAGATGATTCCAGGCGTGGGTAAGCAGTTAAAAGATGTGCAAATTGACGAAAAGGATACGGCCCATCTTGAGGCCATCATTCGCTCGATGACGATAGAAGAACGTCGAAAACCGATTGTCATTAAAGATTCACGTAAAAAAAGAATTGCTAAAGGAAGCGGGACATCGGTTCAAGACGTTGGACGTCTTTTAAAACAGTTTGAACAAATGCAAAAAATGATGAAGCAATTTGCCAGTCCCGGTGCAATGGGAATGCTCGGGGGCGGTAAAAAAGGCAAAAAGGGCAAGAAACCGGGCATGCGTTTCCCCCTGCCTTAGGATGAGGGACTTAATAGATGAACACACGCTATTATATAGCGTTGTTTATATAATAAACTTACTTTAAGCGGAGTTTTAACTCCAGCTTGAAGCTTAGTTAAACTGATTTAGAGGCTAAATGTGCGGTGTACGGCATTGAATGTAAAACATTCGAACCTCGGACCTCGAACTTCGAACCTCGAAAGTATCATAAGGAGGTGAAAAACATGGCTACGAAAATTCGCTTATGCCGCATCGGTGCGAAAAAAAATCCTTTCTATCGTATGGTTATTGCTGACGCTAAGGCTCCTCGGGATGGAAAATTTATTGAACAGATTGGATATTATGATCCAACCAAGAGTCCTATAGTTTTAAACATTGATGAGGAAAAGGCTCTAAAATGGCTCTCAACAGGTGCACAGCCTTCAAATACTGCCAAGTCTCTGCTGAGTCAATCAGGTATCTTAACAAAATTCCACGAGTCCAAGAACAAAGTGTAGTGTGTGGGGGGTGGTTCCTGTGAAGGAACTTGTAGAAATCCTCGCGAAAGCGTTAGTCGATCGTACTGACCAAGTTCTAGTTGCCAAAACTGAGACAGATAAGAGCGTGCACTTACAGCTGACTGTCGCACCTGAAGATATGGGGAAAGTTATTGGGAAACAGGGCAAGATCGCCAACGCTATTCGTACGCTGGTTAAAGCGGCTGCTGTCAAAGACGGTCGCCGGGTTCATATGGACATTGATCAATAACGTTAAGAAGGGCTTAGTGCCCTTCTTAACGTTTCAATATGCCTAAGTCTATCTGCAAGGAAGGGGCAAGGGGAATGGATAAAGTGTTAATTGGAGAAGTGTTGCGTCCGCACGGGCTAAGCGGAGAACTGAGGATTTACCCGTTAACAGCTGACCCTGAGCGGTTTCTTAAATTGCAGGGAGTTTTCTTGCGGCAGGGTGAGATCGATCAATACCTCAAGATTATTGCGGCCCGCGTGCAGATGGATTTTGTCTTTATCACTTTTGAGGGGATAGATTCCATAGACAAGGCGGAAAAGTATCGGGGGGCGAAAGTGCGTATTGATCGTTCAGAAGTCCCGCCTCTGACAG
>JGI12269J14319_10000169_pt1 | contig 59056 bp, 58 predicted proteins | sample PeaSoiSIISIP2007_FD_14319 | JGI IMG/M metagenome (IMG submission 14319)
GACTGCGCCAGACGACGGCCGCTGCGGGTGTGGCTGAAGCTCGATTCCGGCATGCATCGCCTCGGGCTCGATACAGCTGGCTTCGTCGCAGCGGAGCGAGTGCTGGCGGCGCAGCCGGGCGTGTCCGAGCTCGTGCACATGACGCATTTCAGCACCACGCGCGACATGGCATCGCCGGTCATGATGCAGCAGATCGCGCGTTTCACCGCCTGTCACGAGGGCAACGGTCCGACTGCGGCCGCGCGGCCGGTCAGCGTGGCGAATTCGGCGGTTTTGATCGCCAAGCCCGCGCTGCGCACCGATTGGGTACGGCCGGGTATCATGCTGTACGGGGAAAATCCGTTCGCGGCCGAGCATCCGCTGCCGTTGCGGGCGGTCATGGCCTTGCGCGCCGTGATCATCGCCGTGCGCGAGATCGGCAGCGGCGAGTCCGTGGGCTACGATGGCTGCTGGAGTAGCGATCGACCGAGCCGCATCGCGACGGTCGGAATCGGCTATGGGGATGGCTATCCGCGGCACGCGGGCAACGGCACGCCGGTGTTAGTCAACGCTCAACGCGCGAAGCTGGTCGGGCGCGTATCGATGGATTCCATTACGATCGATGTGACCGACTGCAATCGCGTGGCGGTGGGGGACGAGGTCTTGCTGTGGGGGCCGCAACTGCCCGCGGCCACGATTGCCGAGTGCGCGCGTACGGCCTCCTACGAACTGTTCACCGGGCTGAGCGCGCGCGTGAGCCGTGAATATATCGGCTGACCAGACGGGGTGACCCATGAGCATCAAGAGCGCGAACCTTGACGGCGTGGCCACGATCGAGATCGCGCGGCCCGAAAAAAAGAACGCCCTGACGCAGTCGATGTACCAGGCCATGGCCGATGCAATCGCGGCTGCCCGCTCGAACGGCGAGGTCCGGGCACTGTTGATCACCGGGCAGCCGGGCATCTTTACGGCCGGCAACGATCTTGAGGACTTCATGCAGCAGCCACCGCTGGGGGCCGATGCGCCCGTGTGGCGATTCATGCAGGCATTGATCGACTGCGACAAGCCGGTCGTGGCCGCGGTGGGCGGTGCTGCCATTGGTATCGGTGCCACCATGCTGTTGCACTGCGACCTGGTGTACTTGAGCGATGAGGCGCAGCTGCTGCTGCCGTTCGTCGCCCTGGGTCTGGTGCCGGAGTTCGCCTCGACCCTGCTGCTGCCACAGCGAATGGGGCAGGCGAGAGCGGCTGAGTCGCTGCTGCTGGGTCAACCGATCGGGGCCGCCGAGGCGCTCGCCGCAGGCATTGCCAGCGCCATCATTCCCGCGCAGGATTTACTGGCACACGCGCGGCGCGTGGCGATGCGCTTCAATAGGCTGCCGGTGGGTGCGGTGCGCGACACCAAGCGCCTGATGCGCGCAGCCTGCAAAGAGGCTACCGCGCACGCGATGCAGCAGGAGGGCGCGCTGTTTGCTGCCCGCCTGCGCAGCCCCGAGGCGCGCGAAGCGCTGCAGGCCTTCCTGCAAAAGCGTGCACCGGACTTCAGCAAGCTTCGATGATGCGCGTTACGATCAGACAACTGCCGATCAGAGCCGGGCGGGGTACATGAGCAGCGAGCCGCTACGATCGCTTCGCGGGAAGACACTGTTCATCACCGGCGCATCGCGCGGCGTCGGTCTGGCGATCGCCCGCCGGGCGGCCCAGGATGGCGCCCAAATCGTGTTGGTGGCTAAGACGGTCGAGCCTAATCCCAAGCTACCAGGCACGCTGTACAGCGCGGCCGCGGAAGTCGAAGCCGCCGGCGGCCAGGCGCTGGTCGCCCGGACCGACATCCGCGACGAGGCCGCGGTTGCCCAGGCGGTCGAGGCCGCGCTCGAGCGATTCGGCACCATCGACATACTGATCAACAACGCCAGTGCGATCAGTCTGACCTCGACACCGGCTACGCCGATGAAGCGATTTGATCTGCTGCTCGATGTGGACGTGCGCGGCACATTTGCCTGTACACAAGCCTGCCTGTCGGCATTGATCCGCAGTGGCGCTGCCGGCCGCAATCCGCATATCCTGAATCTGTCGCCGCCGTTGTCGCTGCAGCCGCGGTGGTTTGCGCCCCACGTGGCTTACACCATTGCCAAGTACGGCATGAGCATGTGCACGCTGGGCCATGCGGATGAGTTCCGGCAGCACGGCATTGCGGTCAACAGTCTATGGCCACGGACGCTGATTGCGACCGCAGCGCTGCAAACGCTCCCAGGGCTCGACACGCGCAAATGCCGCAAGCCCGAAATCCTGGCCGATGCCGCCTGGCTGATCCTGACCAGCGAGGCGCGCAGCGTAACGGGCAATTTCTTCATCGATGAGACGCTGCTGCGCGCACACGGCATCAGCGATCTGGAGCGTTACGCACTCGTACCAGGTACGCAGGAGTTCCTGCAGGATCTGTTCGTCGACTGACCGGCACCGCAACGAGCCGGATCACAGATCCGCGCGCAGCTGCCCCAATTCCTTCTCGAGCAGTTCCAGGCGGGAAAGCGCTGCGTACATGCGATCGACCGCGTCGCGCACCTGGGGCGATTCCGACGCCAGGGCTTCCTTGAGCGCATCCACGGCATGGCAGACTCGAATCAGCGTCTCGCGGACCGTGCGATGCTGGCCCTGCTCCAATTCGGCAATTCGAGCCAGCGCCGCGGAGCGCTTGAGGCCCACTGGCCGCTGCCATCGTTTAATGCTCGGATTCCACTCGTGCCGCGGCGAAGGCGCGGGTGGCCGATAATCGACCAGCAGGCCGGATTCGACGTCTATCTTTTGTGACAGCGCATCCACATAGCCCACATAGGCGCCGTGTCCCGCGGGCGTGTTCTCGGCGATGAAGCCCTTGACGGCTTTGGGCGAGGTAACATTCGTGTGCATCGACACGCCGGTGAAAAGCCCCGTCTTGGCGTCGTAAAAGTGGATGTAGGTGCTCATTGCCCGTGCTCTCCAGGCCCCATGCCGAGGCCGCCAGGTGCGGCACCCGGCATTTCTGCAGGTCTGCGTGGTTGCAACTCGACGCCCAGGGTGTTCAGCCGCGAGACGAAATGCAGCACAGCCACGCAGCCAATCGGAAAGATAATTTCGTTCACTGCCAAACCCAACAAACGTGCGGTCGGCATGACGCGGCCCGGAGCGTGCCAGAGGTTGATGCCGACAATGGCGGCGCCAAAGACCACGCCGATGGCAAGTCCAACCAGGAGGTGCTGGCTCAGCGTAGCCTGACTCCGTCGCATCAGACTCGCCACCGCCAACGCCAGCAGCGTGTATTCAACCGTTTTGAGAGCGCCAACCTGCAGCACTGCAGGTCCTAGCTTATCGGCCGGCGCAGCCAGCATGACCAGTGTACCGTGCTGGACTCCCTTCGCGAGCGCCCAGGCGAGCGGTGCGCACAGCAATCCCATGAGCCCCATGATGCGCTCGCGATGCCGCGCGGCGGCGCTGCCGAGCGATATGCCGGTGCAGACGATGACCGCCCAAGTCACGCTGCCGGCAAATTCCGCCATGGTCTGCAGCAGATACGGCGAGGTGCCGGCGGCCGCGCGCGTGATCAGAACCGCGCACTCAACGATGACGCCCAGAAGGATGGACATCCAGGCCGCGGTCGCCATCAGGTGCAGCGCTTTGGCGTCGATCCGCGGCTGGCTGCCCTGGGTCGGCACGGTGATATCGCTCATGGTGGGGCCCCGCATCCAATGTCAGCGGCTACGGCAATTACCCTAGCCGAACCCGGGACAGATGTCGCGAGGCCCGCGGCCGCGCGGTCGGCGTGGTGCAACTCGTCCATCGTCTATTTTCTAGAAAATATCTATAAATCTATGAAACATAAATATTATAAGGCGCTACCTTCGGGCGATGAGCGGCCGCCGACCGCGGCGCTGGCCTCGGCCGGCGGGCGAATGAATCCGTGCTCATCCCCCGGCACACGCTCGAATCGCCGGTGGCGCCAGGCTGCCTTGGCCTGCTCGATGCGCTCGCGCGAGCTGGAAACGAAGTTCCACCACACATAGCGCGGTCCATCCAGCGAAAAGCGCGTTGCACATTGAAGCCATCGCCGAGATCTCGCGTCGGCGGCACGATCACGCGCTCGATTGCCTTATCCGACACCGAGCGCCTCCTGTTCAAGCTCCAACACAAACTGCCGTACTTGCTCGCGCGAACACACGTGGCTGTCCACCATCGCTCGTAGCAATCCAGCCAAATGCGCCCGCAGTGCGAAGGCGAGCACCGGTGGCGGGTAGCGGTCCAGGCGCTCGATGTATTCATCGATCTCGTCAACACATTGCTCGATCTCGCCGTGGCTTAATTGATCGGGGTTAGAGGACATGCGCTTGCGCTCCATCGCTCGGAAGTGCAGACGATACACCCGCAGCGACGCGCCATGCGGCGAGTTTCTGCACGAATACCAGCATTAGCCCTGGCTCCCTCGAACCCTTGTGCTCGCTAGAGTCGCTGCCACCTGGTCCGACGCGGACTGTATGAGCAGCAAGGAGTTCGACAATGAATAGCTTCACCGTAACGGCAATCGGCAATCTTGCCAAGAATCCGGAGTTGGTGGCAAAGGGCGACACGGCGTACACGCGCTTTTGCCTCATCGGCAATGACTACGCCGGTAAGGACGAGGATGGCACAGCACGCGAGATCGTGACCAGTCTATGGTTTGTCGCCTTTGGCGCATTGGGCGAGGTGATTGCAAACAATGCCCGCAAGGGCGATCAGTTGATTCTCGACGCGCGCATTCGTGCCAACAACTGGACCGATCAGCAGGGTGAGCGGCAGTACGACTACTCCTTCGTGGTCGACGGCTTCCGGTTTGGTGCGCCGGGAAAAGTCAAGCGCGAAGAGCTGGACCACCGTCGCGAGGACGCCGGCTTGCACGACAGCGTCTCGAGTGCGGCTTGAGGGAGGGCCGCCGCCGTGGCAGAACCGGTGTACTTCTGGATCCGTCGCGCGGTGCGCGTGGCTGCTTGGAGCTGCGCACTGGCCGTGCCGCGGCTCGTCGCAGCGCAGGCGTCGCCGTTCATGACCGGAGCGACCGCGCTGCAGACCAACATTCTGGCCTGGCTGACTCCGATTGCCGTGATTCTGGTCATGGCGCTCGGTGCCATGGCCATGGCAAACCGCATGTCCTGGGGTTGGTGCATCGGGGCCATTCTCGGTATCGCCATCGCCTTCGGCGCACCGCAAATCGTCACCTGGGTCCGTGGCATGTTCGGGGTCTGAGCAATGAGTGTACGCAACGCAGGTTTGGCAGCCGATCCACTGTTCGTCGGCGCGACGCGGCCACCGATGCGCTGGGGCGTCACGTATGCGGCGCTGCTGTTCAACATGGTCTTCACCATGGAGGTGTTTCTTTTGACCCGCAACCTATTGGCCTTGTTGCTCTGCGTACCGATCCATGCACTGTGCGCGCTGCTGTGCGCGCGCGATCCGCGTTTTTTCGATCTAATCGTTCTTTGGGCGCGCACACGTCTACCGGCATTCTGGGGCAATCTGCGGCTCTGGCAGGCGGCCAGCTACAGCCCACTGAGCCTGCCGGTCTCGCGCCGGAGCGCGCGGCGCAGTATCGCTGCGCCTGCGCCCCAGGTCTGGAGTGCTGACGGCGGAGTTCATCGATGAGGGCGGCGAGCGGTACATGGCCGCTGAGTCGCGAGCTGCTTGCGGCCGAGCGCATTCCCTACACCGTGCAGCTCAGCGACAGTGTCGTGCGCACGACTTTGCTCGATTACGTGCAGGTATTCCGACTTGCGGGCGCGAGCTTCGAGAGCGCCGATGACTCGCAGCTCAACAACTGGCACGAACGGCTCAATATCCTATGGCGCAACATCGCAAGTCCATCTGTCGCCCTCTGGACCCATGTCATTCGACGCCGCGAGGCAACCCCGTGCCCAGGTGCGCGCAGCGGCGGGTTCGCCGCTGCGCTACTCGAAAAGTACGATGAACGGCTTACCCATGAATCTCTCATGGTCAACGAGCTCTATCTGTCGATCGTACTGCGGCCGGTGGCGGCGCTGGCCAAGGGCACGCTCGCCAGGGCGCTGAGCCTGACACGCCGACAGGAATCGCCACTGGAGACGCAGCAGGCACTGGAAACATGCGGCAAGCTCGCGCAGGCCGTGAGCGTCGCGCTGGCTCGCTACGAGCCACAGCTGCTCACATGCTATCGCGCTGGCGGCACCAGCTATTCGGCGCTGCTCGAGTTTCTCGGTGTGCTTATCAATGGCGAATGGCAACGCGTGCCGTTGTGCCGCAGTCCGCTCAACGAAACCCTGGCCACGTCGCGGCTGTTCTTCGGCAACGAGGCGATCGAATACCGCGCGCCGACCGTCACGCGTGCCGCGGCCATGCTTGGAATTAAGGAGTACCCGTCACCGAACGTCGTGGGTATGTACAACCGACTGCTGTCGGCGCCATTTGCCTACGTGCTGACGCAATCCTTTGCGTTCCTGTCGAAGGCGGCCGGTCAGGCGCTGCTGCAGCGCCAGCTCAACCGTTTGGCAAACGCCGGCGACTTCGGCGTCTCGCAAGCGCAGGAATTGCGGGTCGCGCTGGACGCATTGACCTGCAATGAATTTGTCATGGGCGAGCATCATTTATCGCTGCAAGTGTTCGCGGACGTAGCGCAGGACGCCGGCTGCGGCCTCGCCGTCCGCCTCAAGCCGCTCAATGATGCTGTGGCGTTGGCTCGCTCTCTGCTGGCCGACACCGGCATGACGGTCGCGCGCGAGGATCTAGCTCTGGAAGCGGCGTACTGGGCCCAGCTGCCCGGAAATTTTCCGATGCGGCCACGCAAGGCACCGATTACATCGCGCAACTTCGCCGCGATGTCCTCATTCCACAACTATCCCACAGGCCGAGCGGGCGGCAATCATTGGGGCGAGGCGCTGACGCTGTTCATGAGCAGTGCGCGCTCGCCATACTATTTCTCCTTGCATGCGAGCGATCCGCGTGACCCCGACGGGGGCAGCCGCAAGGACACCGGCCATACTTTCATCTGCGGTCCTACAGGCTCCGGCAAGACCGTATTCATCGGCTTTCTGATCGCCATGCTGGAGGGCCGCGGCACCACGCAGGTGATCTTCGACAGGGACCGCGGTCTCGAGATTTTGGTGCGCGCATTGCATGGCGAGTATCTGCCGTTGAGCAACGGCATCGCGACGGGGTTCAATCCTCTGCAATTGCCACCATCACCCAGGCACGTTGACTTCCTGAAGCTCTGGTTGGAAACACTGGTCGGACGCGCCGCGGCCGGCGAACTCAGCGTACGTCAGCGATCCGATCTCGAGCAGGCGCTGCACGGCACCTTGTCGCTGGATCGGTCGATGCGCCGCCTCTCGCGATTAATTGAATTTCTGGATCCGACCGATCCGGAGGGCATGCATGCCCGCCTTAGCCGCTGGTGCGCTTCGACACAGGGCGACTACGCCTGGGTGTTCGACAACGCTGAGGACTCGGTCATTCCGCGACTGGCGCGCCCGTCGGTAATCGGATTCGATGTCACCGAGTTTATCGATCACGAGCTCGCACGCGCGCCCGTGACACTCTATCTGTTTCATCTGGTGCGGCAGCTGATCGACGGCCGCAGGCTGGTTTGCTGGATGGACGAGTTCTGGCGGCTGCTGGCGGATCCTGCGTTTGAAAACTTCGCCAAGGACGGTCCTAAGACCTGGCGCAAGCTCAATGCCGTGATGTGTCTGGCGACTCAAAGCGCCAGCGACGTGCTCGACAGCGCGATCAGTCGCACCATCATTGAGCAGACGGCCACCAAAGTGTTCTTCCCGAACGCCGATGCAAGCGCCGAGGAGTACATGCACGGTTTCGGGCTGACCGAACGCGAATTCCAGCTCATCAAGCAGCAGCTGGAACCTGGCTCACGGATGTTTCTGGTCAAGCAGGGTCATCACAGTGTGGTCTGCCAGCTCGATCTGAAGGGATTCGACGCGGAGTTGTCGGTCATATCGGGCCGCGCGCAGCAGGTTGAGCGCATGCACGAAATAATTGCCGCAAGCAGCGCTGATCCGGGTGATTGGCTGCCGCGGTTTCTTCGCGACCACGGAGTGTTGCCCGCGACGTCGCCCTTTATGGTGGAGCAGTCCGCATGCAACTGACACATCGAAGAGCCTTGACTGCGGCGCTCGCATTACTGGTGGCGAGCTCGGCCGCGCGCGCCCAATTCGCAGTCATCGATGTCGCTTCGCTGACTCAGCTGCTGCAGCAGGCGCAGACGCTGGCGCAGCAGCTCGCCGCAGCGCGGGCGCAGCTGTCTGCGGTGCAGGCGCAATATCAGTCGACGATCGGAAGCCGGGGAATGCAATCCTTGCTCGACGGCACGGTGCGAAACTATCTGCCGACCCAATGGGCACAGATCTCCGGCATATTGCAAGGCGGCGCCGGTGGCTTCGGCACATTGTCGGCGAGTGTGCAGAGCAGCCTGCAAGCCAACGCCGTGCTGTCTGCACGGCAATTGGCGTCGCTGTCAAGCGATGAGCGCACCCAGCTCGCCTCCGAGCGGGAGTCAGTCGCGCTGCTGCAGGCGCTGGCGCAGGCTGCATTGAGCACCACCAGTGGCCGGTTCGCATCGATCCAGCAGCTGATCGACGCCATTCCGACAGCCAAGGATCAAAAAGGGATTCTGGAGCTGCAGGCGCGCATCGAAGCCGAGCAGGGCATGCTGCAGAACGAGCAGACCAAGTTGCAGGTGCTCAATCAGACGGCGGTTGGCCAGGAGTGGGCGGCGCGCCAGCGCCAGCGTGAGCGGATCATCGCCGGCCATGGCCAATTTGCCACGCGCTTCGAGCCCGTACCGCCTTAGCCGGAATCCGCGCATCCATGGGATTTTTTCAAACGTTTTGGGCATGGCTCAATCAAGTGCTCGCGGGCTACATCGGCAGCAATACCGCGCGCGTCTCTGCCGCGCTCGAGCCAGCCATCGTCACCCTATCCACGGTGTACCTGATGCTCTGGGGGTATTTACACCTGACCGGAAGGATCGAAGAGCCCTTCGGTCAGGGGCTCAAGCGCATCGTCGTGCTCGCGGTCGTGTTGGGTGTGGCGTTGCACTTGTGGCTCTACAACACCGTCATCGTCGACTCCTTCTATACCGCCCCGGCGCAGCTGGCCGCCGCAGTCGTGGGCTCGAATGATCCTGTCGGAACCATAGACGCGATTTGGCAGCAGGGCGGTGCGGTCGCACAGCAGCTCTGGGTCAAGGGCGGCGTGTTTGGCAGCGATTTCGGCTACTACCTCGCGGGCGCCGTGGTGTGGCTGTTGATGGGGCTGCTGTGCATCTATGCAATGTTCCTGATTGCGCTGTCGAGCATCGCCTGTGCCGTACTGCTGGCGATCGGTCCCCTGTTCATCGCACTGCTTCTGTTTGACAGCACGCGCCGCTTCTTCGAGGCGTGGATTGCGCAATTGGCGACCTACGCATTGATTTCGATTCTCACCGTGATGGTGGCCGCGCTGCTGTTGCAGGTGGTGGAATCCTACGCGGCGCAGACGGCGTCCCGGGGCGCGGCCATTCTGACTGTCGATGCGCTCGACATGGTGCTGGTATCGGTGCTGGTGTTTCTGCTCATGCGGCAGATCATGCCGATTGCCGCCGGGCTGGGTGGCGGCTTCGCGCTCAGCAGCTTTGGTGCGGTCAGCCGCATAGTGGCCTGGGGAATTGGCCATGGACGCAGTCTTTCGCGACCAGCCAAGGCCATCGCAGCCAGCGTTATTTTCGCCGACTCAGCTCAGGCCCGGCCGGCGACGGTGGCAGCGGCGACGGCGACGGCGGCGTCCAGGAGCGATACCGCCGCCCCATCGTGGCGCGAGCCGTAGCAGGCGCGGAGCGCTTGTCGGATGCATTCGAGTTTCACCTGCGGAGGAGGACAAGCATGAAATGGCTGCTCATCGTCTGCTTGGGTCTGCTGCAAATAGCCTGCGCCGCGCGCGAAGTGCGTTGTGACGGTGCCTTGCAACCGATCAATGCGGCCACTGCCGCTGTGCATGGTGATGTCGCCAGACCCGCTGCAGCAAGCCCGTGAGTGCATCGCATGACGACGGAACTGGACAGTTACTTCAAGGAAGCGGCGCGCTGGGATACCGACCGGGTGGCACTCACGCAGCGCAACGCACGCATTGCCTGGCGAGTCGCGATGGGTGGGTGGTTGTGCGCGGTGAGCGCTGCGTGCGCTGTAGCGACGCTGATGCCATTAAAAAAGGTAGAACCCTTCGTCATTCGCGTGGACAACTCTACCGGCATGGTTGATGTGGTTCCCGTATACACCGCTGGTGCGCCGATGGATGAGGCCGTAACGCGCTACTTTCTGAGCCACTACGTCACGGTGTGCGAGCGGTTCAACTACTCCACGGCCGAGAGTGACTACGAAGAGTGCGGGGCCTTCCACGGCGCGCAGCGCAACCAGGCCTGGTACGCGTTGTGGCAGAAGACCAATCCCAAATCACCGTTGAACGTGCATCGCGACGGCAGCCTGACCCGCGCGCAGGTGCAAGCGGTCAGTTTTTTCAAGCGTGGCAGCGGCGTGTCCGACCTGGCCCAGGTTCGGTACGTAAAGAGCGAGCTGCAGGCCAACGGCTCTCCGGAGCGGATGACTCGCTGGATTGCCACCATTCAGTACGGTTACTCAACGCCATCGAATGACCCGAAGCTGCGAGGCTGGAATCCCTTGGGATTCAGAATTATAGACTTCGTCTCGGAGCCGGAAGTGGCGATCGATCTGTCCTCGGCTGGGCCGCTCGCGGACAAGGCGGCATCGCCGTGAAACGCATGATTTCGACGGTGATGGTGTTGGTCCTGCTCTGCCTGCCATGTCTGGGTCAGGCCGACCAGCGGGGGGTCGCCGGCAGCGCGGTGCCTTCCGATCGGCGCATACGCGCGGTGCCCTATGACGCGGATCGAATCTATCGATTGCATGGCTATGTCGGTTACCAGATCGATCTTGAATTCGAGGCCGGTGAAGCCTTCGTCGGCTTGGGTGCGGGCGATATCGATGGTCTGGGCTTTGCCGCACAAGACAATCATCTGTTCATAAAGCCGAAGGCCTCGAAGGTCCGTACCAATCTGACGATCTTGACTACGCGCAGAACCTATCACTTTTACTACGAGGTGACCTCCGCAGCAGCGCCCGATGAGGCAGCGCCCGAGCTCATCTACGCAATGCGTTTCGCATATACGCCGCCCCCGAGCACGGACGCCACGCATGCTGAAGGCGGCATCGAGCACGCGCTGCAGCAGAGCGCCGCTGCGGCACGCCGCAATCGCGATTATTGGTATTGCGGCAGTGCGGCCTTGCTGCCGCTGGCGGCCTTTGACGACGGCGTGCATACGCACCTGCGCTTCAATCCGGGCGGCGAGCTGCCGGCGCTGTTCGTACGCAATGACGACGGATCCGAATCCCTGCTCAACTTCAGCGTGCAGGACGGGGAGGTTGTGATCCATCGGTTGGCGCGACAATTCTTAGTCCGGCGCGGCAATCTCAAGGGCTGCATCGTCAATCGAAGCTTCGGCGGTAATGGGCGCGAGCTGCAATCCGGCACCATTACCCCGTCGGTCGAACGCTCGACGCGTGAGCTGCGGCGATGAACTCTATGCAGAGCGGCAATGTCGATGGCGAGCGCGGTCTGCCGGCGGTGCGCTACCTGCTGTCGCTGCACTCGAGGGTCGGCAATCTGCTGGCAATCGGACTCATGCTGGCGATGGGTGCCGCCGTTCTCGCTGCCTATTATGTGCACGCCGGGCGGCGTCAGTCGCGGGTTCACGAGCAGGCGCAGGCGGCCTTCGACAGTCGTGCCAAGGCCGAGATGGCATTGCCTGCCCTGGGCGCCATCATGCCGTCCGCTGCGCTGGTCTCGACCGCCGGCTCGAGCGCATCGCTGCTGGCAATGCAAAGCGCGCCGGTGGATGTCGCAGCCAATTCGAAGCTGGCTCTATTAGCGCCTGTGGCAACGGCGTCTGCACCGCCTCCGATGCCCTCAACCCTGCAGCGACGACTCGTCGGCATTGCCTTCGAGCGGGCAACGGGCGCTGGCGATGCCACCACGCCGTCGAGCGTCGCGCCATCGGCATCCAGTATCGCGGCGACGACGCCGAACGCTGCGACGACCGGCAATAGCGCGTTGCCGGCGGATGGGGCAATCGCACCGCTGCTGCGTGCTCAGATCACGAACACATCACCGGCGCGTCTGTTGCCGGGGCAACGCCTGCTGCTGCCGAAGGGAGCATTCATCGATTGCACGCTCGAGACCGCGATCGATTCGACACTGCCTGGCATGACAACCTGCGTTACCGCCACGGATACATTCGGTGTCGACGGCGAGGTCATTCTGCTCGAGCGCGGCACCAAACTGGTCGGGGAAACCCGCGGCCAGGTACAGCAGGGCATGGCGCGAGTGTTCGTGCTGTGGACTGAAGCGCGTACGCCGACGGGCGTGATCGTTCCATTGGACTCCCCCGCCACCGATGAGCTGGGCCGTGCGGGCCTCGCAGGAACCGTGGAGCGCCACTTTTGGGAGCGCTTCGGCGCGGCGCTGTTCATCTCCACCATCGATGGCGCCGTCCAGGCGGCCGTGCAGTCCTCGAGTCGGGGCAGCGGCACGGTCATTTACAACCCAACGGCAACGCAAGATGTGACGACCGAGATATTCAAGAACACGCTGAATATTGCACCGACGGTGCGCAAAGCCAATGGTGATCGAATTCAGATTCTGGTCGCCCGCGATATCGACTTCACGAATGTCTACGAGCTTCGCCGTGCCGGCAAATCTGATTGATCCGGCCACCGCCGGCTCTTATCAGGCGCCTGCCGGGGATCGATCCGGGACCTCGGCGCTGGGTCTGACGCTGCGAATCGTGCAGCGCTTTCTCGATGACCCGATGGTCACTGAGCTGTGTGTGAATCGCCCCGGAGAGGCATTCATCGAAACCACGACAGGTTGGCGGCGCGAGCTGATGCAAGAGATCAGTCTCGACTGGTGTGTGCGGTTCGCCAAATTAGTTGCTAATTTTACCGGTCAGCGCATCGACGCCGCCTCGCCGCTGTTGTCGGCGGCCTTGCCAGGCGGCCAGCGCGTACAGATCGTGCTGCCGCCCGCGACCACACCGGGCACGGTGGCGATCACCATTCGTCGGCCATCCGACCAGCACTGGTCGCTGGAAGAACTGGCGCGCCGCGGTGTCTTCAGTCACGCGCGGCGCTCGGGTCAGATTCGCGACACGACCGAATCGAAGCTGCTCGAGCTATTGGCGGAAAAGCGCTATGAGACATTTATGCGCCTGGCCGTCGTAGCGCGCAAGAACATCCTGGTGTCTGGGCCGACGGGCTCGGGCAAGACGACCTGGACCAAGGCGTTGATCCGCGAGATTCCGAGCGATGAGCGCTTGATCACGATCGAAGACGCCCGAGAACTGGTGCTCGACCGGCATCCCAATCATGTTCGTCTGTTTTATTCGAAGGACGATCAGGGTCTCGCCCGAGTGACGCCGAAGCAACTGCTCGAGTCCTGCCTGCGCATGAAGCCCGATCGCGTCCTGCTGGCAGAGCTGCGATCAGAAGAGGCGTTCGATTATCTACGCAACGTCAATTCGGGACATCCCGGCTCGATTACGAGCGTGCACGCATCCAGCGCCGCGCTGGCATTCGAGCAGCTGATGCTGCTGATCAAGCAGAGCAGTGCCGGTCGCGAGTTCGCGCGACATGAGATTAGGGCTCTGCTGTATCAGTTGATCGATGTAGTCATTCAATTCTCATGCACGCGCCAGCGGCGCTTCATCGACGAGATCTGGTACGAGCCTGACCTTAAGCGGCGGGGACTCGAAGCGCTGGACTCGGGGGTCTGAAATGCTGGCGCATGCTTCGGTCGGGGCGCTGATGCACGGATGGTCCGGGCTCGCGCTGGCATACGCGAGTATTCAAGCGCCCATGCTGGCCGCGATGATTCGCGCGCGAGCCGACCTGCCGCGACTGCTGCTCTCGCCGGTGGTCGCGGCGCCATTGACGGCCGTAGCGGGTGCAGGGTTGGCGGCTGTCGGCCCACTCTCGCAGGGCATGGCGTTGCTGGTCGGCGGCACGCTAAGCGCGGCTCTCGGATACGCCACCGGGCGCGCCTTGGGGGCGCCGCGCAGACGTGCGCTGCAGCATCAACGCGGTACCATGGTGGTCAATTCTGAACGAGCCGAAGCGCCGACAGTCCGCGGAGCTCAAGGCGCTACACACCGATCCGCACGCACGCACGAGCTCACGCTCGCCGGCTTGGCGGTTGCAACGGCGGACGAGACCAAGCACTTCAAGCTCATCGGCACGACCGGTACGGGCAAGAGCACGGCCATTTGCGAGCTGCTCGGTCCGGCGCTTCGGCGTGGCGATCGTGCCGTCATCGCCGACCCGGACGGCGGCTATCTGCGGCGCTACTTCGAGCCGACCCGCGGCGATGTGTTGCTCAATCCTTTCGATCAACGCTCGGTCAAGTGGGATCTGTTCGGTGAGATCCAGCAGCCCTATGACGTGGAGCAGTTGGCGCGCTCACTGCTACCTGACCAGGAGGCAGGCGATCGCAGCTGGCACGGCTACGCCCGCACGTTTCTGACCGCCGTGACTCGCCAAGCGCACGCCGCCGGCATCCGCGACGTCGGCGAACTGTACCGCCTGCTGGTCATCGCTCCGACGGCGGAACTGCGCGCTCTCACGGCGGGCACGCCGGCGCAGCCCTTCCTGGAGCAACACAACGGCCGCATGTTCGATTCGATTCGCTCCGTGGCCAGCTCGGCAGTCGCATCGCTAGAGCACATCGCGCAGCAACAAGGGCCGGCGTTTTCGATACGGCAGTGGGTCAAGCGTGGCCAGTCCGGGCAGGGTGGCGTGCTGTTCATTCCCTACCGAGCGGATCAGATTGCAGCTCTGCGCTCGACTGTTTCCGCATGGATGCGCATCGCGATCTTCGAGACGATGGCCGGTCCGGAGGCAGATCAGCGCTTATGGTTCGCGATCGATGAGCTCGACGCGCTCGGCCCAATCGATGGACTCAAGGATGCGCTTGCGCGCGTTCGCAAGTTCGGCGGCAGGTGCATCCTCGGCTTGCAGTCCATTGCACAGGTCGCGAGCACTTACGGCGCAGGCGATGCCCATACGATCGTCGAGAATTGCGGCAATACGCTCATTCTGCGCTGCTCGGCCAGCGAAGGCGGCGGTACATCGCGATTCGCCTCAACATTGATCGGGCAGCGCGAGGTGCTGCGCACGACCCGATCGAGGACCCGCGGCGACGGCGACATACTCGGTTCGGTGACACGCAGCGAGCAATTCAGTATTGAACCGGCGGTCATGGACTCGGAAATTGAACAATTGCCGGATTTAGCCGGCTACCTCAAATTTGCTTCGGGTGAACAGTGGTTTCGCGTGAGTCTGCCTCGGCTGGCTACGGTCCACCGGGGCGAGCCCGACACGCCGGCGTTTGTGCCGGTCAGCCGCTCGACGCTGCCAACGGCGAGGGCAGAGCCGGAAGCCAACGCCGACGTGCCTGAGCCGTCGATGAGTCGCGCGCGCCGGCGCCCATCTGCGGCACGCAGCAAGGTCAGCGCGGCAGCGCAGCGCTCACGGGACGGCGCGGAGCAGACGCTGTGACGGCTGCCGCGCCGCTCGATGATGCGAGTCTACAGTGCGGATTGCTGCTGGAAAGCGCGCAAGTGCAGCAGAAAGCCATCGCTTCGAGCCTCAAACAGCTCAAGGCGCACACGCAGGAACTCGACACTCTGGTGCGCGAGCAGATTCGGTGCACGCTGGTTGAGGAGCTCGGCGCGCTGATAGAGGAGAGCACGCGCGCGATTCAAGCGGTGCGCGCGCTCGAGCGTGCTGCCCGCGCTCGCTTGCTCGCATCGGCGCTCGTGGTGACGTTATTGTCCGGTGCCGCAATGGCATTGTGCGCTTGGCGGCTGCTCCCCTCGGCAGGGGAGCTCGACGCCTTGCGATTGCGACGCGAGCAACTCACGGCTGCGCTCGAAAGGCTCGAGCAACGCGGCGGCCTGATCGATCTTCGGCGCTGCGGCGCCGATCAGCGCTGGTGTGTACGGGTGGATCGCAAGGCGCCGGCCTACGGCGAGCAAGCGGACTATCTCGTGGTCAAGGGTTATTGAGATGACAGATCTTGCCTCAGTGCCTGCAGCCATTCACGCGGCCGCGCTGGCGGCCGTCGTGTTGCTGCCCCTGAGCGCATGGCTGTGGCGCAAGCCGCGTCCGTACGAGCTGCATCGGCGGGGCACGCTGATCCTGGAGGCTCGGCGCCAGCCATGGATGCGTCATTTCCGCGGTTTGCGACAACATCGCGACCGCATTACGCTCGCTGGCCTCGCCGTGGCCCCGCTCGACGAAACCAAGCACTTCAAGCTGGTCGGCACCACGGGCACGGGCAAGTCGACCGCCATCCGCGAGCTGCTCGAGGCTGCGCTGCAGCGCGGCGACCGGGCGGTGATCAGCGATCCGGACGGCGGCTATCTGGCGCGCCTGCATCGCCGATATCGCGGCGACATCGTGCTCAATCCCTTCGAGGCCGATGCGGTGCAATGGGATCCGTTTGCGGAGGTCCGCGATGCTTATGACATCGAGCAGCTCGCGAGCGCACTGATACCGCACAGTGAGGACCCTTCGACCCGCGAGTGGCGTGCTTATGCGCGCACCTTTTTCGCTGCCTTGATTCGGTGTCGCTGTGGTCGGCGTGGCCACAATCTCTCGGAACTCTGGCGACTTCTGGCGATGGCGCCGAACGATGAGCTGCGCGTGCTTGTGGCGGGAACCTCGGCGCAGCCGTTTCTCGAAGCGGAGAACGCGCGCATGTTCGGGTCTATCCGTTCTGTGATGCTCTCTGCGGTCGGAGCGCTGGAACACATCAAGGCGCAGCGGGCGCGTTTGTTTTCGGTGCGCGAATGGGTTCGCAACGGACGTGGCGTGTTGTTCATTCCGTATCGTGCCGGTCAGATTGCGGCGCTGCGGGCGATCATCTCGGCCTGGGTGCGACTGGCAATCGTAGAGGCCATGAGTCAGCCCGAAAACTGCGACCAGCGATTATGGTTCGTAGTGGATGAACTCGATGCCCTCGGGGCCATCGATGGACTCAAGGATGCACTGGCGCGGCTGCGCAAGTTCGGCGGCCGTTGCGTGCTCGGCTTCCAGTCGATCGCCCAGGTTTCCACGACTTATGGTGCCGGCGAAGCTCAGACCATTGTCGAAAACTGTGGCAACACTCTGATCCTGCGCTGTGCCGGCAGTGAGAATGGCGGCACGTCGCAATTTGCCTCGCGACTGATCGGCGATCGCGAGGTGCTGCGGCGGCAGACTTCGCGCGGGCGTGAGCGCGACAACGGCTTCGCACTCCGCGGCGCACGCCGCTCGCTGCAGACCAGCGAGCATTATGCGACCGAAGCCGCGGTGCTACCGTCCGAGCTCGAGCAGCTGCCGGATCTATCGGGGTATCTGAAGCTCTCCTCCTCGGCCTGCTGGCGGCGCGTGTCACTGCGGCGTTGAGACGATGGCGCTCTATCGGCTGCAGATCAATCCCATCTCGCGATCGGCGGGGCGCAGCGCGCCGGGCGCGGCTGCGTACCGCGCCGGCGAGCGAATTCGGGATGAGCGCACCGGTGCCATCCACAATTACTCGCGCCGCCGCGATGTGACCCACGCCGAGATCTTTCTGCCCAGTTCGTTGGCAGCGGGGGATGCCAGTTGGGCGCGACAGCGGACGCAGCTTTGGAACGCCGCTGAGGCGGCGGAGCATCGCCGCGACTCGAGGGTGGCGCGCGAATACCAAGTCACGCTTCCGGCCGAGCTCGCGCCGGCGCAGCGCCTGGATCTCGCCCGCAACTTCTCGCGCGAGCTGGCCGATCGGCATCAGCTCGCCGTTGATCTTGCAATACACGAGCCGCGTCCGGGGGGTGATCCGCGAAATCATCATGCGCATCTGCTCGTGACGACCCGTGAAGTCACGGCGAGCGGCCTTGGCGGCAAGGCCGGTCTCGACATGCCGTACTCCGAACGGCTCAAGCGCGGCCTGCCCGCAGGTCTGAAAGAGCTCGTGGCGATTCGCGAGCGCTGGGCAGAGCTGGTAAACGATGCCTTTCGCGCGGCAGGGCTCGAGGCGCGTGTGGACCATCGCAGTCTCGAGGCGCAGGGCATCGATCGCGAGCCGCTGCCGCACATTCCCTTCGTCGCCTACCAGATGGAGCGGCGAGGACTGCGCAGTGCGGTGGCCGAACGCATACGCGAGCGCTACCGGGCTCGCGTCGCCGCACGCGCCGCGCGCCAGGCCTCGGTACCGACCGATGCCCTCAGCCGCGCGCTGACGGCGCTTCCGGGTGCTGTTGCGGGCGTCGAAGAGCTGCGCCGACGGGCGCGCGAGGCATGGCTGACGATGCGCCGCGATGCACTGGACGGCGCCCAGGGGCCTGAATCCGGCAAACAGCAGCAGGGTCCGCGGGAGCGGGGCTCGGAGCATTCGGTTTCGAAGTCCGAGGCGCAGCACGATGCTGCCGATCAGGATCTGTGCTTGTGAGCAGCACGGCTGCAGCTCGAGCCGCAATGGTCGCGCCGTCGTCGCTGACGCTGCTCGATGGGTCGAACCGGCGCGAGCATGCGTTCCTCGCCGCCTCGGATCACTGCGCGTACTTGTCGCAGTACTCGGGCGGCAGAGACTATCGAGCTGACCACTGCAACCAGCTGCTTCGCAATTTCAAATGCCGGCCATCCGCTGCCCGAATCGATCCGCGGCGCCGGCATTACAAGCAGCAGGCTATTGCGACGCTGGCACTCTGGTTGCGCCATGCCGTGCCTCGTGAGCAAGCGGAAGAGTGTACCTGGGTGCCAATCCCGCCCTCGAAACGCCGCGGCGATCCGGACTTCGATGACCGGCTGCCGCGTACTCTGGGGCTGGCATTTGCCGGCTACGATGTCGATGTGCGCTCCCTGCTGTACCAGGTGCACAGCACGGTGCCGGACCATTCGCACCCATCGCGGCTGAGCGTCGAGGCGCTCTACGGCAATCTGCGCCTGGATCTTCAGAGTCTGGGCTGCCGACCGTTGCGCACTTGCATCGCACTGTTCGATGACCTGCTGACGAGCGGCAAGCACTACAGGTGCTGCGAGCGTCGACTCAGGCTGACGCTGCCCAGCACGCCGATTGCCGGCGTGTTCCTGATGCGCCGGGTCTTGCGCAACTGCCGGCACGGTCACGGCTGCGCGGCATGAACTTGGATGTGCGGGGCCGCAGCGCCGCGCCGCGGCCGACTAAGCCATGGCGGCCAGCACCGCATTGCCGACTTCCTGAGTCGAGGCGGCCCGGTGCGATGGTGCCACGATGTCCGAGGTCCGCACACCGTCATCGATCGCACGGTGCACGGCCAGCTCGATGGCACGCGCTTCCTGCTCGAGCCTCAGCGAATGACGCAGCAGCAGCGCGACACTCAGAATGGCGCCATAGGGGTTGGCGATTCCCCGGCCGGCAATGTCGGGGGCCGAGCCATGAATCGGCTCGTACAGCCCGCGAGTGCCCTCTCCGAGGGAGGCCGAAGGCAGCAATCCCAGGGAGCCACTGAGCATCGAGGCCTCGTCGGTCAGGATGTCACCGAACATGTTTTCGGTGACTGCGACGTCGAAGTCGCGCGGCCGGCGGAGCAGGTGCATCGCTGCGGAATCGACCAGCATATGCTCGAGCGCGACATCCGGGAATTCGCTGCGCATCACTCGCTCGCACACTTCGCGCCACAGTCGCGAGGTCTCGAGTACGTTCGATTTGTCGATCGACAGCAGCCGCTTGCGCCGTGTCCGTGCAATACGAGCCGCGACGCGCACTATGCGCTCGATTTCGAGCGCCGTGTACGAGCATAGGTCAGTGGCGCGCTCGGCGTCGCGGGTCTTTGGACCGAAGTAAATGCCGCCAGTGAGCTCGCGCACGAAAATCAGGTCGACTCCTTCGAGCAGATCAGGCTTCAGGCTGGAGACATTGCGCAGCGCAGGGTGCACGCTTACCGGGCGCAGATTGGCGTAGACGCCAAGCTCCCGGCGCAGCCGAAGCAGCCCGGTCTCGGGCCGGACCTTGACCTGCGGCGCCGACCACTTCGGACCCCCGATGGCGCCGAGCAAGATCGCATCGGCACGCAGACAGCACTCGAGCGTGGCCGGCGGCAATGGATCGCCCGACTGATCGATGGCGATACCGCCGAATGGCGCCTCCTCGAGCGCAAACTCGTGGCCATGGCGTCGAGCAGAGGCCCGCAGGACGCGCACCGCCTCGGCGATGACTTCCGGACCGATGCCATCACCCGGCAGGATCGCGATGCGGGCTTTCACGATGCCTGCCGCTGCTCAAAGGCGCTGATCTGCGGCTCGCGAGCCAGCAGAAAGCCCAACTCGTCGACGCCATTGGCAAGGCAGTAGCGTGCAAAGCTCTCGATCGGGAAAGGGATCGCGGTGCCTGTCGGTAGCTCAAGGGTGGCGTTTGGCAGATCGATCATAACCTCGGCGCCCGGATGCTCGAGCAGCCACTGTCCACTCGCGCCGTCCACCACGATGGGCAACAGTCCGTTCTTGAGTGAATTGTTGCGAAAGATGTCGGCGATCTCGGTGCTGATAACGGCACGAAAGCCGTAGTCGAGCAGCGCCCAGGGCGCGTGCTCGCGCGAGGAGCCGCAGCCAAAATTGCGCCCGGCCACCAGTACGCTGCATCCCGCGGCCTCGGGTCGGTTGAGCAGAAAGGACGCATTCGGACTGCCGTCCGGATTGAGCCGCCAGTCGGCAAACAGATGCTGGCCCAGCCCCTCGCGGCTGGTTGTGCGCAGGAACCGTGCCGGAATGATCTGGTCGGTATCGATGTTCGAATACGGCAACACAGCGGTGCGCGATCGTATCTGTCGTATGGGTTGCATGCAGATCGTCAGCCATTGAGAAATTCGCGGGGGTCGGTCACGCGGCCGCGCACGGCGCTGGCCGCAGCGGTCAGCGGGCTGGCCAGCAGCGTGCGGGCACCGGGGCCCTGTCGGCCCTCGAAGTTGCGGTTGCTGGTGCTGATCGAATATTCACCTTCGCCCACCAGATCGCCATTCATCCCCAGGCACATCGAACAGCCGGACTCGCGCCACTCGGCGCCGGCTTCGATGAACACTCGGTCCAGGCCCTCGGCTTCGGCTGCCTTCTTGACCTGCTGTGAGCCGGGAACGACCAGCGCACGCACGCCGCGCGCGATCTTGCGGCCGCGCAGCAGCTGGGCAGCGCCGCGCAGATCCGATAGCCGTCCATTGGTGCAGCTGCCGATGAACACCACGTTGACCGGCTGATTGCCGATTGGCTCGCCGGCATGCAGACCCATGTAGGCGAGGGCCTTATCGAATACCGGGTCATCGTGCGGCGCGGGAATCGAACCCGATACGGCCATGACCATGCCGGGGTTGGTGCCGTAGGTGACCATCGGCTCGATCCCCGCGCCAGCGAGCGTAATCTCGCGGTCAAAGCGCGCTCCGGCATCGCTCGGCAGGGCTCGCCAGCGCTCGAGCGCGCGCTCCCACGCAGCGCCGCTGGGTGCGCGCGGCCGGCCTTCGAGGTAGCGATAGGTGGTCGCGTCGGGGGCAATCATGCCGGCTCGGGCTCCAGCCTCGATGGACATATTGCAGACAGTCATGCGCTCTTCCATCGACAGGGCGCGAACGACCGCGCCGCGATACTCGAGTACATAGCCGGTGCCGCCGGAGACGCCGATGCGTCCGATGATCGACAAAATCAGATCCTTGGCCGTAACGCCGCTGCACAGCGTGCCTTCGACGTTCAGCGCAAAGGTCTTTGGTCGCCGTTGCAGCAAGCACTGCGTCGCGAAAACGTGCCCAACTTCGGTTGAGCCGATGCCAAATGCGAGCGCACCGAAAGCGCCATGGGTGCTGGTGTGACTATCACCGCACACCACGGTACTGCCCGGCTGCGTGAGACCGAGCTCGGGACCGATGATGTGCACGATGCCGCGCTGGTCGCTCTTGAGCCCGAAAAGCTCGACGCCGAATTGCGCACAGTTGCGCTCGAGTTGCGCAATCTGCTGCGCCGCCGATTCGATCGTAATCGGAGCACCGCCGAAGATCTGCTCGGTGCGCGTCGGACTGGAGTGATCGATCGTAGCGAGCATGAGCTCGGGGCGACGCAGCTTCAGGCCGCGCTCGCGCAGCACCGTGAAGGCCTGCGGCGAGGTCACTTCGTGGACCAGATGCGTGTCGATGTACAGCACAGCCGGCGTGTCAGGCGTTTCCGGCACGACCTCGTGAGATTCCCAGACCTTGTGAAACATGGTCTTCATGGTCTTAGGCTCGAGTGGCCGCGCGCGCGCGCTCAGTGAGCCGCCGCGACGCTGCGCGTGCTGAGATTCATATCGACATAGTCGAGCCAGGACCAGGCGTCGTTGGTAGCGCCTGAAAACAGCCCGAAGAATGCGCGCTGCAGCTTTTCGGTGATCGGGCCGCGATGACCTGCGCCGACGGTGATGCGGTCGACCGATCGGATCGGGGTAATTTCAGCCGCTGTGCCGGTGAAAAACAGCTCATCGGCCAGATAGAGCATCTCGCGCGGAATGGATGTTTCGCGCACTTCCAGCCCCTGTTCGCGCGCCAGGGTCATGACGGTATCGCGGGTCAGCCCGCCGAGAACGGAATGCGCGAGATTGGGCGTGAGCAATATGCCGGCCTTGACCAGGAAAATGTTCTCACCGGCTCCCTCGCTTACAGTGCCGTCTGGGGCGAGGCCGATGCCCTCGGCGAAACCGAGCCGCTTCGCCTCCTGGCTGATGAGTTGGCTCGAGAGGTAGTTGCCGCCGGCTTTGGCCAGCGCGGGCAGCGTGTTGGGTGCGACGCGCTGCCAGGAGGAGACGCAGACGTCGACGCCGGCCTCGGCGCTTTCGTGACCCAGGTATTTGCCCCATTCCCAGGCCGCGACCGCCACATCCACCGGTGGATCGATCTTCGGCGCGACGCCGATCTCGCCGTAGCCGCGAAAGGCTATGGGCCGGATGTAGGCGCCATGGGACAGCGAGTTCGTCGCGATCACCTGGCGACAGGCGTCGTTGATCTGATCCTGGGAGTAGGGGATCTGTATTCGATAAACCTTGGCTGAGTCGAACAGCCGGCGAGTGTGGTCGCGCAGACGAAAAATCGCCACGCCGCGCGGCGTCTCATACGCCCGTACTCCCTCGAACACCGAGGAGCCGTAATGCAGCGCGTGAGCGAGCACGTGCACGGTGGCCTTCTCCCAGGCCACCAGCTTGCCGTTGAACCATATATAAGGGGTAGCAGGTATGGGCATGTCAGCTCCTAAACCGCGCTTTGGGCAAGCCGCGCGATATCTTGCGCGCGGCCCGAGGCGCCGCGGGTCGCGTTATTGTGCGACAGCTCGATGCGGTTGATGACTTCGAGCAAAGCGCGGCTGGCGGCCTCGATGATATTGGTGCTGATGCTCGAGCCGCGATAGCTGCGGCCGTCGGCATCGACATACAGGATTGCTTCGCCCTGTGCGTCCTCGCCGATGGTCACGGCATGGACCTCGAACTTGCGCACCGTCACGACCACGCCCGTGGCCTGCACGATCGCCTTGTAGGCGGCATCGACCGGACCGTCGCCGGAGGCCTCGCGCTCGAGCACGCGGCTATCGGCGTGCTTGAGGCGCACGCGGGCGATCGCCTTGGAGCCGGTGTGGGCCTCGACATCCAGGTGATCGAGTACCCAGGGGCCCTGCGCGTGGCTGCCGGCGCGCAATACCAGCGCTTCGATATCGCCGTCGAACAGCTCCTTCTTGCGATCGGCGAGCGCCTTGAACTCCTCGAACACGCGATTGAGCTCGAGCTCTTCGAGCTCGAAGCCGAGCTGCTTGACGCGCTCACGGAAGGCATGCCGACCGCTATGTTTGCCCAGAACCAGGTTACTGCGCTGCAACCCGACGTCCTCAGGACGCATGATTTCATAGGTTGCGCGATTCTGCAGCATGCCGTGCTGATGAATGCCCGACTCATGCGCGAACGCATTCTCGCCGACCACCGCCTTATTGCGCGGAATCGACACACCCGTGATGTTCGCCACCAGTCGGCTGGTCGGATACAGGCGCGCGGTGTGCACGCCGGTGCCGACGTTAAAGAACGCCGCGCGCGTGGCGAGGGCCATCACGACTTCTTCGAGTGAGCAGTTGCCGGCGCGCTCACCGATGCCGTTGATCGTGCACTCGATCTGACGCGCGCCGGCCACGACCGCGGTGAGGCTGTTGGCAACGGCCATGCCCAGATCATCATGGCAGTGTACCGACAGCGTGACCTTGTCGATGCCGCGCACGTGCTGGCGAAGGTACCGGAATACTTCGCCGAACTCATCCGGCACCGTATAGCCGACGGTGTCGGGAATATTGATGGTGGTGGCGCCGGCCTCGATGACCGATTCGACCACCTGCGCCAGGAAATCCAGCTCGGTGCGCGAGGCGTCTTCGGGTGAGAACTCGATGTCCTCACAGTACTCGCGCGCGACCTTCACGCCCTCAACGGCGCGCCGCACGATCTCCTCCTGCGCCATGTGGAGCTTGTATTGACGATGTATCGCGCTGGTGGCGAGAAACACGTGAATGCGATGCCGGGGCGCGTCGCGCAGTGCCCGCGCAGCCGATTCGATATCCTCGCGCACGCAGCGGGCCAGGCCGGCGATGATCGGGCCCTGCACCTCGCGGGCCACGGCGTTCACCGCCTCCCAATCGCCGTGTGAGGCGGCCGGAAAACCCGCTTCGATGATATCCACGCCTAGCTCGCCGAGCGCGCGTGCTACGCGCAGCTTCTCCGGCTGAGTCATGCTGCAACCGGGCGCCTGTTCGCCATCGCGCAAGGTGGTATCGAAGATCAGTACTCGGTCGAGTGTCGGTGTCATGGCTCTCTCCGTTCAGCGGGCGCCCTGCAGCCAGGGCATTCGGGCTCGCAGCCGCTCGCCGACGCGCTCGATCGGGTGGCGCATATCCTGTTTGAGCAGCCGGCGGAAATTCTTGGCGCCGTTTTCGCTTTCACGAATCCACTGCCGCGCAAACTTGCCGCTCTGAATCTCCTTGAGGATCTTGCGCATCTGCTTCTTGACATGCGAGTCGACAATGCGCGGGCCACGCGTGAGGTCACCGTACTTGGCGGTGTCGCTGATGAACTGATGCATCTTCGACAGTCCGCCCTCGTGCAGCAGATCTACGATCAGCTTGAGCTCATGCAGGCATTCGTAATAGGCCACTTCGGGCTGATATCCGGCCTCAACCAGGGTCTCGTACCCTTTGACCACGAGTTCGGTCGCGCCCCCGCACAGCACCGCCTGCTCGCCAAACAGATCGGTCTCGGTCTCCTCGGAGAAGCTCGTGTCGAGCACACCACCGCGCGTACCGCCGATGCCGTCGGCATAGGCAAGCGCGCGCGCATGAGCGTTGCCGGTCGCATCCTGCGCGACCGCAATCAGGCACGGCACGCCACGGCCCTGCTGGTATTGGCGGCGCACCAGATCGCCCGGTCCCTTGGGTGCGATCAGCACCACGTCGAGATCCTTGCGCGGTTTGATCTGCTTGAAGTGGATGTTGAAGCCGTGCGCAAACAGCAGCACCGCACCGGGTTTGAGCGCGGCTTTGATGGCGGTATAGAGGGCAGACTGTGCGAGATCGGGAACCAGCATGGCCACGAGATCGGCGCCCTTGGTTGCCTCAACCGGCTCGGCGACCTCGAGCCCGTCGCGCCTGGCCTTTCTCCAGCTGGCGCCGCTCTTACGCACGCCAACCACGACGTTAAATCCACTGTCCTTGAGGTTCAGGGCATGCGCCCGACCCTGGCTGCCATATCCGAGTACGGCAATGCGCGCACCCTTGAGGGCCTTCTTGTCGACGTCCTTCCTGCCATACAGATGCATCGTTCAACACTCCGTGAAGTCAACAAAAAACCCCGCATCGGCGGCCGGTGCGGGGTTTCGGTGTACGTCGGTTTCCTGGTATCAGAAACGCCGGCAGCACCCGCCCCGACCGCTCTTGACGAGCAGCAGATCTACCCATAGGGCAAGCGAGCTGGAAATCTGCATGGTGGGGTTCATGTGCCGAAAACGCGTTCCCGATATCAGCACAAAGATCAAGTACTTGTCAATCTTGAGGCCCGATTCGGCTAAGCTTTGCGCATGCAGACATTAGTGAGCGCGGCGGAGGGCGATGCCATCCCGCTGTGGCTGGTCACCGACAGCGGCTATGCGACGCTGTCGCAGTCTTTGCCGCCGATGCAGGCGGCGTGGGCACGGGCACAGGGGTTCGGCTCCGAGCGCCACCGTCTGCAACTGCTGCCCGACTCTACCGGCGCGATCGCCGGCGCGGTGCTCGGCTTAGGCTCGCTCAGGAGCGTCGATGATCTGTCGCTCTGGGACGCAGCACCGCTGCCGGAGCGCCTGCCCGCCGGCACTTACCGCCTGGCGACGGCGGTTTCGCCGCACGCGGCGACTCAATTTGCGCTCGGCTGGCTGCTGGGGAGCCATCGCCTGACGCGCTATCGCAGTGCGCCGCCCAAGGCGCCCATCGCCAATGCGCTGGTGGCACCCGTCGGCGCAGACCAGCGGTATGCCCACGCCGCAGCACAAGCGATGGGTTGGGCGCGCGATCTGATCAGTGCGCCGGCCAACCAGCTCGGCCCCGAGGAGCTGGCGGCCGCGGCGCTCGAGCTCGCCGCCGAGCACGGCGGGGAATCCGTGGTGCACAGCGGAGAGACGCTGACGCGCGACTATCCATTGATAGCGGCGGTCGGCGCCGCCAGCGCGCGTGCGCCACGACTCATCGATTGCCGCTGGCGGCGCGCCGGCGCGGCCCGCGTCACTTTGGTAGGCAAGGGCGTTTGCTTCGACAGCGGCGGTTTAGATTTGAAGCCTTCTGCGGCGATGCTGCTCATGAAGAAGGACATGGGCGGGGCCGCCTGCGCGCTGGGTCTTGCCCGTCTGTTGCTCGAGCTCGATGCGCCGATCGAGCTGCGGCTGTTGATACCGGCGGTCGATAACAGCGTCGGATCGCGCGCTTACCGGCCGGGTGACATCTGGCGCTCGCGCCGGGGTCTGACCGTCGAGATCGGCAATACCGACGCCGAAGGCCGGCTGGTGCTCGCCGATGCGCTGCATGAGGCCGATGCCGAGCGGCCAGAGCTGTTGATCGACCTAGCTACCTTGACCGGCGCGGCGCGCACGGCGCTGGGTCCGGATCTGCCCGCGGTATTCGCCTCCAATGAGGCTCTCACGGCCGAGTTGGCCGAGCTCGGTCGGACGCATGCCGATCCTGTCTGGCCCATGCCGCTGTGGATGGGCTACGACGATGAGCTCAGCAGCCGAGTGGCTGATCTCAACAATGTGTCCTCATCGCCATTTGCCGGCGCGATCATTGCGGCGCTGTTTCTCAAACGTTTTGTAACGGCCACTTCCAATTGGCTGCATGTGGATCTGTACGCGTGGAACCCCAAGGACCGACCTGGCCGGCCGCTCGGGGCCGAAGCGCAGTGCGTGCGCGCCCTGTATCAGCTGATCCGGCATCGATTGGGCTGAGCCGGTGAGCTCCGAGATCCGACCAGGCGCCACTGCCAGTGCGCCCGCCGGCGGCGCGGCAGCACCGCCCCCGAGCGCGCTGGTCGAAGCCATGTTCAGCCGGGAGCGACTGCCCTGGGCGCTCATCGGCGTGCCGCTGGGCCTGGTCGAAGGGGCGACAGTGGCCGTCTTTGTCAAGAAAGGCTACGCGCCGATCCTGCCGAGTGCGGCCGTGAATCTGGCCGTCGCGCTCGTGACGGGCGCGCCGTCCATGGCCAATATCGTGAGCTTTGCCTGGGCCAATCTCGCCCACGGCCGCTCGCGCGTCGGCTTGCTGGTGGCACTGCAGGCGGCGTTTGCGATCTGCGTCGGCCTGATCGCTTTTGCCCCGATCGCCGGTGGCGGACTGGTGCTGACCATCCTCGCGGTGCTGCTGGCACGCATGCTCTGGGCCGGAGTGCTCACAGTGCGCGCCGCGATCTGGACCGCAAATTACCCGCGGCACGTGATGGCCCGCGTGACCGGGCGCATCGTCGTCTACACCGAGGTTGGTATGGCTGCGGTGGCCCTGGCCACTGGTTGGTTGCTCGACCGGCGCGCGCATCTCGCTCGATGGATTTATCTGCTGGCGGCGCTGGCAGGGCTCGCGGCCGCCTGGAGATTCCGCGCGGTGCGCGTGCGGCGCGAATATCAGCTGCTCGCGGCCGAAGCCGGGGAGGGCATCAATGCCGCGCCGTTCAGCCTGAGGATGCTGCTCGAGATCTTGCGTGCCGACCCGGCCTTTCGTCGTTACATGTTCTGGATGAGCATGTACGGAGCGGGCAATCTGATGCTCAACGCGCAGCTGGTCGTGTTGTTCACCGACCGGCTGCATCTGTCGAGCACCGCACAGGTGCTGTTGCTCACGGCGCTGCCACTGCTGTTGATGCCGTTGTTTCTGCCAGCCTGGGCGCGGCTTTTTGACCAGGGACACATCATCGACTACCGCTCGCGCCAGTGCTGGTCGCTGGTCGCAGCCATCTCGATCATGAGCGTGGCCGTGCTGCTGCGCCTGCCTTGGCTGCTGTGGCCGGGAAGCGTGATGCTCGGAGCCAGCTATGCCGGTGCCAATCTCGGTTGGAATCTGGGACACAACGATTTTGCGACGCTCGGCCGCGCGCAGCACTATATGGGGGTACACGTGACGCTGACGGGTGTGCGGGGAGTGCTCGCGCCACCGATCGGCATGTTGTGCTTCGAAGGGCTCGAATCGGTACGGCCCGGGCTGGGTATCGCCGCGCTGCTGATACCGTTTACGATGGTCACCGCCGGAGCATTCGGCTTCGTGCGCATGCGCGCCTCGAGGCGTGTCGCCGCCCGGCGGTAAACGAGGCACTGGGAAGTGTACGAGGCGAACTCATGGCGCACAGCAAGACGGTAGCAACGAAGAACCGGCCGGTCGGCACAGCTGGGGCGGGCGACAGGCGTTATTCGAGCCTGGTGGTCGACGGCATCAAGCAGGCACCGGCGCGTGCGATGCTGCGTGCGGTGGGCTTCACCGATGCGGATTTCCGCAAGCCGCAGATCGGCATCGCCTCGACCTGGGCGGATCTCACGCCCTGCAACATGCATATCGGCGCGCTGGCGCGCGCGGCCGCCAGTGGCGCGGACGGTGCCGGAGGCAAGAGCGTGTTGTTTAACACGATCACGGTTTCCGATGGCATCTCGATGGGCTCGCCCGGCATGCGCTATTCGCTGGTCTCGCGCGAGGTGATCGCCGACTCGATCGAAACCGTGGTCGCAGCGGAAGGGTTCGACGGGCTCGTGGCGTTGGGCGGCTGCGATAAGAATATGCCCGGATGCGCAATGGCCATTGCGCGTCTAAACCGACCGGCGGTGTTCGTTTACGGCGGCACGATCCGCCCCGGAGTGCAGCGGCGCGACATCGTGTCCGTGTTCGAGGCGGTCGGTAGCCGGGCTGCCGGCAAGATCAGCGATGCCGACCTGCTCGAAGTCGAGCGCACGGCGATCCCGGGCGCGGGCAGTTGCGGCGGCATGTACACCGCCAACACCATGGCTTCGGCCATCGAGGCGCTCGGACTGAGTCTGCCCGCCAGCTCGGCGCAGGAGGCAGTGAGCCCGGACAAACTGGAGGATTGCCGGCGCGCCGGTGCGGCGGTCGTGTCGCTGCTGCATCAGGGCATCCGGCCAGGCGACATCCTTACGCGGCGCGCCTTCGAGAACGCGATCACGCTCGTCATTGCACTCGGCGGCTCCACCAACGCCGTACTGCATCTGCTTGCGATCGCCCAGGCCGCACGGGTGCGCCTCGCGCTCGATGACTTTACTAAAATCGGACGACGCGTGCCGGTATTGGCGGACGTACGGCCCAGTGGCCGTTACCTGATGTCGGAGCTGATCGCCATCGGCGGCATTCAGCCGCTCATGAAACGATTGCTTCAGGCAGGTCTGCTGCACGGAGACTGTATGACCGTCACGGGCCGCAGTCTGGCGGACAATCTGGCCGATGTAGCTGATTATCCGGCGACGCAAGACATCATCCGACCATTCTCAAACCCGTTGAAAAAAGACAGTCATCTCGTTGTTCTCTATGGGAACTTGGCGCCTGCGGGTGCGGTCGCGAAGATCAGTGGCCAAGAGGGACTGTCGTTTACAGGCCGCGCGCGCACGTACAACGGAGAGGAGGCCGCGACTGCAGCGATCCTGGCCGGCAAAGTGCGGGCAGGCGATGTGGTCGTGATTCGCTACGAGGGACCCAAGGGCGGCCCTGGCATGCGCGAAATGCTCAGTCCCACCGGAGCGATCGTCGGCTGCGGACTTGCGGACAAAGTGGCACTGATTACCGACGGCCGCTTTTCCGGCGGCACGCACGGGTTCGTGGTCGGACACATCGCGCCCGAGGCGGCCGTCGGCGGACCGATCGCGTTGCTACGAAACGGTGATTCGGTAACGATTGATGCACGACAACAGCGCATCGATGTGGCCGTTTCCGCTGCCGAACTCAAGGCCCGGCGGCGTGTCTGGAAGCCTCGGCGGCCGTTTGCGACCCAGGGCGTATTGGCGAAATACGCGCGCGTCGTCAGCAGCGCCTCGGAAGGGGCGGTCACCGACCGTTGAAGTAGCGCGCGGGGTGATGGTCGAAACTGTGTCGGGAAAAGCCCGTAAAGCCACGGCAATAGCGTTCGTCGAGGTTGTAACGGTTGCGGCGAGCAGTTAGAGTTCTGCGGCTCGCTCGATCCATGACTACATTCGGTGGCACGCGGCAGCGGAGGATGGAGCACCAGGGGATAGACGACCGCGCGGGACGCCGGATGGATTGACCGTTGGACGCGTGCTCGACGAGAGCACACTGCGCGCTGGCCCAAAGGCTGCATGGCGAGCACGCGGTGGCATCGGTGGATGCTCAGAGGATGGGGTTCCGGGGATGGCAGCCGACATGCTGATCGGGCGATTATCAGACGTGCTTGTAATGGCCGCGCCTCATGCGCTGAGAGCCACAGGAAACAGACACCGCGAACTATGAGCGCCTATTACCCGCAAGATGCGAGCTTCCTATCCAAGCGCGCGATCGTCTTCGTCGCGATCGTAGTGCTCCATGTCCTGATCATCTATGCCTTTGCGAGTGGTCTTGCCAAGAGCGGTCAGCGCTACCTGCAGACAATCCTGCAGACCAACATCATCCAGACGGAAAAGCCCAAGGACCTGCCGCCGCCGCCGCCGCCGGTGGATCTTAAGGAGCGGCCGCCGGTTCAAGTCATTGCGCCGGACATTAATATCACCATCCCCGTCGATACGCCGCCGCCACCGATCACCAACGTGACGACCCACGCCGCGCCGCCGCCGCCGCCGCCACGACCGCCAGCGGCGCCCACCAAGCTCGAAGTCATTTCGAAGCCGGATATCTCGAATTACTATCCGGAGCAGGCGCGCCGCGAAGGCACCGAAGGTCGGGCGCAGGTGAAGATCTGTATCAATGTGAAAGGCCAAGTCGAATCTGCCGAGGTTGTCACGAGCTCGGGCAGCCCGCTGCTGGATGAGGCGGCGATCAAGGTCGGCAAGGCGTTTCGCTTCAAGCCGCCCACGCAGGAAGGCAAGCCCATCGCGACTTGTCCGACGCTACCCGTGAAGTTCGAACTGCACGGCGCCAGCTAAACTATCGCTTTAATAATTTGTCATAATTATTTGACTTTTACCAATAATTTTGTCCGCCGGGTTCGCCCTGCGGGGATGATGCACAAGAGGACAATCAATGGATACCGCAGCACCTACCGCAGCAGCAGCAGCAGTCGCGACCACCACCGGCAACCCCTACGGACTCGGTCCGCTATGGACCAACGGCACTGCCGTCACCCGCACGACACTGGTGATTCTGGTGCTCATGTCGCTCGGATCGTGGTTCATCATTCTGACCAAGCTGTGGGATCAGCGCACGCTCAAGAAAGCGGGCAAGATCGTCGAGAAGCAATTCTGGACTGCACCCTCGCTCAAGGACGGTGTGGAGCGTCTCGGAAAGCGTGACGATTATCGTTACATTGCCGAGAGCGGGCTGCGCGCCGCCTCGCATCACGAGGGACGCCTGACCGACCGGATTGATCTGCACGAGTGGGTCACGATGGCACTGCAGCGTGCGGTCGATGGCGTTAACAGCAAGATCTCGGGCGGCCTGTCGTTCCTGGCCTCCGTCGGCTCGGTGGCGCCGTTCGTCGGACTGTTCGGTACGGTCATGGGCATTCTGAACGCGCTCATCGATATCGGCATCGCCGGCCAGGCGAGCATCGACCGCGTGGCCGGTCCGGTCGGTGAGGCGCTGATCATGACGGCGCTCGGCCTGGCGGTCGCGGTGCCCGCGGTTCTGGGCTACAACTGGCTGCTGCGCCGCAACAAGCTTATCCAAGATAACGTGCGCAACTTCGCCAGCGATTTGCACGCCTATCTGGTCAGTGGCGCTCGAGTCCAGGGCAGCTGATCGGCGAGCGCCTGCGGAGCACTGCGATGGCAATGAATGTCGGTAGTTCGGATGGCGGCGGTGATGAACGCGGCACCATGTCGGATATCAACACGACGCCGCTGGTCGACGTCATGCTGGTGTTGCTGATCATCTTTCTGATCACGATTCCGGTCATCACCAAGAACGTGCCGGTCAGTGTGCCCAAAGCGACCAACATCCCGACCCAGACCAAGCCCGAGAACATCGTGATCTCGGTGACCGCCGACGGCGACGTGTTCTGGGGGCAGACCAAGATGATCGACATGCACCAGTTGGTGGAGCGGGTGGAGGGGGAGGCCGTCAAGGTGCCGCAGCCCGAGATCCACATCCGCGCCGATGCCGAGACCGACTACAAGAACGTCGGCAAGGTCATCGCAGCCATCAATCGCGGTGGGGTCATCAAGGTCGGCTTCATTACCGAGCCCGACCACGGCGTGCGCGGCTCACGCTAAGAGAGGCTTGATATCATGGCAATGAGTGTCGGAGGAGGCGGCGAAGGCGCACCGATGTGCGATATCAACACCACGCCGTTGATCGACGTGATGTTGGTGCTGCTCGTGACGCTGATCGTAACGCTGCCGATCATGACGCACGCAGTAAAGCTCGACATGCCGCCGCCGAATCCGAATCAGCCACCGCCGCCGGTGCAGCCGGTGGTCATCAATCTGGACATCTACTACGACGGTACCATCGCGTGGAATGGACAGACGATTCCCACGCTGACGGATCTCGAGGAGCAGTTCAAGGACGCCGCGGCGCAGGACCCGCAGCCCGAATTGCATCTGGCACCAGACAGCCACGTGAAATACGATTATGTTGCCAAGGTGCTGGCTGCCGCGCAGCGCAACCACATGGAAAAGATCGGTTTCGTCAATACCAGTCAGTTCGTCCAGGAGTAATGTGACGCGCCGGCGAAACGCCGCCTGACACTCGGGCCTCGCCGGTATTTGAAATACCCCCCGCTACCTACAGGAAGCGCCCTGATGACCCGTCGACCTGCCAGTCGGAATCGTCGTTGGGGCGCCCCGCATCATTGAGGACAGTCATGAGGAACGGCCTGAAATTCGTATCCGCGCTCGGAAAGATCCTGCTGGCCTCGATCGCTGCGCTGCCGCTGTTGGCCGGTCCCGCCCTGGCGGCCGAGCAACCGACCGTGAGCAACAAGCTGGCCAAGCCTCTCAAGGCGGCACAGGATGCGCTGGCCGCCAAGAACTACGACGAGGCACTGCAAAAGATCAAGGAAGCCCAGTCACAGCCCGACAGGACTGCCTATGACAATTGGGTGATCAGCACCTTCCTGCTCAAAACCTACGCCGGCAAGCAGGACATGGCGAGCGAGGTTCCCATCATAGAAACGCTGGCGCAGTCACAATATACGACTGCGGACCAGAAGAAGGTCTATCTGAAGAGCGTGAGTCAGTATTACTACCAGGCAAAGGACTATAACAAGGCGCTCGAGACGGCCAACGAGGCCGTGAGAGCCGGTGCCAATGACAACGACATGATGGGGCTCATTGCCAGAAGTCAGTACCTGACCGGCAAATACAAGGATGCCGCTACGACGATGCAGGAGATCGTCGGCAAGATGGAAAAGCCCGACGAGGAATCGCTCAAGCTTCTCTGGCAGTTCAGCGAAAAGGCCGGCGATAAGGCCGGCGCCTCCAGGGCGGTGGAAAAACTGGTGGCCTACTATCCCAAGCCCGAATACTGGGCCAATGCGCTGGCTTCGCTCGTCAATGCGGACACCAAGGATGCGCATCTGCAGCTGAACGTCTACCGGCTCATGAATGACGTTGGCGTGCTCAAGCGCGGCATCGACTATGCCGATATGGCCGAGCTGGCGCTGGACCAGGGCTACCCGGGGGAAACTCAGTCCGTGCTGCAGAAGGCCTTCGCGGAGAATGTATTCACCGAGCAGCGCGACAAGGATCGCTACCAGCATCTGCTTGATGGCGCCAAGCAACGCGCGGCCAACGATCAGGTCGCTCTGGCGAACAACGAGAAGGATGCGGCCAATGCCCCCACCGGGGACAAGCTGGTGCAGGTGGGCGCGGCCTACCTCAGCTACGGCCAGAACGACAAGGCGATAGCCGCAATCACCAAGGGCATTGCCAAGGGCAGTCTGAAATTTCCCGATGAGGCGAACCTGCTGCTGGGCATTGCGCAGCTGCGCTCCCATGATGTGGCTAATGCGCAGAAATCCTTCGAGAAGGTGAGTGCATCGAACGGTTCGGGCTACGCGCGCCTTGGCAAGCTGTGGGCCCTGCACGCCGGGGCGCATAGCGTCTGAACGCAGCGGCCGGCCGTTATCGCGCGCAGGCGTGCACGAGCTTCAAGGGCTGGGCGACCAGCCCTTTTTGCTTGAGTGGCCGCTGCATTGAATTTGTGACTTTTACTACCGGGAAGGAGTGACACCATGACGATCCAAGTGGGCGAGCGCATGCCCGAAGGCAAGTTCAAGATCATGACCGACAAGGGACCGCAGGATCTGACCACAGCGCAGCTGTTCGATAACAAGCGTGTGGTGCTGTTCTCGGTTCCCGGCGCCTTTACTCCGACTTGCGACGCCAAGCATCTGCCAGGCTATCTTGAACAGGCGAACCAGCTGCGCGCCAAGGGCATCGACACCATCGCCTGCATGGCGGTGAACGATGTGTTCGTCATGAATGCCTGGGGCAAGGCTGCCAACGTTGCCGGCAAGGTGCTCATGCTGGCCGACGGCAACGGCGACTACGCGCGCGCGCTCGGCCTGGAGCTCGACGGCCGCGGCTTCGGCATGGGCATGAGAGGCCAGCGATTCGCGATCGTCGTGGACAAGGGCGTGGCGAGGCAGGTCAATGTCGAAGCGCCCGGTCAGTTCAAGGTCTCCGCGGCCGAAGCCGTAGTGGCGCAACTCCAGCTGTGACGTCCCTAACGTTCGCGCTGCCTGCGCCCGGAGTAGGCTTCGACACATGAATAACGAGATGTCCCTGCGGCCCAGCGAGTCGCTCAAAGCCGTTCGCTACGAGATTCGCGGCCGCCTGGCGCGGCGTGCGCACGAGCTCGAACGGCTCGGCTACGAGATCATTTCGCTCAATATCGGCAATCCCGGACTGTTTGGCTTTCGCACGCCGGAGACCATGCGCCTCGCCATGATCGAAAACCTGTCGGAGAGCGAAGGCTACTGCCACCAGAAGGGCATATTCCCGGCGCGCGAAGCGGTCGTGATGCAGCAGCAGGGCCGGGGCATCACCGGCATCAGCGCGGAGGAGGTGTTCATCGGCAACGGCGTCAGTGAGCTCATCGATATGGTGTTGCGCGCCCTGCTCAACGATGGCGATGAGGTGCTGGTGCCGAGCCCTGACTATCCGTTGTGGACTGCGGCGGTCAATCTCAATCGCGGCCGCGCGGTGCATTATGCCTGCAAGCCGGAAAATGACTTCGCGCCAGACCCGGCACAGATCGAATCGCTGATCACGCGCCGTACACGCGCGCTGGTGGTCATCAATCCGAACAATCCGACCGGCGCGGTCTATTCGCGCGAGACTCTGGCCGCATTGGCGCGGCTCGCCGAGCGGCACAAGCTCGTGGTGTTCAGCGATGAGATCTACGATCAGATGGTCTATGACGGCGCCGAATCGATTCCGTTGGCCACCTTGGTGCACGATACCCTGTGCGCCACGCTGTCGGGTCTGTCGAAGATCTACCGCGCCTGCGGCTATCGGGTCGGCTGGGCGGCGTTTTCCGGCAAACTGCGCGGCGCAGGGGAGTATCTGATGGCGCTGGAGTTGCTGTCCTCGCTGCGCCTGTGCAGCAACGTCCCAGCGCAATGGGCGGTGCAGACCGCGCTCGGCGGCTCGCAGAGCATTCGTGAAATCGTCAGCCCGGGCGGCCGGCTCTACGAATCGCGTCGGGCCATTGTTGAGACTGTCGCTCGCAGCCGCTACCTTCGGCTCGCGCCTCCCAAAGGCGCGATGTACGCCTTCATCGGCGTCGATCCGCAGGCACTGCCGGAGTTCGACGACCAGCAGTTTGCGCTCGATCTGCTCGAGCAAAAGCACGTGCTCGTGGCCCCGGGCGTGAGCTTCAACGTGCCGTACCGCAATCATTTTCGCGTCACGACCTTGCCCGACCCGACGGCGCTGCGGGTGGTGTTTGCCCGCATCGAGGAACTGCTGGATGGCTATGCCAACGGCGCCGAGCAGAACGCGATCTCCAGTGTCGTCGACGCGCAAGGTAGATTTAAGTAGCATTTTAACAATAGCAATCAACATATTGATTTGCGAGAACTTTCACCCGAGATACTCGACGACCTCAGGCGCGGTGCCACTGTCGTGGTACCCACACCGCAACGTGCCGCCGCACTGCGACTCGCCTACAGCAGCGCGCAGCTCGCGGCAGGACAGCGCGTCTGGAGCAGTCCCGATGTGCTGCCGTGGACTGCGTGGCTCGAGCGCGGGCTGGATGACGCGCGCTCACGCGGCGTGCTGGTGCCACGGCGGCTCTCGCGCGCGGAGGAATGGTGGCTGTGGCGCGAGGCCGTGCAGGCCGCCTGCTCGGATGTGGCGCTGCTGTGGCCCGATTCGCTGATCGACAGCGTTCGCCGGGCTGTGCTGCTGCTCGAGGACTACGGGCTCGAGCTGCACGATGCCTCAAGCGCCGAGACGCGGGTATTGCTGCGCGCGCGCGCGCACTTCAACCGCCGCGGCGCCACGCTCGCAGCGATATGGAGCAGTTCCTGGAGCGCATGCGCGGCCTATTTGCAGCCGCGAGCGGCCACACGGCTGCTCGGCTTTGCCGAGCTCGGTCCGGCGCGGCGCGAGTGGCTCGAGCGCGTCGGCGTCCGGCTCGAGGCAGCAGCACCGCTCGATGCGGCAGCCGGCGCGCAGCGCCCTGGTCGCGGGCCCGAGGTCGCAGGCTTCGACAGTGCAGAGCTGGAGGCCGAAGCGGCGGCGCGATGGTGCGCCGCCGAGCTCCGGCGCGATCCCGGTGCACGCCTGCTGCTGATCGTCGCGCGCCTGCCCGAGCAGCGGCACCGCTGGCTACGCGCGCTGGCGCAGCGCTTGGACTACCCATCGATACTCGATGGGCAGTCGGCCGGCGACGACAGCCATTTCGCTCTCGAAGGAGGCCAGGCGCTCACCGACTATGCGCTCGTCGCTGTGGCGCTGCAGCTGTTGGTGCTGGCCGCAGCTGCCGCGGACTTCGAGGCATTGAGTGCTGTCTTGCGCTCGCCGTTCCTGGATCCGGCAGGGCACGAGGCGCGCTTGCGCATCGATGTCTGGCTGCGCCAGCACAATGCGGCGGCAACCTCACCGATGCAGCTGGCCGGGCTGGTAGAACGCGTCCGCCATGAGCTCGGCGCCGCGGCCGGCGCCGCGCTGCAGGGGCTGATCGATGCGCTCGCGCCGAGCACGACCGATGCAGCAGCGCCCGCGCAGGCTCCCGCTTCGCACTGGGCGCAAAGCTTCGCGGCTGTGCTCGAGCGCGTGGGCTGGCCAGGACCTGGTCTTCGCAGCCACGAGCAGCAGATCAGGGTGCGCTTCGAGGAGCTGCTGGGCGAATTGGCGTCTTTGGCCGTGACTTCGAGCGCGCTGTCGCAGGCGGCGGCGTTGCAGCTGTTGCGACAGTTGGCGGCACGGACGGCCTTTGAGCCCGCGAGCGATGATGTGCCCGTAACGCTGAGCGCCAGCCTGGAAGACCCGATTGCACGCTACGATGGTATCTGGGTCGCGGGACTTACGGCCGACGCCTGGCCGCAGCCCGCGCGTCCGGATCCCCTGATCCCCTGGGCGGTGCAGGCCGTCGGCGCAATGCCGATGGCGAGCCCCGCGCAAGCGCTGCGACGTGCCGAGCAGTCGCTGCGGCAGTGGCAGCGTGCCACCGATCAACTCACCCTGAGCTGGTCGCGCAGCAATGGGGATTTGCCGTGCGATATAAGCCCGCTGCTGCGCGAAGCCCCGGTTGCGGCCAATGAGGCGACGGGCAGGCCGGTTGTGGCCGCGCCCGCAAGCGCCGACAGTGCCTTCGAGCTCGAATCCTGGCTGGCTGCCTCTTCGCCCCGTCTGGAAGAGTGGCACGACGCTTCGGCGCCCATCTGGCCGCGAGACCGTGGCTTACCAGGCGGTACCCGTTTGCTCGAGCTGCAGGCACTCTGTCCGTTCCGCGGTTTCGCCCAGCTGCGATTGCGGGCCGAGCCGTTGGCGGCGCCTTCCCCTGGTATCGATGCGCGGCTGCGCGGACAGATCCTGCACCGCGCCCTGGAGCTGTTCTGGCGGGAGACGCGGGATTCGCGCACGCTGCATGCGCGCACCATCGACGCATCGCGGCGTTTCGCGCGCGATTGTATCGAGCGCTCCCTGGCGGAGGCGGTGCATCGGGTGCCCGGCTCGATCGAACCGAACAGTCTGCGAGGCGAGGCGCAACGCGACGCGCGGCTGTTCGAGCAACTGATCCTCTGGGAGCTCGGGCGTGGGCCGTTCGAAAGCGCGTACCTGGAATGGCCCCGCACACTCGCCATCGCTGGCGCCACGCTGCACCTGCGTCTCGACCGCGTCGACCGGCTCGCCGATGGCAGCCTCATCGTCATCGACTACAAGACCGGTACCACGGCAACTTTCGATGCTCTGGCCGAACGGCCGACCCTGCCGCAATTGCCCGCGTACGCTATGGCGGCTGGCGAGCAAACGGTCGCGGTAGCAGCTTTGTATCTCGCAGGCGAGGGGCTCGCGCTCCACGGCACTGCCGATCGCAGCGGACGCCTGCCAGGGCTGAAACCATTGCGCGCGGATCGGTCCAGCTGGGCCGTGCTGCAGCAACGCTGGAGCGAGCGGCTCGAGACACTGGTGCAGGAGTTTCTTTCGGGTCATGCCCTCGCACAGCCGCAGCCCAAGGCGTGCGATCGCTGCCACCTTCAGGCCTTCTGCCGCATCGAGTCATTGGGCGAATTGCCGCCATGAACGCGCCTGATGCGCTGGAAATCGATCGGCGCGCGCGGCGCGAGGCGCTCGACACGCAGCGCTCGCTGCTGTTGCAGGCGCCGGCCGGCTCGGGCAAGACCACCGTGCTGACCGCGCGCTTCCTGGCCCTGTTGGCCGTTGTCGATGCTCCGGAGCAGATCCTGGCCATTACGTTCACGCGCAAAGCGGCCGCCGAAATGCGCCACCGCATCATTGCGGCATTGCAGGCTGCCGAATGCGGCGCACAGATGGCCGGCATCGATGCCTCCTTGCTGCAGGCAGTCGCGCAGCGCGATCGCAGCCGCGGCTGGCAGCTGTCGCTCAACGCCTCGCGGTTGCGTGTGGAGACCATCGATGCGCTCAGCCACGAGCTCGCCAGCGCGCTTCCGATCGCCTCGCGCAGCGCTCTGCGGCTGGATATCACGCCGACGCCGGCGCCGCTGTATCGGCGCGCCGCGCGCCGCGCGCTGCAGGAGTCGCTGCAGGAGCCCGAGAGCGCCCTCGCAGCGCGGCTGCTGCTCGAACGTCAGGACAACAGCTGGCGGCGCCTCGAATCCCTGCTTACCGACATGCTCGAGCGGCGCTCGCATTGGTTGCCGCGCGTGCTCGAAGCACAGAACGTTGGACTTGCCGAGCGCAATGCGCAAAGTCTCTCCTCGGTGCTGCGCTCGCGCCTGGCGGGGGCTGCCGCGCGACTGCCTGCGCAGCTGCTGCGCAAGGCGGAGCAGCTGCTGAGGCGGTTGGCTGCGCCGGAGTCGACGCTGAATGCGGAGCCCTCGAGCATGCCGCGCTGGCGCGCGCTGTGCGATCTGGCGCTCACGCAGGACGGCGCATGGCGTCGGCGCTTTGCCGCCGGCGAGCAGTTCGCTGCCGCTGATCAAGCCCTGAAGCGAAGTATCATGGAATGGATCGCGGCCATGGCCGAGCACGAGGGCGCGCTCGAGACTCTGCGCAGCGTTCGAGCCTTGCCCGAGGCAACTTTGCCGCCGGCGGATCAGGCCGCGATGGAGGCCTTGGCCAAACTGCTGCTGCGTGCTGCCGCGGAGCTGCAGCTGCAGTTCGCCGAACACGGCAAGGTGGATTACGCCTATATCAGCGCAGCGGCGCGTCAGGCGCTCAGCGAGCAGGGCGAGCCCAGCGATTTCGCATTGCGCGCGGGAGCAGCCCTGCGGCACATCCTGATTGATGAATTCCAGGACACGTCGGTCGAGCAGTTTGAGCTGCTGCGCCTGTTGACGGCCGGGTGGGAGCAGGGCGATGGGCGCACTCTGTTCATAGTCGGCGATCCGATGCAGTCGATCTACCAGTTCCGCGAGGCCGAAGTGGGGCTGTTTCTGCGCGCCCGCGATCACGGCTTCGGCGCGATCGGGCTGGAGATGCTGCAGTTGCGACGCAATTTTCGTTCGCACGCGCCGCTGGTTAGTTGGATCAACGAGCATTTTGTGCGCCTGTTCCCGGCCGACGACGATGCGCGGCTGGCAGCCGTGCGTTATCTGCCTTCGATACCGGCGCAATCTGGCGCCGAGTCTGCGAGCGGGGCCGTGAGGCTGTATCGGATCGATGCCGATGACGCGGCGAGCGAGGCCGAGCGGGTGGTGGAAATCGTGCGCGCGGCGCGCACCAAGGCGGCTGCGGCGTCGATCGCCGTGCTGGTGGCGGCGCGCGATCATGCCGCCGAGATCGTCGCGCGGTTGCGCTCCGCCGGCTTCGCGCTGCGCGGCGTGGATCTCGAGCCGCTGCGCGATCGGCCTGTGATTCGCGACCTCTCGGCGCTCGCGCGAGCATTGCTGCACGCGGCTGACCGCAGCGCCTGGTTGGCGCTGCTGCGCGCGCCCTGCTGCGGTCTGGGCCTGGGCGAGCTCGAACGGCTGCTGGCCGGCAGCGACGGCGACCTTCTCGCCGCGCTGCGCGGCTGCACGGCCGGTGATGCGCCGACTCAGGCGCGCATCGCTCGGCTGTGTGCCGCACTCGAGCCGGCGATGCTCGGTGCCGAGCGCGGCTGGCCACTGTGGCAGCGCGTCGAGCGAAGCTGGCTGCGACTGGCGGGCCCTGCCCTCTATCCCGGCGCGGCCGAGCGGTTCGATGCGCATCGCTTCATGGATGCGCTGGCCGTGCACGATGAGCCCGCAACCCTGGTGGGCGAGGCGATGGGCACACTGACCGATCGGCTGTACAGCGCGGCGCCGCCGCAGATCGGCGCGATCGAGGTCATGACGATGCACGCCGCCAAAGGGCTCGAATGGGATGTGGTGATCCTTCCCGGCCTTGGCCGCAAGAGTGCCGTCGATAAAGATCCGCTGCTGCACTGGGTCGAGCTGCCGCGCGCCAGCGAGGGGACCGATCTGCTGCTCGCGCCGATCCGATCAGCCGACCAGGAGGAGGGATCGTTGGCCGCCTATATCAAGGGGCTCAAGCGCGCACGAGCGCGATTGGAGCGAGTGCGGCAGCTCTATGTCGCCACCACGCGCGCGCGCTCTTCGCTGCATCTGCTCGGCTCGGTGAAGCCGGCCCCGGCAGCCGCAACGCCCGCCAAACCGGCCAGTGGCTCATTGCTGGAAATTCTCTGGCCGGCGCTCGCGCTCGAGTTTGGCATGCCGCGGGATGCCACGCTGGCAGCGCCCCTGACCGGCCCCCGCGGCGCCACGAAGCTGCGGGCGCCGGCATTGTATCGGTTGCCAGCGCTTTGGAGGCGGCCGGCACCGCCGCCCGCACCGGCGGTGACACGGCTGCTGCTTTCGGCCCCCATCACCGCGCAGGCGCCCGAGTACAGCTGGGTCGGACGCACGGCGCGTGCCATCGGCACGGTCGTGCACGCCGAATTGCACCGACTGGCCGCCGCGCAGGCGTTGCCGCAGCCTGGGGATCTGCAGGGGCGCGCTGCCTATTATGGCGACTGGCTCGCCGAGCTCGGCGTGCCGCACACGGAGCGGCCGGCGGCTCAGGCCCTCATTCTCGAGGCGCTCGAGCGCACGCTGGCAGATGCGCGCGGACGCTGGCTGCTCTCGAACCGCCACCCGCTTGCGCGCAGCGAATGGCGCTTGAGCGGACTGCACGACGGACGCGTGGTCAACGTGGTTTTCGATCGCATGCTGGTTGACGAACAGGGACATCGCTGGATTGTCGATTACAAGACCAGTCGGCATGAAGGTGGCGCTGTGGAGCGATTTATCGATAGCGAGGCCGAGCGCTATGCGGCGCAGCTGCAGCGTTATGCCGCACTGGCGGCCGAGCTGGGTGCCGAGCCGGTGCGGGTTGCGCTTTATTTTCCCTTGCTCGGCGCATTTCGCGAGCTCAAAGCCTAGGGCATCGCCGCGAGCGTGCCGACAGCCGGGGGGTGCTAGAGCGTGCCGGCTACCGAGAAGGCGTATCGTCCCTGCGCATCCGCCGGGCCAAGAAGTTGCAGCATCTGCTGCAGCCCGGCATTCGATGCATCACGCATCGCGACGGTGCCATCGAGCTCGTAGCTGCCGGCAGCCGACAACTGCAATCGGCCTTGTAGGGACAAAGGTCCGTCGAGGTCATGCAACGTGCCGATCATGGGCGCACCGGCGTTGGCCGGCGGGAATTCAAGTGCCAAGCTGCCGAGCTCCTGCGCCGGGTGGTCGCTGCGCAGATGTGCGGCGGTGATCACGCCCTGCAGCGCGACCAGGTGGCCGCTGCGAACCCGCGCCTGTGCGACGGCCAGGCCGATAGTGCCGCTCCAGGCGGCAGGAAAGGGCGTCAAGCCGCCCTGTAGCGGCAGCGAGGCCTGCAGATCCCGCACTTCGAGCTGTCGGTCGGGATACAGCGTCAGCTCGGCTTGGCCGGCGGCACGCGCATCCTCGCTCTGAACATGCAGCTCCAGGTGCGCGCGCAGCAATGACAGCGGATGCAGGCTCCATCTGACGCCCGAGAGCACGAGCTCGCCGCTGCTCAGCTCGCCGCACACACCGCGCCAGAGCGTTCCGGCAGGTGACTGGCAGTGCACTTCTCGCGGCAACAACCACGGCAACACCCTCGCCGGCAGATGTGCGAGCACGGTGAGCAAAAATACCGCAACCGCCAGCAGGATCGCTGATTTCGGCGGCATCAGCGCGCGCGCAGGACCAGGCTCGCATTCACGGTTCCGACGGCGTTGCCTGCCTCGACCACGGCCGAATCGACCCGCACGCCATAGCTCTCGCGTAACTGCGCGAGCCAAGCCACGAGGCCATCGAAAGGAGTCTGCTCGAGACGCACGTTCAGTCCCCCATCGCCGCTGGGCTGACTGCCGACCAGAGCGTGCTCGAGACCGGACTGGCGCGCGGTGCGATCAACCACCACGACCAGAGATTCGCGCAGCGGCGGCGGTCCGGCAGTGCGCAGGCCGACCAGCTGCGGTGCCATCGAACGCAGCCAGATCAGATCGTCGCGCTTGCGCTCAACGCGCTGCTCGACGGCACCCACGTGTCGCTGCAATGGCAGCACGATGGCGATCACCAGCAGCAGCAGCGCAGCCACCGCGCCGACCGCGGCGATGCGCTGTTCGCGCGCACTGAGCTTTGCGAAGTATTGCCGCAACGCGTCCATCAGCGTGCTCGCGCCGCGGCACCGCCGCGGCGTATCTGAATGCGGCCTTCGTAGCCGGTGGTCGCGGCACCGCCCGAGGTCAGCTCCGCCTGCCAGCCGTCATTACGCAATGCCTGATCGATACGCTCGAGGCTCTCGGCGTCGCTGGCCTTGAGTTTGAGATCGAGACCGCCATCGCGATAACTCAGCGCCTGCAGTGATGCTCCGCGCGCAGTGCCGAGCGCATGCGCCAATGCCGCCAGCGCCGGCATGAAACCGCTGCCGCCTGCATCGCCCTGTGCGGCGAGCAGACGCTGCTCGATGCGTGAGCGCTCGAAGCCTTGCGTCGATTCCCCCGGCAACGCTTGACGCGCGATCGCTCCGATCTCGGCATCAAGCGCGCGCTCGCTGCGCCGCTGCTGCAACAGTTCGAGCGACAGGCCGCCCACGTGTACCGCGAACAGAACGGCTGCGAGTATGGCCGCTAGCCGCCAGCGTCGCCAGCTGTTGCCGGCTGCGACCTGTGGCGCGAACTCGCCGCTCAGCAGATTGATGTAGGCGCCGGCGGCCAGTTGCGGCGCCAGCAGCGGCAGTGTTCCTGAGTTGAGCAATTGCACCTTGAGGCTGGTGCAGCGCTGGCGCAGCGCCTCGACTTCACGCGCGCGAGCTTGCCAGTCCTGCGGCGAGGCGTAGAAGATCAGATTGTCGGCTGCCATCTCGCTGCCGAGCGAGGCTTCCAGCGCGGCGCCGATATTGTCGGCCGGCAGCGCCAAGGCTGGCCTGCCGGCGCGGCGCACCGACAGCGTGTCGCCATGGAGCATCACCACCGTGTGCCCGGGATTGTCCGGTAGCAAGGAAGCGTCGGCGCACACGGCGGCGGCATGCATACCGCTTTGAGCGAGCTGCTGCAGCCAATGCGTCAACAGGTCGCGCGTGACGACCGCCACGGCGGTGCGGCCGGTCAGCTCATCGCGCGTGCCGACCGCGAAGTGCAGCGTCTCGATATCGGCCGCGAGCTGTTCCTCAAGCGCATAGGCGACCAGTTGCTGCGGGCGCACGCCGCTCTTGGGGGGCAGCTCGACTTCCGTCAGCAAAACATCTCCACTGCTCACGATCAGGGCGAGGTTGCGGCCGGACGCCTGCTCCGCGGCCTGCGCAATCGGCCCGTTCTGCGGTGCGCTGAGCGCACGACCGGCGCCATCGGCAAGCATCCAGTTGCATGGCTCTTCGCTATCGCGCGGCAGCTGCAGGATAAACCATTCCGCCATGATCATTCCGTGCCGAAAGTTCGAAGGACTACGTGAATCTGCCCGGCGCCGTCGCGCTGCAACAGACTGTACAAGCTGAACCGCGCAGTGCCAATAGTGATCAGACAGCGCAATCGGAAATACGACGTGGTCTGGCCGAGCGACGTCGCGCTGGAGTTGTTCACCTGCGGTTTACTCGTCAGGCTGCTCTGAAACACGGCGAGCGTCGGAAAGCATCCGTCCGCTTGCCGGTGTGCCAGCAGCTGCTGTGGGTTGCTGCTGTACTCGACCTTGCCGCTGATGCCGTCCAGTACCACGCCGGGAGCCGTGCAGACATTGATCGAGGTTCCAGGTGGTAATGCGCTGATATAAGGCGCCAGGCGATTGTAGCGGTCGCGTCCGAAGCCCGGCAGAGCCAGCAGCTCGGAGATACTCGTAACCGGCAGATTGGCCGTCCGATAGGGTGGGGACTGCGCCAGGTAGACGCTATCCTCGGCGCCATCGGGAAAATTCGGCTCGTTGTCGCTGTCAATCCAGTCGGCAATCAGCGGCGCCCACTTGCTCTCGAGCCCGAGCAATGCCAGCAGCTGCTGGAACTGCGCAATCGAAGTCGCGTTCGAGGCGCCGCCGCTCGTGAGATTGTTGATGTTGAATTTACCCTGCTGGTCCTCTAGCTGCGCAAACTCGAGCGACACTCCGGGCAGCAGCTGCATCGGGCCGTAGCTCTGTGCCCAGGGTTGATTGAGCGAATCCTGCGCATTATTCGGACCGGCTTGCTTGAGCAGATACGCCGCCATCGCTTCGGCACCTTCGGCGGCGAGCAGACTTTGATCGGCGCCGAATACCGTGGTCGCGCGCCGTGCGGACATGGCGCTTGCAAACGCGATCGCAGTGGCGAGCACTGTTGCGATCGCCACCAGCACGATTGCGGTCAGCAACGCGACGCCTCGCTGCGCGCCTGGGCCAAGGCGTCTCATCCGGCCACCTCAATGTGCCGCATCAGCACACCCCAGTCCTCCAGCTCGATCGTGACTTCGACGGCCACTGGCCGGATGCGCAGCATGAGATTCTGTTGGCCGACCCCGAGCGTCGGCGCGGGCCACTGGGTCTGCCAATTATGGCCGGCATCCATGAAGCGCAAACCGAAGCTTTTGACGTGATCTATGAGCTTGCGCTTGATGGGAGCCACGGCAAGCGTGGAATCGAGCTCGGGCGTGTATGAGCGCATCAGGGCCCCGTTCTCGATCGCGTAGCTCACGCGCTGCAGTTCCGATCGGGGCAATCCCGCCGGATTGGTCCAGCCGCCGCGGGTGAAACTCACCAGCGGCAGCGTACCGCCATTGAGGGTGGTGATGGTGCCAAGCGTGGAGGCGCTGGCAGTGCTCGCGCTCGATCCGTCCAGCGTCGAGCCGGTACTGCCCAGAGTCGTGGCGGCATTCGGCGAGCTCATGATCGCGGGCAGGTAGCCGTCGCCGGTGAGCTGGCGTATGGGCCGCGGCTGCAGCAGTTCAAAATCCTGCTCGATGGTGCGCAGTGCCTGCTGCACGGCGATCAGCCGTGCCGATTGCGCATCGACTTCCTTGCGGCTGCGGAACGCCTGGTCCAGCCCGCGATAACCGACCGTGAACATGATCGCCGTAATGAACAGGGCGACCAGCAGCTCGACCAGGGTGAAACCCGCCATGCGAGCCATATCAGGGACCACCGGAGCTCGAGCTGCCGCGGCTGGTGCTATTCGTGGGCGTCGACGAGGTCGATGGCGTGCTGGAAATCCCGGGCGCAGTGGCGGTTCCCGGATTGGCGACGTTGCCCGGAGTGGCACCGCCGCTGCTGCTACTGCTGGCGATGCTGGGTCCAGTCCAATCAGGCGTCTCGCCGCTGGCCGCCGCCAGCGCGTCGCCGCGAAACCCGATCACGGTCGTGACCCAGTCGGGGAGCTTGCTGCTGCTGCTCGAGCTGGCGGTACTGCCGGTGAGCGTGCCCGGCGGGTTGCGCCGGACCTTGACCGTGATCTGCATCAGTCCCGGTATTTCCTGGACAGCGGTCACGATCTGCTGCCAGTGCCAATCGCCATTGCCAAAGCCCTTGACATCGCCTTCCGTGGTGCCGGTCTGCGGCGGCTGCAGATTCAACCGTACGTCCGATACGCGGTTCAACGCGACCCATTGCGCCAGTGTCTTTTCACGCAGCGCACTGATGTTGGCGGCCGAAGCATTCAGCGCGGCCAGCACGGCACCCATGCCGAAGGCGACGATCACCAGCGCGACCAGCACCTCGATCAAGGTGAAGCCCCGCGGGCGGCGGCGCGCAGCGGCGGATCTCACTGCTTGACCTCGACGATGTCGCCGGCCTTTACGCTGCCGTCATCAGAGCTCTGCAGCGTCGCGCTGCGCCCGATCCCAACGCGCTCGATCGTCAGCGCAAACGTATTGGTGTCGCCGTTGGAGTACAGCAGGATCTGCGGCGTGTCGCCGCTGGCCTGATCATTGAGGCCGGTACTGCCGCTGCTGCTGCCCACTGCGCCGCCGGAGAGGAGTCCACCGCTGCTGCTACCCAAGGCGCTGCTGCCCAAGCCGCTGGAGCCTATGCCGCTGGAGCCTATGCCGCTGCTGCCGCCGCTCAAGCTGCCGCTGATGCCGCCGGCGCCAGTGACGCCCGACAGGCCGCTGCTGCTGCCCAGCAGCGATGTCGTGCCGACCGGCGGCGTCGTGGCCGTGGTATTGATCTTCAATGCCTTGTCGTCGAGCACGATCGGTCGGCCCTCGATCAGCAGCCGGAATTGCAGACCGGCAGGCAGGCGGCGCGGACGCAGCGTGTCATCGACGGTCTCCGGTTTCCATTGCATCAGACGATTGTCGTAGAAGACGAACCGATAACCGTGCTGGCCGCAGCGAATACCGTATTCGAGCGTCAGCATTGCGCCGCGTTCCCGCACGTAAGCGATCAATGCGGAAAGTCGATCGCGCTCCTGCTCGAGCGCGCTGTCCTTGCCGGTGGCACCGAGGCTCAGGACGGCGCCGATCACGATAATGCCGATGATCACGACCACGATCATGATCTCGAGCAGCGTAAAGCCACGCTGTGCGGGGCACCGGGGCCCTCGACTCGCTAGGGGCTCCACGGATGTCGACCCGCTCAGAATCAGTTGTCGAGATTCCAATTACCGATGTCGGCGTTCACACCCGTGCCGCCGGGCTGGCCATCGGCGCCAAATGAGAACAGATCGTACTCGCCGTGCGTGCCCGGGATCTGGTATTGGTAGTCGTTCCCCCAGGGATCCTTGTTGAGCCGCTTGAGATAGCCGCCGGCGCGCCAGTTCTTGATCGTCGGATCATTCGGCTTGGTCACCAGCGCCTGCAGCCCCATCTCGGCCGTCGGGTACACGAAATTATCGAGCTTGAACATGGTCAGCGCGGTATCCAGCGCTTGAATATCCTGCTTCGCCTTGGCAACGCGCGCGTCGTCCACGCGCCCGAGGAACTGCGGCACGACCACGGCGGCCAACAAGCCAATGATGATGACCACGACCATGATTTCGATGAGTGTAAAGCCGCGCTGCGCGCGCGGCGTAGGGCACAACTTGCTAGGCTTGATGATGGCGTTCATGGAATTCGCTGCGGGCGATGTGATGGGCCTAACCTACCGATCTTCCAATGATAACAAATGAAGCTCCTAAGAACTGACGCCGCCTCACAATCTTGGCTTCGGTCGGCGAATTGCGACGGTCGTTACGGCGCGGCATTGCTCGCGGCGCTGGCTTGGCTGATGTCGTTGTGCGCGCTCGGTGACGCCGGCCGCGAAAGCCTGCGCTACGAACGCCTCGCGCTCGCCCACGGCCAATGGTGGCGCCTGCTGAGCGCGCATTTTGTGCATCTGGGTCTCGGGCACGCGCTGCTCAATTGCGCCGGGCTGATATTGCTGTGGATGCTATTTGCGCGCGAGTACTCGCCGCAACGCTGGCTCTGGATTCTTTTCACTGCCTGCGCCGCAATCGATCTGGGGCTGTGGTTGCTGCGCCCGGCGGTTGAGTGGTATCTCGGTGCCTCGGGAGCCTTGCACGGCGCGCTCGCGGCAGGAGCTCTGGCACTGTATCGTCGCGGCGATGGGTTGGGAGCGGCGCTGCTGCTGCTGCTGATCGTCAAGCTCATCTACGAGCAGCACAGTGGTGTGAGCGTATTCGCGCTCGACATGCCGTTGGTTGCCGAGGCGCATTTGTTCGGTGCGCTCGGCGGGCTACTGGGCGCGACGCTCCCGCGGCAGCATCCGAAGTCGCTATAATTCAGCAGTTCTTTGCTTCGCACCGCGGGGCTGCTCAAAATGTCGATCGCACTGGTGTTTCCCGGCCAAGGCTCACAGTCCGTCGGCATGCTCGCGGCGCTCGGCGCCGAGCATGCATCGGTGCACTCGATGTTTGCGCGGGCCTCCGCAGCGCTTGGTTTCGACCTGTGGTCAGTGGTCGCGGGCGGTCCGGCCGAGCGTCTCAACAGCACCGAGATCACTCAACCCGCGATGCTCGTGGCCGACGTGGTCACGGCGGAAATCTGGCGGCAGCAGGGCGGCCCAGCCCCTGCCGCGGTCGCCGGCCACAGCCTCGGGGAGTTCGCGGCGCTGGTTTGCGCGGAAGCGATGCAGTTCGAGGATGCCGTGCGATTGGTGCACTTCCGCGGCCAGATCATGCAGCAGGCCGTGCCCGAAGGGCACGGCGCGATGGCAGTCGTGCTGGGCATCGAGGATGATCAGGTCGAGGCAATTTGCGCTGCGGCGGGACAGGGCCAGGTGGTCGAGGCGGTCAATTACAACTCTCCGGGCCAGATCGTCATCGCAGGTCATGCGAGCGCTGTGCAGCGAGCGCTGCTGCTCGCCAAGGAGCGCGGCGCCAGACGATCGCAACTGCTGCCAATCAGCGTGCCGGCACATTCGAGCCTCATGCGCGCAGCCGCGCACAAGCTCGAGCAGCGCTTGGCGCAGATTGAAGTGCATCGCCCGAACTGCCGCTATATCAGTGCGGTCGATGCCGCCGAGCACGACGATGCGCAGGACATCCGCGCGCTTCTGGTGCGCCAGCTCGCAAGTCCCGTGCGCTGGCCGGCGACTGTACGGGCGCTGCTGCGCATTGCCCCAATACTGCTCGAGAGCGGTCCCGGCAAGGTCCTGACCGGCCTGAACCGGCGCATCGAGCGTGGCGCCCAGTGCTTCGCGCTGGAGGATCCGGCAAGCCTCGCGGCCGCGCTCACCGTCGTATCCGGAGTAGCGCATGCTTAATGGAGATTTGGCCCTGGTCACGGGAGCGTCGCGTGGCATCGGGCGGGCCATTGCGCTGAGCCTCGGCGGCGCGGGCGCAACAGTGATCGGAACGGCAACCACACCTGACGGTGCAGCGCGGATCGGCGAGGCCCTCGCGGCAGCAGGCATCCAAGGACGGGGCGCCGTCTGGAATGCGGCGGATGCTGCCTCTACCGATGCGCTGATCAGCAACCTGGATGGGGCCGAGGGTCTGCCAATGATTCTGGTCAATAACGCCGGCATCGCGCGTGACGCCTTGATTTTGCGCATGAAGAGCGAGGATTGGGAGCAGACGCTGACGGTGAATCTGACAGCCGTGTTTCGTCTATCCAAAGCCTGTCTGCGACGCATGCTCAAGGAGCGCCGCGGCCGCATCATCAATATCGGCTCGGTCGTCGGTTCGACCGGCAATGCCGGCCAGGTACACTATGCCGCCGCCAAGGCCGGACTGGTCGGTTTTACCAAGGCGCTGGCCAAGGAGGTGGCTACGCGCAACATCACGGTGAACATTGTCGCCCCCGGCTTCATCGAAACCGATATGACGCGTTCCCTCACCGATGAGCAGCGCGCCGCATACCTTTCGCAGATCCCGGTCGGGCGTTTTGGCAGCGCCGAGGATGTGGCCAGTACCGTGGCCTTTCTGGCCTCGCGCCAGGCTGGCTACATCACCGGCCAGACCCTGCACGTCAATGGCGGACTTTACATGGGCTGAGCACGCACTTGAGCCTCTGCCGCAAATACGCTGAATAATCAAGTACTCGCGCTCAAGCGCAGGTGGCGAGGCCTCAAGGCTTCCCCTACAATACGCCGCCCATGCGCCCCGCCGGTCATGAGAGCTCAGCGGGCCTTTAAGTCATCACGATAGAGGATTACGAAAAGATGAGCACCGTTGAACAACAGGTGAAGGCGATTGTTGCCGAACAGTTGGGTGTGAAGGCCGAACAAGTCACCAACGCCGCCTCGTTCGTCGACGACCTGGGTGCCGATTCGCTCGATACCGTCGAGCTGGTCATGGCGCTCGAAGAGGAGTTCGAGATCGAGATTCCGGACGAAGATGCCGAGAAGATCACCACCGTGCAGCAGGCGATCGATTACATCAGCGAGCGGCGCAACAAGTCCTGATCGAGTTGCCCGGGCTGCCGCACGCGCGTGCGTTCGACACTGCCGATGCAGAGGCTTTCGTGAGCAAGCGCCGAGTTGTCATCACCGGTATGGGCTTGATCTGTCCCGTTGGCGGGACGGTGGCCGATGCCTGGGCGTCGATACTGAAGGGCGAAAGCGGCATTGGGCCGATCACGCGCTTCGACGTCGCAGCGTTCCCGACGCGCTTTGGCGGGGCGGTGCGCGGATTCGACGTCGAACAGTACATGTCGCTCAAAGACGCGCGTCGACTGGATGAGTTCATACACTACGGCATCGCCGCTGGCGTACAGGCCGTGACCGATTCGGGTGCGGAGTTTGAGCGGCTCGACCGCGATCGCTGCGGCGTTGTGACCGGTGCGGGTATCGGCGGGCTCTGGACCATCGAGCAGACACGGCAAGCCTTCTTTGATTCCGGCTGCAATCCTCGCAAGATCTCGCCGTTCTTCGTGCCATCGACCATCATCAACATGATCTCGGGGCATCTATCGATCCGCTATGGCCTGCGAGGGCCGAATCTCGGAGTCGTCACCGCCTGTACCACCTCGACGCATGCGCTCGGTCTGGGCATGCGCTCGATTCAGTACGGCGATGCCGATCTGATCGTGGCAGGCGGCGCCGAAATGGCCACGACGCCGACCGGTGTCGGGGGCTTCGGCCAGGCAAAGGCACTTTCGACCCGCAACGATGCGCCGCAGCGTGCCTCCCGCCCATGGGATCGTGATCGGGACGGTTTCGTGCTGGGCGATGGGGGCGGTGCCATGGTGCTCGAGGAGCTCGAGCATGCCCGCGCGCGCGGCGCGCGCATCTATGCCGAGCTGGCCGGATTCGGCATGAGCGGCGATGCGCACCATATCACCGCGCCCCCTGAGGACGGCGCGGGCGCTCGCCTGGCCATGGTGAACGCGCTGCGTGATGCGCAGCTCAATCCGAGCGACGTGCAATACCTCAATGCGCACGCCACCTCAACCCCGCTCGGCGATCGGGCCGAGACCGTTGCCATCAAGCATGCCTTCAGCGAGCACGCGACGCGCCTCGCGGTCAGCTCCACCAAGTCCATGACCGGACATTTGCTCGGCGCCGCCGGCGTGTTGGAAGCGGTCTTCAGCGTGCTGGCGATTCGCGATCAGGTCGCACCACCGACTACCAACTATGAAACGCCCGATCCGGACTGTGACCTCGATTACGTGCCGAACCAGGCGCGGCAGATGAAGATCGACGCCGTAGTCTCGAACTCCTTCGGCTTCGGCGGCACCAACGGGACGCTGGTTTTCCGCCGTTACGGCGGGTGAACGCGCGCGGCTTGGAGAGGCGCGCGCTGGCGGCCGGCGCCGCCGATCTGCGGCGCCTCGCCTACAGCGACTCGATTTCATTTCCAGTGCTGTTCGACAGTGCCGCCACCGGACCCTTGGGACGCTATTCAATACTTGCCGCCTACCCTGAGGCCGCGCTGTGGCAAGACGGCGGGGGCGCGTTGCGCAGCTACGGCCTCGAACGCAGTTTCCGGGCCGAGCACGGATTCCTGTCCGCGCTCGAACAGCTCTGGCGCGACGGCGCCGGCGAGGCTGCCGATGGTACCTGCGCCGCGGCGGCCGATGCCGAGCCGGGACCGTTCCGTGGGGGCTGGATCGTATATCTCGGCTATGAGCTCGCGGGCGAGATCGAGCCGCAGCTGACGCTGCCCTCGGCGCTCTCGCCGCTATCGACGCCGCGGGCGTTCGCGCTGCGGGTGCCGGCGGCACTGGTATACGATCATGCCTGCGACCGAGCCTGGATGGTCGTCGAGGCCGGGCGGGATCAGCTGCCGCGCCGAGTGCACGCGGCGCTGTCAGCGCTGCCGCTCGAACCGCCTTGGTCGGATCCGGGTATGCAGTCATCGCTGGGCGCGCTGCGGCTCGAAGAGGAGGTCCCTGAACGCTTCGCCGCGCGCGTCGCAGCGGCGCTGGAGCACATTCGAGCCGGCGATATCTACCAAGCCAATCTCTCGCGCAGCTGGCGTGCGTTACTGGCTCCGGCCGCCGCCGCGGCCACCCTGGAGAGCGTCAGCGCGGGAATCTACGAGCGCCTGCGCTTGCTCAATCCGGCGCCGTTTGCAGCGCTGGCGCGCTTTCAGAGCTGGCGCCTGCTGTGCTCTTCGCCCGAGCGGCTGGTGCGCGTAGGCGTCGGGGGGCGTGTCGAGACGCGGCCGATCGCCGGTACGCGCCCGCGAAGCCGTAGCGCCGATGCCGACCGCCACGAGCTCGCAGCCCTGATTGCCCATCCCAAGGAGCGCGCCGAGCACATCATGCTGGTCGATCTGGAGCGCAACGACCTTGGGCGCATCTGTCGCGCCGGCAGCGTGCGTGCCGATGAGCTCATGGGCTTGGAGAGCTATGCTCATGTGCATCACATCGTGTCGAATGTCTGCGGAGAGCTGCGGGAGGGTTTGAACCCCATCGATGTGCTGCGGGCGGTGTTTCCGGGCGGCAGCATCACCGGCTGCCCAAAGTTCCGCTGCATGCAGATCATCGCCGCGCTGGAGGGCGAGGCGCGCGGGGCGTACACCGGGGCGCTCGGCTACATCAACCACGACGGCAGCATGGACTTCAATATTCTGATACGCACCATCACATTGGATGCGCAGGCGCTGGCTTTTCGCGCGGGCGCCGGTATCGTGGCCGATTCGGATTGGCAGATGGAGTTGCAGGAAACCCGCGCCAAGGCACGCGGCATGATCGCTGCGCTGCGGCCCCATTGAGCGCCACGGCATGAGCGCGATGACATGGATCAATGGTCGCGCCACCGATCAGCTCTCGAGCGCCGATCGCGGACTGCAGTACGGCGATGGACTTTTCGAGACCATCAGCTGCATCGGCGGACGGCCGCGTTGGCTTTGGATGCATCTGCAGCGACTGCGCGGCGGATGCCAGCGACTGCAACTGCGATTCGACGCCTTTGATGCCCTGGACGCGGAGATCACGGCGCTGGCCGCCGGACAGGAGCGCTGCATCTTGAAGCTCATCGTGACCCGCGGACTGGCGCAGCGGCGCGGCTATGCCGCGACCGGCGAGGAAACTCCGACGCGCATCCTCACGCGACATGAGTGGCCGGCGCCGTTCCCAGCGGCGATGCGGGAGTTTCGCGTTGCTATTTCCCCTGTCAGACTCGGCATGAATCCGCTGCTCGCCGGACTCAAGCATCTCAACCGACTCGAGCAGGTGCTGGCGCAAAATGCGATGCGCAATGCCGCGCTTGAAGAGGTGCTGCTGCGGTCGAGTGCCGGGGACATCATCAGCGGCAGCATGTCGAACTTATTCCTGAGCGACGATTCCGGATTGTTCACACCCGCGCTGGGCGAGTGCGGCGTGGCCGGGGTCATGCGGCAGCTGGTCTGCGCCGCGGCCGAACGCAGCGGCAGCCCGGTACTCGTGCGCCGCGTGGCGAGCGAGGAATTGAGGCGCGTGCGGGAGGCCTTCGTGACCAATGTACGCTGGGGCGTGCAATCGATAACCGCGCTGGAAGGCAGGCCGCTGTCCTGCCAGGCGCAGGCGCAGGCGCTGCGGGGATTGATCGATGCGGAGCAGTCGTAAGGCTCTGCTGGCGCTGGCGGCGCTGGCGGCGCTGGCGGTGCCCGCGGCGCTCGGCTTTGTGTTCGCGCTCGATCGCGACATGGATCGTGCGGCCGCCGCCAGTGAGCCGGTGCGCATCGAGGTGCTGGCCGGCGAACCACTACGCGCCATACTGCAGCGCCTGCAGCAGCAGCGCGCCATTCGGCATGCCCGCTGGGTTGAATGGTATCTGAGACTGCACGGGCAACGGCCGCGCGTTCAGGCCGGCACCTATGAGATCGCGCCGCATTCGAGCGCGCGCGCAATACTCGAGCAATTCATAGCCGGCCGGGTCGTGCTCGAGCAGCTGACCATCGTCGAGGGCTGGAATCTTGCGCAGCTGCGTCATGCCCTCGATGCGCAATCAGCCCTGATCCACGCGACGCACGAGCTCGGCGATGCAGAGCTCATGCGCCTGCTCGGGCACGAAGGCCAGGCCGCCGAAGGGCGCTTTTTCCCCGACACCTATCGTTTTGCCGCCGGCACGAGCGATCGCAGGATCCTCGAACTCGCCTATGATCGCATGCAACGCGAGCTGTCGCAGGCCTGGGACGCACGCGCGCCCGATCTGCCGCTGTCGAACCCTGAGGAGGCGCTGGCCCTGGCCTCGATCGTCGAAAAGGAAACGGCCCGCGAAGATGAACGGCCTAAAGTCGCGGCGGTGTTCGTCAACCGCTTGCGCCGTGGCATGCGCCTGCAATCCGACCCGACGGTCATCTACGGACTGGGCAGCCGTTATGACGGCGAGATCCACACCCGCGACCTCGAGACCGATACGCCCTACAACAGCTATACGCGTGCCGGACTGCCGCCTACGCCGATCGCGCTGCCCGGGGCCGCCTCACTGCAGGCGACGATGCATCCGGCCGACAGCGACGCACTGTACTTCGTCGCCACGGGCAACGGCGACGGCTCACATCAATTTTCCGCCACGCTGGCGCAACACGACGTGGCGGTGCGCGCCTATCTGCGCAAGCTGGGCGTGCCGTTGAAGCCGAGCGGCGCCGTGCACACGCAACGAGCGAGCGCACCGTGACGCAGGCAGGACGATTCGTCAGCCTCGAGGGCATCGAAGGCGCGGGCAAATCGACGCTCGCGCGCGCACTCGAGAGCGCATTGCGCCAACGGGGTCTGGAGGTGCTGCTGACGCGCGAACCGGGCGGCTCAGCACTCGCCGAGCGGCTGCGCACGCTCGTACTCGAGCCCGGTCCCGAGCACATTGGGCCAACGGCCGAGACGCTGCTGATGTTTGCGGCGCGCTCCATTCACATCGAGAATTGCATTCGCCCGGCGCTCGATCGGGGACAGTGGGTAATCTGTGATCGCTTCACGGATGCCACACGGGCCTATCAGGGTGCCGGCCGCGGCGTCGCTGCGGCATTGATCGAATCCCTGGCCCAGGCAGTGCATCCGCAGCTCTGGCCGCAGCGCACCCTGCTGCTCGATCTGCCGGTCGAGGTCGGTTTGGCTCGCGCCCGGGCGCGCCATGGCAGCAGCGATCGCTTCGAAGAGCAGGGCCGAGGCTTTTTCGAACGGGTGCGCGGGCGCTATCTGGCGCTCGCCGCCGAGGAGCCGCAACGCGTGCGGCTGCTCGATGCCACGGCCGAGCCGCACGGCGTCACGGCGGCCGCGCTCGCCGCTTTATCGGACCTGCTTTAGGGCATTCGAGGCATGGCGCTGGATTCAAACGCCGAATTACCCTGGCTCGCGCCACAGATCGAGCAGCTGCGCCGCGCGCGGCGAGCCGCGCGCTTGCCATCGGCATTGCTGATCCATGATCGGCGCGGGGCCGGGGGACTGTGGCTGGCGCACTACGCGGCACAACTGGCGCTCTGCCGCGGCGAGCAGCCGCCCTGTGGGAGCTGTCGCGACTGCCGTTTGCTGCGCGCCTTGCAGCATCCGGACTTCCTGGCCGTGGGTCCCCTCGAGGATTCGAAAGTGATTCGCGTCGAACAGATCCGCGAGCTCGGCGAACAGCTGGCACTGACCGCGCATGCCGGTGGCGCCACCGTAGCGGTCATCGCGCCAGCGGACGCGCTCAACGCCAATGCCGCCAACGCCCTGCTCAAGACGCTCGAGGAACCGCGCGCCGGGGTCATGCTGATTCTGGTGGCGAGCGTGCCCTCGCGTCTGCCGGCAACAGTCCTGAGCCGCTGCCAGCGGCTGCAGATCAACGCGCCGTCCCGTACCGCGAGCATACGTTGGCTCGAGCGCCACAAGGGACCGGGTCCTTGGAATATCGTGCTGGAGGCGATCGGAGATGCCCCTTTGGAGGCCAGTGAGCTCGATCCGGCAGAGGTCGCACGGCTGGCGCAGGACACCTACCGCACGTTGCGCGAGCTGGCAGGCGCTCGCGAGGAGATCTCCGCTGTCGCTGAACGATGGGCGCGGGGCGAGAGCTTCGAGCTGCGGCTGACCTGTATTGAGACCTGGCTCACAGCGTGCATTGATCGAGCGGCCGGAGCGCCGCCCCAATCGCCAGAACTGCGCACTGGCGCGCACTTGCCAGAATCCAGTTCAGACATGAATATTGCAGCACTGCTCAGGCTGCTGCAGGGCGCCTACGAGTTGCGCAGCCTGCGGCTGACCTCCATCAACCGGTCTGTGGCGCTCGAGCAGTTGCTATGGCAGCTGCCGCGCGCCCTGCGGGCCGCCGTAGCGTCCTGAAATTCCGCAGCGCCACGGGCAGAGGACCGATCGGGGAGCATGGCCAAGGACCCAAATTCGAGATCCGGCATCAACAAACCGGGCCTCCTCACCTTGACGATCAAGGACAAGAGTGCCTTGTATCTGGCCTACATGCCGTATGTGCAGAACGGTGGCCTGTTCATTCCGACGAGCAGCAATTATCGACTCGGCGATGAAGTCTTCATGCTGCTGAATCTCATGGGCGAGGATGAGAAGCTGCCCGTTGCCGGGCGTGTCATCTGGGTCACCCCGAAGGGTGCGCAGGGCAAGCGTACCGCCGGCATCGGGGTACAGTTCTCCGAGCAGGACCGGGGTCAGACGCGCACCAAGATCGAGAATTACCTCGCCGGGGCTGTTTCCGGCGATAAAGCCACGCACACGATGTGACCTCGGGGCGGTTCTGACCGCTTCCTTCCTTTTTGCTCCCTTTCTCTTTTCCCTTATCTTCCCGTAAGATATTCGCATCCGATCGACCGCGTGCCGGCGCGTTGTGGCACCGATTCGGTCGCTCGGCGACAAATGGCGGCAAGGCCACACACACGCGAACTCCGGGGAAGACCATGCGACCGCGAGTCAGAATTACGGATGAGTTCATCGAGAAGTACCCACGGCCGAAGGTCGGCCAAATCATCGAGCGCGATGACTTGCTGCGTGAGTTCGGAGTGCGTTTTTGCCGAACGAGCACGGCGTTCATCGTCGAGCCCGGCCGCACCGGCGATGGCAAGCGACCAAGGTTGCCACTGGGCGGGGCGCGCAAATACCCGCAGATTCTCGCTAATGAAGCGCGCGAACTGGCGCGCGGCTATCTCGTCGAATACTTGGGCGTCACAGCCGCCGGGGCGGATGTGTCGTTGCGCCTCGCGATGCGGGCGTGGTACGAGCGGCAGCTTCAGCTGAAGGTCTGGCGGCCACGCTATGCCGAGAAGGTCAATCAGATCACCAGCCACTACATCGAGGGCCACGCCTCTCCGCGCCTGAAGCTCACCCCGGCAGCGGTTGCGGCGATTGATCACTTAGGTCGGCTGCCGGTCGCCGCCGTCAAGCGAGCCGATGTGATGCGCTTGATCCACGCGGTCAAGCCCGGCACCGGCTCGGAGATCATGG
>JGI12269J14319_10000173_pt1 | contig 58775 bp, 32 predicted proteins | sample PeaSoiSIISIP2007_FD_14319 | JGI IMG/M metagenome (IMG submission 14319)
GAACTGGCCTTGACACCAGACCACGGTGGCGCGGAAAGATAACTTACGACTGGCCGGTACTAGCCCGTTGCCTTGCTCGGTCAGGGTCTGGGTGACGTATGGTCTGCGCCATTATGGAGGGTCAGGTCGCGGGTCAGGCTCCTGTCGTGCTGGAAGGGATCCGATGATGTCGTACACGGTCCGGCCTTTGGACGCGTCTACCTGGGATGCCTTCGCGGAGTTGGTCGAACGCAACAACGGGGTCTACGGAGGCTGCTGGTGCATTGCATTTCACTCGGCCTACCAGCGCGGGATTAGCGATCCCCGCACGCTGAAGGAGCAGCTCGTGCGGGCGGACCAGGCGCACGCAGCGCTGGTTTTCGATGAGCAAGGACTCGCGCAGGGCTGGTGCCAGTACGGCAGCACGGACGAGCTTTACCTCAGGCACGGCCGTGAGTACTACAAGGATCCACCGCCTCCTGCGCGCTGGCGGATCACCTGCATATTCGTCGACAAGCGGCACCGCGGCCAGGGGATCGCACGCGCCGGGCTCGAGGGCGCGCTCGCACAGATCGCCGCTGCTGGCGGCGGTCTGGTCGAAGCGATCTCCGAGACCACCACTGGCCGGGAAGCCCACAGCCGGTTCCTGTTCAGCGCAACCGTGGAACTGTTCGAGCAGTACGGATTCGCACGGGGACGGCAAGTGGGCAAGCACGCGTGGATCGTGAGCCGAGATATCGACCTCGCCTAGGGGGCTGACTGTACCCTGCGAGTACACCGCGGCCGTGTCCGGCGGTCAGCAACTCCTCGACGCGTCNAGTCTTCTTGCGGGCTGCCGGTGAGCAGTCCGGTGAGCAGGACGGCGTCTTCGCCGCGGTCGCGGGCGGATGAGTTACTGTAAGTCACAAGGTCCGGGTCGGAGTATCAGACCATATCGAAAACGCGGGCCGAAACCCACTTGACGCGGGCCACCTCCTGCCGGGACAAAATGCTCATCTTTGGCTGTCACCTAAACATGGTATGGGTGAAAGCGATCGTTTTACGGTTGACTATTTGAGTTGGGGCTGGCCTGGCATCCTGTGCCAATTGAGCATCGCCGGACTAGTCGAGGAAGAATGGAGGCAACTTGGCCGTCACAGATCGTATGGATGCCAAAAGCAGCAATGACTCATCTGTCGTTGCAATACGCTACTGCCTGGCGACGCATCGGCTAGGTCGGGTCAGTTATGCCTTCCCATTGAGCGGTGCCGCCGTCAAGGGGCCGGTGGTAACGCTGGAGTACACCACCGACCACGATGAAGCCGACGCCGACGGAACGACCCTGATCCTTCCAACCAGTCGAGCGTTGCTTCATGCGGCGGGGTCGTACGTCGGCACTGCCTGCAGGAACTGACCGACGGTGACGATAACTGCGCTATGAGCACGGCCGACACGCACCAGTCGCCCATGGGCAGTAGCGGATGGGGACTATGGCGGGATGCCGTGATCGCCAGCGCGGGATTCCCGGCTAGCCGCATCACGGCGATCTGTGACGACGACCTAGCAGCTGCCGCGGACCTGCATTTGGCCGACGCCGCAGCGGGGCCAACTCAATATGAGGCCTCCTACGCCAAGGCCAAGGAACGGCTCTCCGCAGCCACCCGGGAGACGGTCATGGAGCACCGGTTCCGTGAGGCCGTCGCCTGGCAGGCGCCGACCCGGCTAGCCAAGTTCGTGGACAAGGCCGCCACCGGGAAACTCGGCGGCAATAGGGGGCGCACGCGGCAGCAAGCCGTCGCACGCTACTTGCAACGGTACTGCCTGAGCAACGAGACCTTGGGCTTCTTTGGTCCTGTCGGGTGGGCTTGGGTCAGCCAGGACAGTATCTGCATCGACGTGACGCCTGGCCCTGAACAACTGTCTCGGCGTACTACCTACTTCGATTCGTGGCCAATCGAAATCCTGGCCGCCAAAATCGCCGAGCTCCCCGAGGTAGTGCCCATGCTCACACCGCGCGTCGCACCGTCCGCCGTACTTGAGCGGCAGCTGCTGCGGCTGCCCTTTCGCGAACCGATTAGGCTCTCCGCAAGCGAGGCACGCCTTCTCACAAACTGCGACGGCAGGCGTACCGTGCTCATGCTGGTCGGCGACCCGCCTGATCCCGAATTGCTCGCAATGCTGAAGCGGCTGAATGAGTTTGGTGCCGTGCTGATGGGTCTCGACGTACCGATCAGTACCTGGCCGGAACGCGAGCTTGAGGACCGGGTCAGGAGTATCTCCCATCCGGCGGCACGGACACGTGCATTGGCGTCCCTGGCTGAGCTGGTCGCGGCCAGGGAGGCGATTACCTCGGCGGCCGGCGACGCTGACCGCCTGCAGCGGGCGACCATGTCCTTGGCAGAGGTTTTCGAACGGCTGACCGGTGGTCCGCCCACGCGCGGAACCCGCTCGGGGCGCAGCGATGGCTCGCTGGTGTACGAGGACACGGTTCGCGACGTGGCGGTCCAGATCGGAACCCAGCTGACCGACATGCTTGCTCCCGCGCTGAGCATGGTGCTTGACAGCGCCACCTGGCTGGTCAACACCATTGCCGCGAGATACCTGGCGTTGTCCAGGCGCCTGGCCGACCAGGCGGTGAACGGGAACGGCGCCAAGGGGATCCCGCTGCTGCACGTGGCTGTCATGGCCATGCCGGAACTGTTCTTGCCCTCCGACGGGCGAGAACCCACCACCGTTGCTGAAGTGGTCGCCGACTTCCAGGCCCGCTGGCGCCGGATACTCGCCATCCCCCCAGGGGCGCGGCGCCACCACGTGGCGTCTGATTCGATCGCGGAGCAGGTGGCGCGCGAGTTCGCGACAGGGCCAGCGATGTGGAGCGGCGGGAGGCTGCACTCGGCGGACATCATGATCGCCGCTCCGAGTGAAGAGGCGATCGCCCGTGGTGACTTCCAGTTCGTCCTCGGCAAGCTCCACCTGGCCACGAACTCGCTGGAGAGCCGGGCGTTCGTCGCGCAACACCCTGATCCAGGCCGACTGCTGGCCGCGGCTGAAGCCGACTACCTGGATCGCCGCGTCTATGCCATCCCCAGACGGAACTCGCCATTCGTAACGTCCCGGCTAGCTCCCCCGTCGGCTCTGTTGTCGCCGCACTACACCTACCTGTGCCTGGGTTCGGAGTCGGTGGTCCCCCCGGCGCATGCGCGGGTGCTGTCAGCAGCGGAAATGACGGTTAAGCCGCGTTCCGACGCTCTTGTCGTGCGCAGCAGCAGGGACGGCCTGGAATACGATTTCATCGAAGTGGTCGGCGAAATGCTGGCCGCACTTGTCGCGACCGCATTCCGGCCACTCGATTCCGCGGGCTATCATCCGCGCATAAGCATCGATAGAATGGTGATAGCCCGAGAGTCCTGGACGTTTCCAGCGAGGCTGACCGCCTGGGCGTTCATTAAGGATGAGCGCAAGCAGTATCTGATGGCACGCCAGTGGCGCGCAAGACACGCGATCCCCGAGCGCGCCTTCGTCAGCGCGCCTGTCCAGGACAAGCCAATCGCGGTGGACTTCCGCAGTCTTCCCCTGGTCGGCATCCTCGCCAACCTGGTGCGCCGTACCGCGAAGCACAGCAGTGGAAGCTTCACGCTAACGGAAATGCTGCCGGACACCGACCAACTTTGGCTGCGTGATGCAGCGGGCAACCGATACACCGCCGAGTTGAAGTTCATCGCCGTCAACAGCCGGGTCGCGGTGCCATGAGCGCCTTACGGCAGCCGGCCCGGCCTGAGCGTCACGTCGAGATCGGCCACTGCAGGTACTTGCCAAGGACGGCGGCACGGGTCAGTTCCGCCTTGTTGCCGAGGGCAAGCTTGACGCGGATCCGCTTCACGTAAGTGTCGACCGTGTGGGGGCTGATGCCCAGGCGCCGGGCGGCCTGGCCGTGAGTATAACCCGAGGCAATATACTGCAGAACCTGCTTTTCACGGGAGGACAGCACCGTGTTCACGTGCTCATGGCTAGTGGCGAAAACCGGATTGACCTCTGGATGGGCGGTGACGCGGATCGCCCGAGCCAGGGTGTTGGCGTCTTCTTGCTTGCTTACCGACCCGGCCGCTCCCATTTCTATATAAGCCGTTACCGGGAAGTTACGCATTGGCGTAAGAATAAGGACGCTACACTGCTGCGCCGCCGTGCACACATAAAGAGATGCTTCTTCGCCGATGATCTGGAGGGCGCACATGTCCATCAGGTAGACATCAGCGGCCAGCGCCAATTCCTCGTATGGGACACAGCGCATGCCTACGATCTCGATGCCGTCGCGTGGCAGCACCTGAGCGAGTCCGCAAAGGTAGACAGGCGAGCTGTCCAGCACCTCGACGCGGATCATGACCCTCTGCGTTTCGAAGACTTCTGAGGGAACATGGTCCTATAATGTCATGAATGGCAGTACTTTCTATGTCCTGTGTTCGTGGGACGGGTCATATCATCGGTGATCAAACGTTAATATGAAAACTTATCGGGCCCTCGTTGTTTCGCTTCCGCCGACCACTTGGGCCGACCACGACCTGTGGTCACCGTCGTCACGCTCCGCCTTGGCCAGCATTGCGCGCGGTGCGGCCTTCTGAGAGTCGCACGCGTGCCTGCTGTCCCGCATGCTGCAGGAACGCGTCAAATTGGTTCTGCGGCGGCCGATCCTGGAGGGCTTAGCTCAGCCACAGGGTGACCTGCCCCACACTCCGGCCTGCATTGGCGCTCAGTTGCCGGGTGCTCATGCCCCAGTGAGCGAGACTGGACAGCCGGTCGGCGGGTAGCCGATTCCGGCGACGGGACAAGGGATATCACCACCGGTAGCGTCCCTGGTAGGCCTCGCGTGTACCGCATGGACCGCACCGCGATGGCGCTTCCGCGCATCGGTTGACCTGCAGTTCTGCCTTGGCCTGCCGGATGGAGTCCGGGAAAGGGAGCAATGCTGGATTCGGACGAGGCCATCGCAGTCGTCGGACTTGCCGCCAAGGTTCCCGGCGCGCGAGACGTCGACGAGTACTGGTCGAATCTCGTGCGCGGCCGGGAGACCGTCTGTTCGCTGAGCGACGAGCAGCTGCGCGGGTACGGTGTGCCCGAAGAGCTGCTGTCCAGCCCGGCGTACGTCAAGACGGCCGCGATGGTGCCCGACGCCGAGTATTTCGACGCCAAGCTGTTCCGGATGACCCCGCGCGAGGCGGAGCTGTGTGACCCGCAGACCAGGTTGTTCTTGGAGGTCGCGCACTCCGCCCTGGAGAACGCGGGCTACGATCCCACGACCCTCGGCCACGGGGTAGGCGTCTACGCCACCGCGGGTCCGCCGCGTTATGCCGAGCAGCATCTGCTGCCACACCCGGAGTTCGCCGACTCCATCATCTCCGGCGTGATGACGCTGAGCCACCGGGACTACGTGGCCACGACCGTCTCATACAAGCTCGATCTGCGGGGACCCAGCATCACGGTGCTGACCGCGTGCTCGAGCTCCCTTGTCGCGCTGCACCTGGCCTGTCAAGCGCTGCGGATCGGTGATTGCGACATGGCCGTGGTCGGCGGTGCTGACGTCGAATTCCCGTTCGGGAACGGGTACCTGTGGGAGCCGGGTGGGGTGCGGTCCCGCGACGGACACTGCCGGCCGTTCGATGCCGCGGCCACCGGCACCGTTTTCGGCAGCGGCGCCTGCGCTGTGGTCGTCAGGCGCCTGTCCGACGCGCTCGCCCAGCGCGATCACATCAGCGCGGTGATCCGCGGCATCGCCGTCAACAACGACGGCGCCGACAAGGTCAGCTTCGGCGCGCCGAGCTCCTCCGGCCAGACCGCGGTCATCATGGAGACGATGGCACTGGCCGGCCTACGCCCCGAGGACATCTCCTATGTCGAGGCGCACGGAACCGGTACCCCGCTTGGCGACCCGATCGAAATCGCGGCGCTCGCGGAGGCGTACGCCCGGCTGGCCGACGCCGGGCGGCCGGCCGGCGGGTGCGGCATCGGCTCGGTCAAGGGCAACATCGGGCACCTGGGCCCGGTCTCCGGGATGGCCGGGCTCATTAAGGTGGCGCTGTCGCTCGACCGCGAGCAGCTGCCCCCGAGCATCAACTTCACCACCCCGAACCCGCAGCTCAACCTGGAATCGACTCCGTTCCGGGTCCATGATCGTCTCGCGCCATGGCCGCGCGATCCGCAGCGGCCGCGCCGGGCGGCGCTCAGCTCGATGGGTATCGGCGGGTCCAACGCGCATGTCGTGCTGGAGGAGCCGCCCGCGCGGAGCCGTGCGGACCACGCCGGCCAGCCCCTCGTTCTGCCGTGGTCCGGCCAGACCGCCGCGGCCGAGCAGGCGACCCGTGGCCGGCTCGCGCAGTTCTTTACCGGGTGCGGGGAGAGTGCGTTCGCTGACGCAGTCGCCACCTTGCAGCGCGGGCGCACCAGATACCCGGTCCGGGCGGCCGTCGTCTGCGGCAGCGCGCACGATGCCGCCGCGATGCTCGGCACGTTGGATTCCGGGCGCGTGCTCGCACCTGGCCGACCGCCCGGGCCGCCAGCACCGGTGAGCCTGCTGTTTCCCGGCCAGGGTTCGCAGCATGTGGGCATGGCCCTGGGCCTCTACCGCGATGTCCTGCCCTTCGCACGCGCCCTGGACGGCTGGCTCGACCTCCTCGACGGCCCGGACCTGCCGTTGCGGGACTGCTGGCAGGGCACCGCCAGCGCCGCCGACATCAACGATACGGCGTTCGCCCAGCCGCTGCTGTTCGCCGTCGAGGTTGCGCTCGCGCAGCTGTGGCAGGAAGCTGGCATCCGGCCGGCGGCGCTGCTCGGCCACAGCGTCGGTGAGATCGCCGCCGCCACGGTGGCCGGGATCTTCGCGCCGGCCGACGCGGCGGCGCTCGTCCTCGCCCGGGCCCAGGCCATGGGCGATCTGCCGGCAGGAGGCGGGATGCTCGCGGTGGCCGCCGGCGAGGACGACGTGCGCCCCCTGCTGCCGGACTCGGTCAGCGTCGGCGTGGTGAACGGGCCCGCGCAGATCGTGCTGTCCGGCCCGGACGACGAGTTGCGGCAGATCGCCGCGGCGCTCGCCGAACGGGGCATCTCCGGCCGGCGGCTGCGCACGTCAGGCGCTTTCCACACCCCTGCGCTCAACGAGGCGGCGGCCGCCTTCGAACGGGCCATCTCGGGCATCAGCGCCAGACCGCCGGCGATCCCGGTCTTCTCCGCGGCTACCGGAGCCCAGATCACCGAAACCGAGGCGGCCGATCCTTCGTTCTGGGCGCGGCAGCTGGTCAGTCCGGTCCGATTTGCCGAGGCTCTGGATGCCCTACTCGAGACCGGCGACGGGGTGCTCGTTGAGGCCGGGCCGGGCCAGGTCCTCACCGGCCTGGTGCGCCGGCATCCACGGGCACGGCAGGGCGGCCTCATGGCGGTGCCCTGCTTGCCGCGACGGGGCGGTGACGACGCTGCCGACATGGTGTCCCTGCTCAGCGCGGCCGCCCGCCTGTGGACCGAGGGTCACGACATCGCGTGGGAACAGGTCGGACAACCACCGCTGCGCCACCGGACCCCCTTGCCCGGCTACTCCTACCAGCGCGAGCGATTCTGGATCGAGCCGCCTGCGGCGGCCGCCCGCAGAGCGGGTTCCGCAGCGGCCACGGACCAGCGCGACGGCATGCCTGCTCCGACCGGCTCGGACGGCACACCCTTCTCCATCGTGGCGTGGACACAATCCCCTGGCGGTCCGGTAGCGGCCAGCCAGCAGGGCGCCACGGCCGTGGTGCTGCTACCCGATCAGCCGCAGCGCGCCCTGGACGTCCTGCTTGCCCTCGAGCAGGCGGGGCTGCGCACGGTACGGCTCCGGCCGTCCGACGCGTACCTATGCTGCGGCGACGAGTTCGGCGTGCGGCCCGGCGTGGCCAACGACGTGCGCCGGGCCTTCGACGAGATCGCCGACCGCGGTGAGCATCCTGAGCTCCTCGTGCATGCCGCCGCGGCGCAGACCTGGCCGCAGACGTCGGCCCGGAATGTCGAGCAGCAGCTCGATCGATCGTTCTTCGGTCTGCTCGCGCTGATCCAGCACGGTTTGCGCACGAGCCCGGCCGGACGGTTGCCTGGGCTGGTGGCGCTGGCCACCGGATCGGTGGATGTGTCAGGCGCGGATCCGGTGGAGCCCGTCAAGGCGAGCCTGCACGGCGCGATGCGCACCTTCGCCGTCGAGATGCCCTGGGTGTCCAGCAAGCTGATCGACGTCTCCGCGAACACGACCGCAAGCGAACTGTGCGCTGAGTTGTGCCGCGACGACGGGCAGCTGGTGGTCGCGTTGCGCGGTCGGCGTCGGTGGGTTCCGCAGGAAGTGCCACTGCGGGTCGTACCCGGCCGCGCGGCCCCGGTACGCCGTCACGGCGTCTACGTCATCACTGGCGGGCTCGGCGGGCTGGGCCTGGAGATGATGCGGGGCCTGGCCGCGGGCGGTGCCTGTCCGAGGATCACGCTGCTCGGCCGCCATGTTCCGGACGAGGGAGCGCAGCACGGGCGACGGCCGGCCGACGGTGATGAGCGGATGAGCGTGGTGGACACCGCCGTGCGTGACGCCAGCTCCCTCGGTGCGCAGGTGCGGCTCATCCGCTGTGATGTCGGCGATGCCCGCCAGGTGCGCCGTGCGCTCGATGTGGTCACCACCCACGACGGTCCGCTCAACGGGCTGATGCACCTGGCCGGGGTGGCCGGTGACGGCATGCTGCCGCTGCGCCGCCCAGAGCTGGCCGCGGAGGTGCTGCGCCCCAAGGTGCTCGGCACTTACACGCTCGCCGAGGCGCTGGCCGGGCGGCCCCCCCTGGACTTCGTCGTCTTCTTCTCCAGCCGGGCCGCGGTCGACGGCCTGGCCGGCAGCGGCGACTACGCGGCCGCCAACGCGGTCCTCGACCTGTACGCCCGGGACACGGGCCTGCCGGCCGACCGGGTGCTCAGCATCAACTTCCCCAGCTGGGCCAAGGTGGGCATGGCGAGCCTGCGGCCGGCGGCTGGCGCCGGCGGCACGGCGGTGGGCATCGATCCGGCGGTCGGCGTGGACCTGGTCCTGACCCTGCTGTCCGCGCGAACGCCCGAGCAGGTCGTGGTGCGGCCCTTCGCCGGAGGTCGGCCGGTAACGCTGCCCGACGCGGCCGGCGCGGCGGGGCGGGACGCGCGGCCGGCCACCGCCGGGTCCGCGACTGCACCGGAATCCCCGGTGGTCGCGATGGCGCCGACCGCGTCGGTCGCCGATTGGGTACGGCAGCTGTGGTCGCAGGCCCTCGGCATCGCCGACGTCGGGCCCGACGACGACTTCTTCGACCTCGGCGGCGACTCACTGTCCGCGATCGAGCTGATGACGAAGGTGCGGGACATCTTCGGCGTAGAGCTCAGCATCGGTGTGTTCCTCGAGGCACCTACCCTCGGAGAGCTCTGCGCCATGCTCGAACAACGCGCCGAGAACTGGAGGACCCCGTGACCGTCAGCCAGACCACCGAAAAGTATCCCCCGGCCGCCTGGAACGCGACTGCACGCCCGCTCCGCAGCGACGCCGTGGTGACCCAGCTCGTGTCCGAGGCCGTGCGCCGGACACCTGATGCGCCGGCGGTCGTCGTCGCAGGACGAACCGTATACACCTACGCCGAACTGCAGGCGGCGGCGAACCGGCTGGCCTGGCTGCTGCGCGAGGTCGGCGTGGGTCCTTCAGACCACGTCGCAGTCGTCGGCCGCCACCGCCCGGAGACCGTAGCGGCGCTGTTGGGCGTCGCCCTCACCGGCGCGACGTTCGTGCCGGTCGATCCGCAGTGGCCGCTGAGCCGCCTGGGTTACGTCCTGACTTCGACCGGGGCCAGCTGCCTGGTCGGCAGCGCTGACGATCTGGCCCGCCTGGACGCCTACGCCGCCGTGATTCCGCGGCTGACGGACGTGGTGGTTCCCGACGTCGCCACCGAGCAGCCACCGGACGCCTGCCGCGTCAGCCGGCTGGTGCTGGCGGAGAACCCGTCGTCGGTCCTCGAGATCGGCTTCGGTTCAGGGAACGTGCTGCGGCAGGTCGCCCCGCACGTCGACCTGTACGCGGGCCTGGATCCAGCCGAGCACGCCGTGCGCGCCAACACCGAGTGGGCGCAGGAGCACGGTCTGTTCGTCGACCTCGTCCAAGGGTCCGCCGACCAGGTCGCGGAGCTGCTCCCTGGCCCGTATGACGTCGCGGTACTGGCCGCGGTCGGGCAGCTGCCCGACGTTGGTTACCTGCGAGCGGTGCTCGAGACCCTGGCGGCCGTCGTCCGCCCCGGCGGTGCGGTCATCGCGTCCGGCGTCCTAGCATCCGCCGCTGGCGCACCGGGGCTCCTGGCCGTGCCGACCGATCTGTTCGAGTCGCCGCGCGGCGGCACGTGGTCGGCGGTGGAGGTGCAGCCCTGCGGCGATCGCCGCGACCGATCCCCGGACCTGCCGGACCGCTATGAGGTCGTGCTGCGCCGCGGTGAAGACGGCGGGCCCGTCCAGGACGCCGGCGCTGCCGAAGCCGAAGACGCGGCAAGGCAGCCGAGGATCTGGACCGGCTGGCACGTCGCCCGGCAACCTGCCACGGACCTGCCGGTCCAGGCCCGACCCGACGATGTCGCCTACGTAATCTTCACCTCAGGCTCGACCGGTCAGCCCAAGGGCGTCGCCGTCGCGCACCGCGCCCTGGTCAACCTGGTCCAATGGGTCAACGAGCGGTTCTGCGTGCGCCCGGCCGACCGTATGCTTCTGGTCAGCTCCTTCTGCTTTGACCTGTCCATCTACGACGTATTCGGCATCTTGTCCGCCGGCGCGTCGATCCGCGTCGTCAGCGACGAGGACCTGTCCGAGCCCGCCCGGGTGGCCGACATCCTCTGGCATGAGCCGATCACCTTCTGGGATTCGGCGCCGGCCGCACTCGCCTGGGTGCTGCCGTTCGCCGCCGTCACCGGAGCTCGCAGCGGGGCCGAGCACCACTGCCTGCGGCTGGTGTTTCTCAGCGGCGACTGGATCCCCCTGTCCATGCCCGACGAGATAAGGACAAGCTTCCGGCAGGCCCAGGTCATCGCGCTGGGCGGTGCCACCGAGGCGACCATCTGGTCGAACTTCAACGTGGTCGGCACGGTCGATCCGTCGTGGCCGAGCATCCCGTACGGCCGCCCGATCCAGAACGCCCGCTACTACGTCCTCGACGAGCGGCGCGATCCGGCACCGATCGACGTGCCGGGCGATCTGTACATCGCCGGACAGTGCCTCGCCCTGGGCTACCACGGCGATCCCGGGCAGACCGCTGAACGGTTCGTCGCCGATCCCTCCGTGCCGGGCGAGCGGATGTACGCCACCGGTGACCGCGCCCGGTGGCGCCCGGATGGGAACCTGCAGTTCCTCGGCCGGCTCGACCACCAGGTGAAGATCCGGGGGTTCCGGGTGGAGCTTGGTGAGATCGAGTCCGCCTTGGCGGCCATCGAATCGGTACGGGCGTCGGTGGTGGTGGTCGTGGACACCGCCGGCGCCAATTCACTGGTCGGGTTCTATACCGCCCGCCAGCCCGGGCCGACCCCCGAGCACGTACGTATGGCGCTGGCCGAACGGCTGCCGGATTACATGGTGCCTGGCCGGCTGACCCGCCTCGACGAGTTCCCGGTTACGCCCAACGGCAAGGTGGACCGGTCCGCGCTGAGCGCGCTGGCCCGGGACGGAGGAACCGCTGCGTGATGGCTGAGGACCGCTGGTCTACCGACGCGATCGCCGCCCGAGTACGTGCGGCGTGGACCGAAGCGCTCCAGCTAGATGAGGAGCTCGGCGATTCCGTCGACCCGGACCAGCCATTCCTGGCCGCGGGGGGACACTCGCTGGCGGCCGCGCGGCTGATCGCCCGGCTGAGCGGCGACCTGGCGGTAAAGGTGCCGATGTCGGCGATGGTGCGCGACGATCCGTCCCTGGCCGAGCTCCTGAAGGCCGTCACCGACCAGGTCCGGGCGCGGCCGACGGCGGGGGCGGGAAACGCGCCGGGCCCCAGCGCTGCCGCGGCCGCCGGATCGCAACCGCCCGCCCCGATCTCGTCGAGCTCACCGTCGGCGTCGTCGCCGCTCGCACCGACTATGCGGCGCATCTGGACCTGGCACCGGCTGCATCCCGGCTCCCCCGCGTACAACGTAGTNCGGGTGCTGAGCGTCGCGGGACAGGTACAGCCAGCGGCGCTGCGCGCGGCGCTGACGGACCTGAGCCGGCGCCACGAGGCCCTGCGCTGCGCCGTGGTCGAGCCGACGCCCGCGCGGCCCGAGGTGGTGGTGGCCGAGCCGGTGACGGTTCCCCTGTCGACCGAGGTGGTACGGCCCGGCACCGGCGAGCCGATGACCGCGGTAGACCGGGCCCTGTACCGCATCGCCGGCCGACCGTTTCCGATGGCGACGCCGCCGCTGTGGCGGGTGGGCATCGTCTACGCACCCGAGCTGGGACGGACCTGGCTGGTGCTGGTGATGCACCACCTCATCGCCGATCTTCGCGCCTCCGATGTCGTGCTCGCCGACCTCGCCGCGGCGTACCAGGCGCGCGCCAAGCGCAGCGCCCCGACGTTCGCCGCAGCCGCGCCGAGCCTGCTGGGTTACCTGGCGCGAGAAGGCAGGCAGGTTGGTACCCCGCGGTGGGAGCAGGACCTGGCGTGGTGGTCGCGGCGGTTGTCCGGGGCCGGGCCCGCGGCACCGCTGCCGTTGTCCGCAGCCGAACGCGACGAGGAGACCTACGAGGGCTCGAGCTGCAGTGCCGATCTGGCCGCCGGCGAAGCGGACGCACTGGACCACATGCTGCATACGCACGGCCTGACCCCGGCCATCTTCTTCCTGACCGCGGCCAGCCAGGTCCTATCCGCCTGGCACGGCCAGGAGCAGACCCAGGTGCTGGGCCTGCCGAGCGTCCGGATCAGCCAGCCTAGGGACGAGGGCCTGGTCGGCTTCCTGCTCGACACCCTGCTGCTGCCGGTGACGGCGCGCCGCGCGCAAAGCTTCCTGCGCGCGTACGATGCCGTGCGCGACGCGTTCACCGACGCGATCGACCACGCATTGCCGGCGTACGACGACATACTTGACCGGCTCAGGCAGCCGCGCACCCGCGGTACCCGCAGCCCGCTGATCCAGCTGTGGTTCAGCGATCTCACCCAGGCAGCGCCTCCGCGGAGCTTCGGCGGTGCCGCTGCGGTCGAATACGACCTGCCGCCCGCGTGGGCGTTGTTCGACGTGTGCCTCTACCTGCGCCGCGGTCCGGCGGGATACCGGCTGCACCTGGTTACACCGCGCGGCCTCGGCGAGCCGGCCGACCACGCCGCGCTGCTGCGCCAGATCGTCCGCACCGCGGTGCGGGCCGCGAACGACCCGGACCGGTCGCTCGACGAACTCCTCGAACCAGCGGCCGACACCGCCCGGACAGCGGACGGCACGAGCCGAGCGCCTGCCGTGGAGTCCACCGTAAAGCTCGTGGCTCGGCATGCCGGGCAGCGACCGGGCGCGGTGGCAGTGGCCGATCAGCATGGCGAGCTCGGCTACCGGTGCCTTAATGCCCAGGTCGACGAGCTGGCGGCCGCGCTGCGCACCGCGGTCGAGCCGGGTGCGGTGGTCGCTGTGCCGGCCCGCCGGGACCGTCGCTTCATCATCCGCCTGCTGGCCTGCTGGCGTGCCGGGGCGGTGCCCGTCCTCGTGGACGCGGACTGGCCCGCCTGGCGTCGGGCCCGGGCGCTGGAGATCGCGGCCGTGACGCACGCGTTCCCCTGGTCCGGCGAGGGGTCCGCGGTAGCTGTCGCCCACCGGGGGCGGATCGGCGCCATCCCGCCGTCCCGCGCCGCCGGCCCGCGGCACGTGCTGTTCACCTCGGGGACCACCAGCGATCCGCTCGCAGTCCTGACGTCCACGGACGTCTGCGACTCCGCCGTCGCGGACCTGGCCGACCGGCTCGGTGTCGGTGCCGACGACCGGGTGTCGATGCTCAGCGGCCCGGCTCACGATCCCGTGCTCCGCGACCTCGGGCTGGCGCTGCGGGCCGGTGCGACGGTATGTATCCCACCACCGGAGATCTCGGCGGATTCGAGCAGGTTGACCGCCTGGCTGCGACGGGAGCGGGTGAGCGTGCTGAACGCGACCCCGGCGATGCTGGCCCTGGCCTTCGGTGCCGGCGGGCAGCCACTGCCCGACCTGCGTGCCGTGGTGTGCGGCGGGTCGCCGTTGTCGGCGACCACGGCGGCGCTGATCAGATCGCGTGCGGTCCGCGCGGTCGTGGTCAACGGCTACGGCTGCACGGAGACTCCTCAACTTGTGGTCGCGCATGACGTAGCGCCCGGACGGCCGATATCGCCGACCGGCCAGGTGCCGATCGGCCGGCCGCTGCCCGGCCGCCAGGTCGAGGTGCTCGCCGACGGCAGGCGCTGCGACGTCGGGCAGCTCGGCGAGCTGTGGGTTGCGGCGCCGCACATCGGGCAGTGCTACCTCGGCAGCGAGCGCACCGACCGGTTCGTGACCCGTGAGGACGGGCTGCGGTGGCTGCGGACCGGAGATCTCGCTCGCCGCGACGCCGCGGGCCGGCTGCACCTCGCCGGGCGCCGGGATCGCCAGGTGCTCCTCAACGGGTACCGGGTGATGCTGGAGGAGATCGAGTCGGCGGCGCGGGACTGCGCCGGAGTTACCGAGGCGGTCGCTCAGGTCATCGGTGACAGCGGCGGGCAGGCGGTGCGGCTGTGGGTACAGCCAGCCACCGCGGCGGTGACCGAGGACGCCGTCCGTGCCCGCCTGACCACGGTGCTGCCGCCCAGCGTCGTGCCGGCGCGGGTGCTCGTGGTGGACCGCCTGGAGCTGTCGGAGAATATGAAACCGGTGCCGCCGCGGGGAACGCCCCCGGGGCGGGACGGATACCCCGGCCAGCCGCCGGACCAGCGATTGCGGGAGCTGGCCGAGTCGGTGCTCGGGCACCCGTTTGACCCTTTGACCAACTTCTTCGACGCCGGGTTCACCTCCATGTCCCTGCTCCAGCTGAGCGCGGAGCTGAGTCAGCTGCTGGGGCGTCCGGTCGCCGCGCTGAGCATGTTCAACCATCCCAACCTGGGCGCGCTCAGCGCGTTCCTGTTCGGGCCGCCGCCAGCGCCGGCGCGCCCGCCCGCCCCGCCGGTGCCCGCCGGCCAGCGATCGGATGGGCTGGCACGGATGCGGTCAAGCCGACAGCAGGTGAGGACCTGGATCCAGGGGTCCGCTTAGCCCTGCCGGTCCGGAACGGAATCGATCTCGTCGAGCAGCGCTTCTATCTCCGCGGCGTCCGCCAGCTCGACCTGGGCTTGGACGATCAGCTGCGCCAGTGCCTCGACCGTGGCCGACGAGAACGTATCCCGCAGCGTCAGCTCCACGCGGAACTTCTCTCGGATGCGGCTGTTCAGCTGCGCCGCCAGCAACGAGAACCCGCCCAGCTCGAAGAAGCTGTCGTACACGCCGACGCGGTCGACGTCGAGCAGCTCGCCGAGGATCTCGGTTAGCTGGCACTCGATCGGCGTGCGCGGGGCGACATAGCGGTCGAGCGGGGTACTGTCCGCATCGGGCTTGGGGAGGGCTGCCAGGTCGTAGTCGCCCTCGGCGGTCAGCGGCAGCGCGCCGAGCAGGAAGAGGTGCTGCGGGACCAGGTGATCAGGTAGCTGATTGACAAGCTGCTGGCGGATCTCGGCCGCGTCGAGCGCAGGGCCCAGGCCGGCGACGTAGCCGACCAGCACGATGCGACCGTCGGCCGTGGGGTACTCGGTCACCAGCGCGTCGTGAACGCCGGGTATGTCGCGGAGCGTTCCCGCCGTCTGGAGGGGGTCACGCGACGGGTCCACGCCCAGCCCGGCCACAAACTCAAGCGTGCCTTCGCTCCAGCGCCGCCCGAGGTCACCCGTCCGGAACTCACCGAAGCAGATCTCGCCGACCTCGCCGGTCGCGGCCGGTTGGCCTGCAGGGTTCAGCAGTCGAGCCGAAGTGCCGGGCAGCTCGCTACCTAGCGGGATCCGCAGCGGTGCCGCCTCGGGCTCCCAGTCGTCCGGCACCCGGTAGGCCGCGAGTGGCCGGCCCGTCCTGTCCACGTGGTAGAGGGCGACGCAGCGGCAGGTTGCCGACAGGCGGCGGACCGCGTCGACGTCCTGGCAGACGGTCTCACCTGCGTTCTCGACGAACACGTACCTGAGCGCCGGTAGCTGCCGCTGGTGAGCGTGGGCAGCGATGGCCCGCAGCACCGGTAGGCTGAGGTACGCGACGCTGACGGAGTTGTCGTGCAGCCAGCTCAGCAGGCCGCCTGGATCGCCGATGAGCCGGCGTTCCGGCAGGACCAGCGTCGCTCCGGCGGTGAACGTGCTGGACAGTGCCGACATCAGGTGGTTAGGCAGGCTGGACAGGACAGCGAACCTGTCGGTGCCGCCGAGGTCATGCCGCTCGATCGCCCAGTCGCCAGCCGGCGCGGATCCGGTGGCGTCATCAGGACCGCCCGGGACCTGATCGGCGTCATCGCGCAGGATCTCGCGAAGATCCACCGTTCGGTCAGGTACCTCGCCCGCGGGGCAGCAGTCCAGTACGGCTGACACCCCGGAGTACGCCGGCAGTTCCACGGCAGCGTCGAGCACCGAGAACGTCGCTCCGGCCTTCATGCAGCCCAGCACGACGGCCACGAACTCGGCGGTCGATCCGCTGACCACGGCCAGATGCTGTCCGGTGCGCGATAGGCCCTGCTCGGTCAGGGCATGCGCCACCCGGTCGGCCGCCCGGTTCAGCCTCCGGTAGCTCCATGTGCCGTTCNCGTCNACCAGCGCGACCCGGTCCGGGCGCCGGGCAAACCGCTCCACCGCCAGGTGCGCCGCGGACGGCGGCCGATCGGGCGGCTCCTGGGTGCTGGCTGGAGGCGGCCCGCACTGGAGGGGGTACTCGAAGATGCCCCGGCCGGGGTCGTCCGTTGCCGCGCGCAGCAAACCGCCGACATGGCCGAGCAGAATCCGGATCATGGCGTCCTGGTAGCGCCCGGCATCGAACTCCAGATCCAGGCGGAACAGGCCGTCCACCTCGCGCGCGGTCAGGGTGAGGTCGAACTTGCTTGGCGGCGCTGGCGCGTCCATCCGCTCCGCCGACACTCCGCTCAACGTCTCGGCCCCAGGGATGTCGACCCCGTTGAGGATGACCTGGAACAGGGGGGTACGGCCGGGTACGCGGGGCGCCCGGAGGTCCTGCACGAGGACGTCGAATGGGGCACCCGCATGGGCGTACCCGCCCAGGGCTGCCTGTCGTACTCGGTCGAGCAGGTCGGCGAAGGTCGGCTCGCCTGACAGGTCCACGCGAACCGGGAGGGTGTTGACGAAGAACCCGATGAGGTTCTCCGTCCCGCCGTCGGACCGGCCGGCGATGGGCACCCCGATAACCACGTCCCGCTGGCCTGACCAGCGGCTCAGCACCGTCGCCAGGCTGGCGAGGAGGATTATGAACGGCGTCACGCCGTATATGCGGGACAGCTTGTGCAGCGCGGCCGTCTCCCCTTCGCGCAACGTGGACCGGACCAGACCCCCGCCGACGCGCTGGGACGTGGCGCGCCACGCGCTGGTGGGCAGGGTGAGCGCGGGCGGGGCGCCGGCCAGGTGACGCCGCCAGTAGTCCACCTGCTGCTCGAGGGTCTCGCCGGTCAGCCACCGTTGCTGCCAGACCGCGTAGTCGCGGTACTGGACCGAAAGTGCGGGCAGGTCGGCCCGGTCCGCGTCACCGTCAACGCGGTACAGCGCCGCCAGCTCCCGCACGAACAGGCCGACTGACCAGTCGTCACAGACGATGTGGTGTGCGGTGACGCTGAGCACGTGCTCGGAGTCGCCCAGCCTGACCAGCAGGCACCGGAACAGCGGACCGCACGCCAGGTCGAAGGGGGCAGCAGCCTGGTCATCCGCGAGCTGCCCGGCCGCGGTGCGGCCGTCCGGCAGGTCGGCGAGGTCCACGAGCGTGAGGTGCCAGTCCTCGTCGGGATCGTCGACGATCTGCACCGGCCCGCCATCCACGGTCGGGAATCTCGTGCGCAGCGCCTCGTGACGAGCCAGTATCACGCGGATGCTGGAGTCAAGCGCAGCCACGTTCAGGTGCCCGACCAGGCGTTGCCGCACATGGACGTTGTACGCACCGGCGGGCCTGAGCTGATTCTCCAGCCAGAGCCGTCGCTGGTCGAAGGACAGCACGGGATCGGCGCCCGGCGGCCGCCGGCTGACTACGGGTTGCCCGGAAGGCGTGGCCACCGCTGACGCCAGAGCGGCCACCGTCGGGGACTCGAAGAAGTCCACCGCCCCGATGTTCACGCCACACAGCTTGCGCACGCGACCTATCATCTGGATGGCGCGCAGCGAGTCCCCGTCGAGGTCGAAAAAGTCGTCAAGTACGCCGATGTCGGGCCGGCCGAGCACGTCACGCCAGATCGCGACGATGGCTTCCTCATGCGGGTTGCGCGGTGCCACGAACGAGACCGACGTCGCCGCACCGTGAGGCTCGTCAGCTCCGCCGGACTCCTCGGCACCGGGGAAGATTGCCATACCCGCACCGTACGTATCCGCGATGGGCTGGTGGATGTCGCAGAAAGCAGTGACCCAGCCCGCGGGCGGCGGACGTCGCAGAAACAGACGACAGGAGATTACCGGCGCCATCCGGTTTACTGGCTGACCAGCGCCTCCTGACGGCGCCGGGCGCGGCATCACCGGTGTTTGGGAGGCGGCCTTCCTGATGAGGACCCTCGACAAGCTTTTTCCTTACCGTAAGGAAACAGGCGGGCTCGAGCTGTTTGCCTTTCCCCACGTCGGAGGCGGCTCCGCCGTTTTCAACCCCTTGCGCGCCGCGCTGCGCCAGCGAGACGTCGCGCTGTGCGCGGCCGTCTTCGCGGGCCGTGAACGGCGGCTGCGCGAGGAACCTCATCGCAGCATGGACTCACTGCTGGCCGAGTTCACCGACCTGGCGGAACGGGACGCATACTCGGCCTTCCAGGGTGATTACGCGCTGCTCGGGCACTGTGCCGGTGCCCTGGTCGCCTACGAGATCGCCAAGCTCCTGGTGCGCGCTCCGTGCCGCAGTCCGCGGCTGCTCGTGGTCTGTAGCTGCTCGGCGCCGCCGCAGTGCGCCGATACCGGCATCAGCCGCCTGCCGATCGAGCAGCTCATCGCCCGCACCGCCGCGATGGGAGGTACTCCAGGCGCGCTGCTGGCCGATCGCGACTTCCGCGAGGTCATGGAACGGGCCCTGCGTGCCGACTGGCTGGTCTACGACGGATACCGGTACCGGCCAGCCCCGGAACTGCCGCTGCCCCTCCTGGCGGTTCGCGGCGCCGGTGACGCCAGCGTGCCGGCCGACGAGCTGAGCATGTGGGGCGACCAGACCAGTGCGATGTTCCTGACCGCCGAACTCGACTGCGGGCACTGGGTACTCGACGAGGGATCAGCGGAACTGGCGCGGGAGATCTCGGCTGCCCTGTCCGCGATCCCCGCCGCCTGACCCGGCGCCGGCCAGCTCGGGCGCCAGCTTGCCGATCGGCGTACCTGGGTCGGCGGCGACGGTCTCCAAAATCGCCGCGAACTGCTGCACCAGGCGATCGGCGGCCGGCTCGGCCAGGGCGCCCGCGGCGTAGCGCAGGACGCCGTGCGCCGCTTGGGACACCTCCGCCATGACCAGTTCGAGCGGAGTCGCGCTCCCATCGAGCGGCAGCGGGAGGCTCTCGACCTGCAGCGGCCCGAGCCGGCACCGCATTCCGGGCGGCCCTACGGTGGCCAGCGCAGCCAGCTCGTCACCCGGCTCCGGCGACCGGTTGAACGCGAACAGCGCCTCGAACAAGGTGGCACCGTGGCGGACCGCCTTGTGCCGTTCGGCCAGCAGCGCCATCGGGTAGTCCTGATGCTCCAAGGCCCCGAGGACCTGCTCTCGGGTTCGCGACAGCAGCGTGCGGAACGATTCGCCCTCATCGGCCCGGGCACGGATCATCACGGGGTTGGTGCAGCAGCCGACCACGCCGGCGAACTCAGGGCGGGTCCGCGCCGCGACATCGGTTCCGATGACCAGGTCGTGCTGGCCGGTCTCGTGCAGCAGCAGCGCCTGGAACGCGGTCACCAGCAGCACGAAGAGCGTGACGTTCTCCGCCGCTGCCCGCTCACGCAACCGGCGCGTCAGCGCCGCGGGCAGCGAGAAGCGGCGTGCACCGCCGCGGGCCTGCTGACCTGCCCTCGGCAGGCCCAGCGCCGGCACCCAGGTACCCACCTGGTCATCCCAATAGCTCGCCAAGCGGGTTCCCCACGCCCCGCCGGGTACGACCGAGCGTTGCCATTCGACCACGTCGACAAACGTCGTCGTCGGCTGCGGTAGCTCGACCTGAAGTCCTGCCGCGTATCCGCCGTAGTACGCGCCTAGCTCCCTGGCCAAGATCGCCATCGACCAGAAGTCGCAGATGATGTGATGCACCGACAGCAGCAGGACGTCGCCGGCGGGGTGCCGGTACACGTCGGTGCGCAGCAGCGGGCCCCGCTCGAGGTCGAAGGGCCGGCAGGCGGCGCTGGCCAGGCACTGCAGCAGCCCGGTCCCATCGAGTTCGCACGCGTCATGTTCCTGGTAGGCCGCCCGCCCCCCCGGCGTGACGAGCTGCACCGGTTCACCGTGGCGGAGGGGGAAGACCGTGCGCAGGATCGGATGGCGTGATACCAGGGTATCGAGCGCCTGCCGCAGGGCAGGGTGGTCCACCGGGTCCACCAGTCGCAGCGCCACTGCGATGGTGTAGACCGTACTCTCGGGCTCGAACTGCTGGATGGTCCACATCCGGCGCTGGTTGTACGACACGGGAGCCACGAACTCGGCGGTCCCGGGCCCTGCGGCCCGTGGCGCGGGCCCGGCCCGGCCTGCCGATCGCGTGCGGCCGGGGGCCGGGTCCGCAAGCTGTCCTCTCAGCCGGTCGATCACTTCGGACAGGCTGGCTCCGCCGAGCACTGCGGCGAGCGGGAAGCTCACCCCGAGGTCGGTGTCCACTCGATGCTTCAGCTGGATGACGCTGAGGGAGTCCAGGCCCGAGGCGAGCAGCGGCTGCCGGCGGGCGAGCTCGCCGGAGCCCTGGCCGGTGACGGCCGCGAGCATGCCGCGCAGATAGCTCTCCAACTGCGCGTCCCGGCCCTCCGGCGGCGCGGAGATCACCCGCTCGGCAGCCGGCGGCGGGCCGGATCCGGGCGTGCCGGCGGCGGCGTCACGACCGATCTCCGGCAGTTCCGCGGCCAGGAACCTGGCTCGGCACAGCCACCGCTGGATCTTTCCGCTTGACGTCTTCGGCATGCCGCCGGCTTCCAGGAGCACGATGGTGTGCACCTGCAGCCCGTGCTCCCGCGCGACCGCCTCGCGGATCGCGGCCATCACGCGGCGGGTGTCCAGCTCGCCAGGCTGCCGCCGTACCTCGTGCACGAGGACCAGGCGATCCTCGCCGTCGTCGGCTGTGACCAGGAAGGCGGCCGCGCCGCCTGGCCGCAGGACCGGGTCGGCCCGCTGCGCGGAGAGCTCGATGTCCTGGGGGTAGTGGTTCTGCCCGCGCACGATGATCAGGTCCTTGAGCCGTCCCGTGACCACGAGTTGCCCGTCGTGCAAGAACCCGAGGTCGCCGGTGCGCAGGAACGGGCCCTCGTCAAGATCCGCGACACGGGCCCCGAAGACCCGGTCGCTCTCCTGCGGCTTGCCCCAGTAGCCCATGGCCACGCTCGGGCCCGACACCAGGACCTCACCCACCTGGCCCGCCGCGCAGGCGACCGACGTCGCCGGGTCCGCGATCACGACCCGCTGATCGGCAGCGCCGGGCCCGCAGCTCGTCAGGTCGACGCAGGCCCCGTGCGCACACGGCACGGCGACGTGTCGCTCGAGCGCCGCACGGTCCACCCGGACCGGCAGGGGAGCGGCCGAGCCCTGCGTGCCGGATCCGGGCAGCCCGCCGGTGCCGGTGACGATGAGCGTCGCCTCGGCCAGGCCGTAGCAGGGCAACCACGCGCCCGGGTCGAACCCCGAAGCCGCGAAGGCGCTGGCGAACCGTAGCAGGGTCTCGGGGCGGATCGGCTCGGCGCCGTTGAAGGCCACCCGCCACGAGCTGAGATTCAGCTGCGCGGCCTGCTCGGGATCGGACCGGCGCGCGCACAGGTCGTAGGCGAAGTTGGGGCCACCGCTGGCGGTGATCCGCAGGCGGTCGATCGCCTGTAGCCACCGCATGGGCTGCTCGAGGAAGTGCAGCGGGGACATCAGCCAGACCCGGCATCCCGCGTACAGCGGCTGCAGCAGGCCACCTATCAGGCCCATGTCGTGGTACGGGGGCAGCCAGGACATGGCCCTGGTCTCCGGTGAGGTGCGGAAGTAGTGCTGAATGAGACCTGAGTTGTGGAGCAGGTTGCGGTGCGAGAGCATCACGCCCCTCGGTGCCGCCGTCGATCCGGACGTGTACTGCAGCACGGCTGTCGCCTCTGGGTCCACCGGGATCATGCCTGCCCACCGGGCGGCCGCATCGTCTACCGTGTCCACTGCAAGCCAGCGCAGGCCACCAAGCTCGGGCGCCCGGCGGATCAGCTCGTCGAGGTAACCGAGGAAGGGCGAGATGGTCAGCGCGACGACCGGGTCGGCGTCCCGCACGATGGCGAGCAACCGCGGCAACGTCCGCTCGGGCTGCCATGGGTCCGGCGGATACACCGGTACCGCCACCACGCCGGCGTACAGGCAGCCGAAGAAGGCGGTGATGTAGTCCAGTCCCGGCGGCAGCACCAGCATCACCCGAGCGCCCGGCGTCCCGCCGACGTCGCGTAGGCCCGCTGCGATCGCACGGGCGCGCAGGTCGGTTTCGGCGTAACTGAGCCGGAGCTCGTCGGCCTCACCGTCGGCGAGGAAGGTGTAACCGAGCCGATCGGGCTGGTCCGCCGCGCGCGCCCGGAGCAGCTCGGCTACTGTCCGCACGCCACTGGCCAGGGCGGTGACCGGCTGCTCGGGCATGGATCCTCCGGCGGTGGCAGGAACGAGTGCTGACGATCCAGCCAACCGCGCCGGGACCGTCCTGACGTGTCATGTGTTCCTGCTACACGTGAGGGCTAACCCGGCCCCCGTGGTCAACGTGGTGATACGAGGTCAAGGCCGAGCCAGCCGGCCAGGTCCTTGATCTCGCGGTCCACCACGGCGGCCGTCGCCTTGGTGAACGGCTCGTCCTGGTGAATCGCATGGACGCGGAGCATCCCGGCCTTACGATCGGCGGCGGCGTCGAGCTTGCCCACCAGCCGGTCCCCGTACAGGATCGGCAGCGCGAAGTACCCCCAGCGACGCTGGGCGGCGGGCTTGTACATCTCGAGCTGGTAGTCGAACCCGAACAACTCGAACGCGCGCTTGCGATCGTGGACCAGCCGGTCGAAAGGCGACAGCAAGGCCGCACGCCCCGAGAACGGCTGGCCAAGCGCCGCGGGGGCGACCCGCCACGTCCCCTTGACGCCCTCGACCACGGCTGGCTCGCCCGCTTCACCCACGCCCCATGGTTCGACCGGCGACATCTGGGCCCTGGCGCGCGCGATGCCGAGGGCCGCTAGCCGCCGCTGGTCGCGGACGCGCAGCGCCTCCGCGGCCGGGATCATGGCCTGATCGGGATAGACCCGCCGCGAGAGGTCCCACAGCCGCTCGCGGCCGACGCGCCCGGCCGTGGCGACCTCGCCGCGCAACACCATCACCTCTAGCAGCTGGGTGACGTTCTGGTTGTTGGTCCAGCCCGTCGACCCCCAGGGGACCTTGCAGGTGTCGGGCAGCTCCCGCGACGGCAGCGGCCCCGCGGACTCGAGCCGGTCGAGGATGTCCCGCCGGCAGGCGTCGTTGGCCTCCGCCCAGTCCCGCACCCTTTGCGTCTGCGCCCACTCCGCCATCTGGGCGCGGTAGAGCGCCAGATCCTCGGCGGGCCGGATCGTCGCCCGCAACTCCAGCAGCTCCCGGCGCTTAACGGCCAGCTCCAGGTCGGCCGGCCGGTACGACGAGCCCAGGCGGCTCCAGGCCACCAGATCGGCGTTCGGCGCGATCGCGGCCGTCGGATCGAGCTGCAGCAGGGTAAGCCGGCGGACCATGGCCACCAGCCCGGTCGGCCGCGAGCTGTCAAGCAGCTGGGCCCGAACCGCGATGCGCCGAGCCTGCTCGCGGGAAAGCTCATGGAGGGTCATGGCTTGGAGACTAGATGACGCTCCGCCGGCCCGGTCGGGCCCGGCGACCCCAGAACTCGCTACTTGACATCCGTCCGTTGCTGACGACGCTGGACCTCGGGCGGCCTGGACACGCTGCCCGATCCATCCGGCTTTGGAGGGAGCACGAGCGTGCGGCTCAGTCGCAGGACCCTCGACCAGATCGACTCGCCCGTCAGCACGGCGTACGCGCTGCTCGACCTCCGTCAGGGCGACAGGGAGCTCCTTGACCTGTCCCAGGCGGCTCCGCAGTATCCCACCGCGCCGGCCGTCAGCGAGCATGTCGTGCGCGTGGCACGAGACGCCCACGGAGGCGAATACACCGAGGTGCCGGGCATGCCGCGGCTCCGCGAGGCGTTCGCCGCCGAGCTGAGCCATGACTACGGCGGCGCGGTGGGCCCGGCCAACGTGGTCATCACCGCGGGGTGCAATCAGGCGTTCAGCCTGGTCGTCTCCGCGCTCGCGGAGCCGGGTGACGAGGTGGTCCTGCCGCTGCCTTACTACTTCAACCACGACATGTGGCTGCGGCTGAACGGCATCGCGCCGGTCTATCTCGAGCCGGACTCGGACCTGGTGCCGCGCGCGGCAGCCGCGCAGGCCTGCATCACGCCGCGCACCCGGGCGATCGTGCTGGTGACGCCCGGTAATCCGACTGGCGCAACGGTCGACCCGGCCGGCATCGCCGAGTTCGCGGCGCTGGCGCATCGGCAAGGGATCGCGTTGATCCTGGACGAGACGTACCGCTCCTTCCGCGGCACCGACCGCCCCGCCCACGACCTGTTCGCCGACCCCGGATGGGCGCACGCCGTCGTCAGCCTGCATTCGTTCTCCAAGGATCTCGCCATCCCCGGATACCGGGTGGGTGCCCTGGTCGCCGCGCCCGAGCTCAACCGCGAGGTGTGCAAGCTGCTCGACTGCGTAGCGATCTGCGCGCCGAGGGTCGGACAGGAGGCGGCCTGGGCTGGCATTACGGAAGCGCGGGCGTGGCGGGCCGCCCGCGCACGGGACATCGCCCGGCAGCGCGGTTGGTTCGAGCATGCGATGGCGGACCGGCCCGGCGGCTTCGAGTTGCTCTCCTGCGGCGGCTTCTTCGGCTGGATCCGCCACCCGTTCGCCGAACGCTCCACCGACGACGTCCTCAGGGAGCTGGTGATCAAGCAGGACATGCTGCTCATGCCCGGCACGGCATTCCAGCTCGACGACCGCCGCACGATGCGCGTCAGCATCAGCAACCTCGACCGTGACCAGATCGCAGACTTTGCCGACCGCCTCCGGGCGTCCGGAGCGTGACGCGCGGCGTATCAGTGTCAGTAGATGATGCGATGGTCGGCGCTGGGCCGCCAGGCGCGTGATCCGCGCAGGTTGCGGGTGATGTTCAGCCGCTTGAGCCAGCGGTCCGAGCCGTCGTAGCGCGGGCGGAACGACTTGCGCCCGTGCACGGCCCGGAAGTTGTCGATGAACAGGCAGTCTCCGGGCCGCAGGATCACCCCCTGCATGTTCGCCTCGATCTGACCGCACAACCCCTTGAAGGCCCACAGCGACCGGTCCGGCCAGCCCTCGGTCTTCATGTGATAAGGATCGAGCGCCATGTACGGAGACCCGGGGTCGCCGGACAGTACCGGCCGCTTCACCGGGTCGTCGTTCCACGACTGGATGAGCGCGAAGCTGCGCGCACGCAGCCGGTCAACGGCCGGGTCGCCGGTGGACTGGACGGCCATGTCCGGTTGGTGCGAGTTGTCGGGCAGCTGCGTGAACTCCGGCTCGAAGAGCGCCTCGACATCTACCGCGGACCAGTCGAGATCCGCCGCGTCGCACGCCACCGTCTCCACTAGGTCCGGGTTCTTCAGGCACATCAGCGCCACGTAGTCCCCGCGGCACGGATGGAACGCGTCTTCGGTGTGCCAGGACAGGTGCTGCAGGCTGTTGGAGCCGATCTCATAGTGCTCGTGTCCCTTGATCGGAAGGACGTCGTGCATGATGCGGCCGTCCTGCTGGGTCGCCCAGCCGAACACGTCACCGAGCATCGACGCGCTCAGCAGGAAGAAGATCTCCAGCGCTAGGGCCGGCGAGCCGAACTGGCTGCCACGCCAGTGAGTCGGGGTAGGCCCGAGTTCGCCAGGCTTCACGGTCAGGCCGCGGACCATGCACAGTGCCGACGGCTCACCAAGGCGGAACTCCTCGAGGAACTCGAGCAGGCGAGCCGACAGCGAGCGAGCGAGCACCGGCGCCCGCCGGATCAGCTCAGGGTCTTCGATCGTGTCGTAAGCCTGGGCGAGCTCCGCAAGCAGCGGCAGGAACCCGGCGTTCTCCTCGGGGGTCAGCACCAGTTGATGCATCGCTCTTCCTCCGCTGGCCGCAGACGACTTGCGTTACGGAAGTCTAGGAGCCGCCGGCCGCCGCGCATCGGTCCCCGTTAGATGGGACAGGTCACGGATCCCCACGCGCACGTAGTGTTCTCGGCGACCGGGACGGTCGTTGCAGCGCCCCGCAGTGCGTACGTGCGACATGCGATGGGACTGGTACATGAGCGATCTTGCCAACCTAACCACGATGGAAGTCGACGCGCTGACCGATGTGGGGTGCGGCCTCAACCTGACCGACGGACACGCGCGCCTCGCCCTGTCTCCCGAGCAGGCAGCCGTCGTGGCCAGGATTCCCGAGATGTTCGCCGTAGCTGCGCGCCTCCCCTTCGCGAGCATCGAAACGGCGGCGCACACCGCCTTCCTGCACGCGATCGGGCAGCACGCCGCCCCGGTCGGCACCGGCAGGATCCGTACCTGCTACTCCTCGACGCTCGCTACCGACATCGTGGCCAGGGCGCTGCCGGCCGGCTCCACGCTCGCCGTGCTGCATCCCACGTTCGACAACATCGCCGACCTGCTGCTGACGCGCGGACTGAAGCTGGTGCCACTGTCCGAGGAGGCGCTGCTGAGCCGGGACTGGCCGTCCCCTCCGGTCAGCGCGATCGTCGTCACCCATCCCAACAACCCCACCGGGCTCGTTACGCCAGAGGGCCACCTGCGCTCGCTCGCCGAGCACGCGGCTCGCCACGGGCAGACCATCATTCTCGACGCCAGCTTCCGTGGCCAGGTCCGCGACGCGCAGTACGACACGTACGCGGTCTTCGACGCGGCCGGAACGGACTGGATCACGATCGAGGACACCGGGAAGCTCTGGGCGACCCACGAACTCAAGGTCGGCCTGCTCGCCTCCAGCGAACGGAGCAGGCTGCCGATCGAGCGGGCGTTCTCCGAGTCGATGCTGGCCGCCTCCCCGGTGGTCCTGCAGATGATCGAGGCGCTGGCCCGCGACTGGGTCAACGGCGGCTACGAACGGGCACGTGCGCTGGTAGAGCGCAACCGGGCCGCGGTCAAGGAGGCCATCGAGCCGGTCGGGCTGCGACTCGCCGACCCCGCCTCGCAGATCAGCGTCGCCCGGATCGAACTTCCTGCCCACGGCCCCGACTCGACGCTGCTGTACAAGGGCGTGCTCGCCCGAGGCGTGCACGTGCTGCCCTGCGCGCCATTCCACTGGGCCGACCCCGCCGCGGGTCTGCGCTACATACGCATCTCCCTGGCCCGGCCGCACGAGACCGTCTTGGCCGGAGCCCGCACCCTGGCGCGGGCCTTCAGGGAGCTGTCCGCATCCCCCTGAGCACACCGACCTACAGGAGGGGTGCGATGGATCAGCACGTGCCGCTGGGCCGCACCGGCTGGGCGCTATGGCCCGACGCGGCCCTGCGCGGTACCGGGTTCCCGGCCGGACAGATCCTCGAGATCTGCGACGATGAACTCGCCGCGGCGGCCGATGCCGTCGACGAGCGCCTGCCGGCGACCCGCGAGCAGTACGCGAAGGTCCACGCCGCCGCCACCGGCCGGCTGAGCACCGCGATCAGGCTGGCCGCCAGCGAGAGCCGGTTCCGCGAGGCGGTGGCCTGGCAGAATCCGGTGGTGGTCCGCAATTGCCTGGACAAGGCGGCGGCCGGCGAGCCGCGCAACAGGCAGGGTCGCAACCACGAGGGCACCATCGCCAGCTACCTGCAGCGCTACTGCCTCAAGAACGACACCGTCGGCTTCTGCGGCCCGGTTGGCTGGGCGCGGATCGGGGCGCAGGACACGGGCCTGGAGATGGCATCGGGAACGGACCTGCTGTCGCGGCGCACCACGTACTTCGAGAACTGGGCCATCGACGGCATCGCAGACGTGATCGCGGAACGGCCCGAGGTGTGGCCCTGGCTGCGACCGCGCAGGGCGCCGTCCGCCTCGCTGACCGGGTGGACGCTGTGCCTGCCGTTCCGCAAACCCGAGACCCTCTCGGCCACCGAGGTACGCCTGTTCCGGCAGTGCGATGGCCACCGCACCGTGCGCGACATCGCCGGTGACCCGGCCGAGCTGGCCAAGGTGAACACCCTGCTCCGGCTGCGTGAGCTCGGCGCGGTCCAGATCGACCTGAGCGGACCGCTGTCCACCTGGCCGGAACGGGAACTCGGGGCGCGGATCGAGGAGATCGGCGACCCGGCTGCGCGGGCCGGGGCCCGCGCCACGCTCGCCGAGCTGCTCAGCGGGCGAGACGCAATCTCCGCCGCAGCCGGTCAGCCCGACCGGCTGGCACGCGCCGGCCAGGCACTCGCCGAAACTTTCGAGCGAATCACCGGCCACGGAGCGTCGCGCCGGGCCGGTCGCGTCTACGCGGGGCGAACCCTCGTCTACGAGGACACCATCCGCGACGTCGAGGTCCACCTGGGGTGCCGGATCACCGATCAGCTGGCCGCGCCGCTCGGACTGGTCCTGGACAGCGCGGCATGGCTGGCGAACGCGGTCGGCGAGCGATGCGAGGCCCAGGCGCTGGAGCTGCTCGATCGCGAACTCGCCAGATCGGGCCGGCAGGCGATGCCGTTGCTCCAGCTGGCCATCGGCGTGCTGCCAGAACTTGGACTGCTCGGCACGACCGACGGCGAGTCGGATCTGGTCCGTGAGGTGGTGTCCGAGTTCCAGCGGAGGTGGCGCACGGTGCTCGGCCTGCCGCTGGAGGCATTCGAGGCGGTCCGCCTGCACCAGGTGGCGGCGAGCGCCATGGCCGAGCGCGCGGCCGCGGAGTTCGCCACCGGGCCGCCGCGCTGGAGCAGCGCCGGGTGGCATTCGCCTGACGTCATGCTGACCGCCGATGATGCGGCCGCCCTGGCCCGGGGTGATGTGGACGTGATACTCGGCGAGCTGCACTGCGCGGTCAACACGCTCGAGGGCCGCGTCTTCTACAACCAGCACCCGGCGGGTGACCGGCTGCGCGCCGCGGCGGCCGCCAGTGGCGTGGACCGGCGGATCCTCTTCGTCCCGCGGCGGGACGCACCGCTGGCCACCTCCCGGATGGCCTGGCCCACCGAGATGATGTTCCCGACTTACACGTACGTGTGCATCGGCGAGGAGTCGGTGGCGCCGCCAGCCGGCGCCACCGTCCTGCCCGCGGTCGACCTGGTGGTCCAGCGCCGGGCCGACTCGCTGGTCGTCAGGCACCGTGACGGCGGTGCCGAGTACGGCTTCCTCGAGATGCTGGGAGAGCCGCTTTCCCTGCTGGTCAGCACTCAGTTCCGGCCGATCGGCGGTGCAGCGCGGCACCGGCCGCGCATCACGATCGACCGCATGGTGCTCAGCCGCGAGGCGTGGACCTTCCCGGCCGCCGAGCCGGCCTGGGCCTTCGTCAAGGACGAGCAGGACCGCTACGTGGGGGCGCGGCGGTGGCGGGCCGCGCACGGCCTGCCGGAGCGGGGCTTCTTCCGGGTTCCCGTGGAGCTCAAGCCCATGGCGGTTGACTTCAGGAGCCTCCCGCTGGTCAACCTGCTCGCCAAGTCGATCAGGGCCTCGGCCGAGGCCGGCCGGGGCGAGGTCACCATCACGGAGATGCTGCCCGACATCGATCGTCTGTGGCTGGAGGATGCCCGCGGCGCACGGTACACCGCCGAGCTGCGCATCGTCGCGGTCCGCAGCCCCGGCCACTAGGTGAGGGGGCGTTTCGGTGATCGAGTTCGAGACCCGTCGCGTCGAGCAGCCGACGCCCAGCCGGCAACGCGAGGCGATCCTGGCGGAGCCCGGGTTCGGCCGGGCCTTTGCCGATCACATGATCACGCTGCGCTGGTCGGCCCAGAGCGGCTGGCACGACGGCCGCCTCGAGCCGTACGGGCCGCTGATGCTCGCCCCGTCGACATCGGTATTCCACTACGGGCAGGAGGTGTTCGAGGGTACCAAGGCATACCTGCAGGAAGGCGGGTCCATCGCGCTGTTCAGGCCGGAAGCGAACGCGGCGAGGTTCAACAGCTCGGCGCGGCGGATGGCGATGCCCGAGCTACCTGAGGAGACGTTCGTCCATGCCCTGGAGCTGCTCGTCAGCGAGGATCGCGACTGGGTCCCCGCCGGAGCGGGCAACAGCCTGTACCTGAGGCCGTTCATGATCGCCACCGAGCCGGGACTCGGCTGCTTCACCCGCCCCTCGGATAGCTACCTGTTCGTCGTGATCGCGTCTCCGGCGACCGCGTACTTCGGCGGCGGCGCGCCCAAGCCGCTGACCCTGTGGCTGGCCGAGGAGTACACGCGGGCCGCACCGGGCGGTACCGGCTTCGCTAAGGCGGGCGGCAACTACGGGGCGGCGTTCGCGGCTGGGCGGCAGGCTATCGAGCAGGGTTGCGATCAGGTGGTCTGGCTGGACTGTGCCGAGCACATCTGGATCGAGGAGGCGGGTGGCATGAACATGTTCTTCGTCTACGCGCCCGACGGCTCCCCGCCGCGCATCATGACTCCCGGTCTGACCGGCACCCTGTTGCCCGGCGTGACGCGCAGCTCGCTGCTCACGCTGGCACCGCAGCTCGGCATCGCCGCCGAGGAGGGCAGGATCTCCACCAGCCAGTGGCGCGACGAGTGCGCCGCGGGCGAGCTGACCGAGGCTTTCGCGTGCGGCACGGCCGCGGTAATGGCACCGGTGGGCGCCGCGAAGGCCAGGTCCGGCGGGTGGATGGTGGGGGACGGCGAAGCCGGCCCGATCACGCTGGGCCTCCGCGAGGAGCTGCTGGGCATCCAGTACGGCCTGCGCCCGGACCCCTTTGGCTGGGTCTATAAGGTCTGCTGACATCGTCACCATGCGACTCTTGTCGTGCATTCAGGCGACATCCCGACCATCCACGGCCCCGGTAGTTTGCTGATGACGGCGCACGATCGACGTTCCGTGCATGACCCGCCGGCCGTGAACGCCGGTACCTCGAATGCGGACGCCAGCATGGCCGGCCAGCGTCGGAACCGTCGGAGGAGACTGGATGGACACGTCACGGTGCATACCCGAGATGTTCGCGGAGCAGGTTGCGTGCACGCCAGACGCCACCGCACTCACCCAAGGCTGTCGTGCCCTGACCTACCGGGAGCTCGACAGGGCGTCGGACGCACTCGCCCAGCGGTTGCGTATCGCGGGAGTCGGCGGCGGAGACATCGTGGCGGTGGTGCTGGAGCGGTCGATCGAACTCATCGTGGCGCTGACGGCCATCCTCAAGGCAGGCGGCGCGTACCTCTATCTCGACCCCGCGGAGCCGGCCGAGCAGCGTGCGCGCATCCTGTCCGACGCGGCCGCCCGGTACGCCGTGGTCGACGCGACCACGCGGGACGCGGCCGAGGGCATCGCGAACGTGCTCAGCGTGGATGACCGAACCGGCGTACCAGCGCCTGCAAGCCCCCGGCCCGAGATGAATCCGGACACGCCTGCCTACGTGTGCTACACCTCAGGGTCGACCGGTGAACCCAAGGGCGTCGTCGTTTCGCACCGCGCCATCGTCCGGCTCGTCGCCAACCCATCGTGGATAGAGCTGCAGAGCGGCGACGTCTTCTTCCAGCTCACCCGGGTCGGCTTCGACGTCTCGACGTTCGAGATCTGGATGCCGCTGGTGCGGGGGCTCCGCCTGGCCATCGGCCCGCCGCTGCGCGCGGACCTGGACTTCGCCGAACTCGCCGACATGATCCGCGCGGAGGGCGTCACGGTGCTGTGGCTGACCACCGGGCTATTCCACAAGATCGTCACCCACCACCTGGAGGGCCTGGCCGGCATCAGGCACCTGCTCGCCGGCGGTGATGTGCTGTCCCCCGCGCACGTGCAACGGGTCATGTCCGCCTACCCGGACCTCATCTTCACCAACGGCTACGGGCCCACCGAGAACACCACGTTCAGCACCTGCTGGACCACCCGGACCGCCGGCCACGCACCGCGGGTACCGATCGGCATACCGATCGACGGCAGCACCGCCGCCGTCCTCGACGGCCACCTCGAGCGCGTCGCACGGAGCGAGACCGGCGAGCTGTGGGTGGGCGGGCTCGGCGTCGCCCTTGGCTACCTGAACCGCCCCGGCGCGACGGCGGAGAGGTTCGTGGCCGATCCCGACCCGGCGGCCCCGCCGGGCAGCCGGATGTACCGCACCGGAGACCTGGCGCGCTGGTCCGACGACGGGACACTGGACCTGTTCGGCCGGGCCGACCGGCAGGTGAAGATCCGCGGGTATCGCGTCGAGCCGAACGCCGTGGAGATCGAGTTGCTGCGCCATCCGGGCGTCGAAGAGGCGGCCGTGGTTACCCGCGCCGATGGCGCCGGTGACACGCGGCTGATCGCGTACGTGGCCGTGGGCGGGATGGATCCGGCGCAGTGGACCGCGTTCGGCACGTCGTTGCGGGAGAAGCTGGCGGGGACGATGGCGCCGCACCTGGTGCCGTGGGCGATCATCGTGCGGTCGGCCATCCCGCTCAACCCCAACGGCAAGGTCGACCGCCTGTCGCTGCCCGCCGACAAGATTCCCCGTAACGTCTGGAACGACTACGTCGAGCCGAACGATCAGGTCGAGCAGCGCCTGGCGGCCATCTGGAGCGATGCGCTTGACGTCGAGCCGATCGGCGTCCGGGACAACTTCTTCGACCTGGGCGGCCATTCGCTGCTCGCGGCCGAACTGCTTGCCGCACTGCAGGACGAGTTCGATGTCGCCCTTCCGGCCCGCGTGCTCTACTTGCGGCCGACCATCGCCGACCTCGCTGAGGAGCTGCGCGATCGGCAGGCCGGGCCCACCGGTGCCGTGGTCAGAGAGGAGAACGCGGATGCAACCGTCCAGTAGCGTTGCCGAGTCGGCGGCCGCCTGTCCGGTGAGCGCGGCCGCGCAGGGCCTGGCGGACCCGATGCTCTACGCCGCCGGCTTTCAGTTCCGCTCGGTCTGGGCTGGGCTGCGCGCCGCGGACCATCTTGAGTGGACGCAGGTCAACGAGCGCGACGGCTTCTGGTCGGTGGTGAACTACCATGACGCCGACCGCGTGCTCCGCGACACGCAGACCTTCACGTCCGAGCGCGGTACGTTGCTCAACATCCTCGGTGTTGAGGACCCGGCCGGCGGCCGGCAGATCGCCGCGACCGACCCGCCGCGGCACACCATCATGCGCGCCCGGCTGCAGAAGGCCCTGGCCATCAAGGCGACCGAACAGCAGGAAGGGCTGATTACCCGGCTCGTGCGGGAGGCCATCGACCCGTTGGCCGACGGCGGTCCGTTCGACTTCGCGGAGGCGATGCTGGCGCTGCCGGTGGCGGTGGGCGGGGAGTCGATGGGCCTGCCGCGGGCCGACTGGCCGCGACTGGCCCGCCTGCTGAACTCGTCGATCGCGGCCGACGACCCGGAGTACCGCACCGAGGGCGGCGCCCAGGCCACCCTCGACCTGGCTCACCGCGAGCTGTTCGCCTATTTCCAGGACATCTACCACCAGCGGCGCCGCAACCTGGGCGACGATCTGGTGAGCGTGCTCATCACCACCGAGGTTGACGGCCGCACCATGTCGCCGGGCGAGGTGATGTCCAACTGCTACAGCGTGCTGCTCGGCGCGGTGGTCACCACCCCGCACTCGCCTAACTACATGATGAGCGAGCACATCGGTGACGGCCTGCTCGAGGCGTGGGCGGCCGACCTGGCGGTGACGCCGACGGCGGTCGAGGAGGCCCTGCGCCTGGGCTCTCCGGTGAGCCACTTCATGCGCTATGCGGTGCGCGACACCGAGGTCCGCGGCACGAAGATCAACGCTGGCCAGGCCGTCGTCGTCTGGCTCGGCGCGGCCAACCGCGACGCTGCCGTCTTTCCTGACGCCGAAACCTTCGATCTGCGCCGCAGGCCCAACAAGCACCTCGCCTTCGGCATCGGACCGCACTACTGCGTCGGCCACGCGGTCGCCCGCGTAACGCTGCGGATCCTGTTCAACGCCCTGCTCTCGCGGTTCACCGGCTTCGCGCCGGCCGGCGAGCCCGCGCGGCTGCATTCCAACTTCATCTCCGGCTACAAGCACCTGCCGATCACCGCGCGGCTGGCGTCCAGCGCGGCCCTCAGCCCGTCCCGCCCACTCCCCTGAAGGGCCCGTACCATGCGCAACCGGTCAATCCGGCGGAACAGGTGGCTGCCGCACGAGCCGTCGGCCGCCGCCACCGGCCGGGTCTTCCTGATCCCCTACTCAGGCTGCGGCGCCAGCATGTATCGCCAGTGGCCGCGCCGCTCCGACGGGGTTGAGTTCCTGCCGGTCGAACTGCCCGGTCACGAGACGCGGTTCGCCGAGCCCAACTTCGAGAGCTACCAGGAACTGGCGGCGATGATGGTGGCCGGNCTCGAAGACCATCTCGACGTCCCGTTCGGCTTCTTCGGCCACTGCGGATCGGCGCTGGCGGCGTATGAGGTGTCCGCGGAACTCATCAGGTCCGGGGGGCCGGCCCCTGCGCGGCTGTTCGTGTCGTCCGAGGTGGCGCCGCAGGACGGCCCGGCCGGCCGCTTCCTCTCGATGAACGACACCGAACTCGGCGCAGAGCTGGAACAGCTGATCCGCGAGCAAGGCGGCCACCCCTCCGCCGAGCTGATCGAGCTCTACCTCGAAGTGCTCAGGGCCGATGTCGAGACCAACAAGCGGTACGTGATGGCGGACCCGCTCCGCCTGTCGTGTCCGATCACGGCGATCGGCTGGACCGAGGACAACGAGATACCGTTCTCCACGATGGGCGGGTGGTCCTCGTGCGGGGAATCCACCTTCGTTCTGCTTCCCGGACGCCACCACCGGTTCATGGAGGCGCCGCCGGAGTTGGTCGATCTGATGTGCGGCGGCCTCGGAGACCTGGCGTGCTAGACCAGTCGGCGCCGGAGCTGGAGCGCCGGTGGCTGAAGCGGTACGGCCGGCGCGGGCAGTCAGGTATCCAGCTGTTGTGCTTTCCTTACGCGGGCGGCAGCGCCGGGATATTCCGGCACTGGTCACGGCTCCTGCCGCAACACGTCGAGCCGGTCGCCGTGCAGCTACCCGGGCGCGCGGACCGCTTCCTCGAGTCCCCTTACGAGCGGATGGCACCACTGCTCGACGACCTGATCGGCGTACTCGGGCCTGTCCTTGGCAGGCCGTTCGCCTGTTACGGCACCAGCATGGGGGCGAGGGTGGCCTGGGCCCTCGCGCACGCCTTGCGCGAGCGTGCCCTGCCGATGCCGCGGGCGCTGTACGTCACGGCCAGCGCCGCGCCACGGCTGGACAACGGGAGCTGGCGATGGGAAGGGCGAGCGGACGGCCTGGAGGGCTACGTCCGCGAGATGGGCGGCACGCCGGACGAGGTCCTCGCCGAACCGGAGTTGGTCGCGGCGCTGCTGCCGACCCTGCGCGCCGACCTCACCGTGCTCAGTACCCATGACTTCCGCCCCGCGACACCGCTGGACGTGCGGATCCGCGCCTTCGCCGGCGTCGCTGACGACGAGGCCCCGCCAGCCCGGATGCGCGCCTGGGGCGACGAGACGTCCGCGCGCTTCGACCTGGACGTGCTCGGGTGCGGGCACTTCGCCGACCCGGACACCGAGCGCCTGATGGTCGAGGCGATCAGCGTGGAACTGGCCTGAGCGCGGAGGGAAGCACCGATGGATCAAGCCACCTCGACCGTCCAGAGCGGGCCGCCCCAGGACACGCCCGGCTACGACCCGTTCGACTACCGGATCCACGAGGATCCGTATCCGACCTACGCCTGGATGCGCACGCATGCGCCGCTCTATTTCAACGCGCAACGGGACTTCTGGGCGCTCTCCCGGCACGCCGACGTCCAGGGTGCGCTACGCAACCCCGCGCTGTTCTCCAGCCGCAACGGCATCTCGCTCGAGCCGGAGCTGTGGGGCCCGCACGCCCCGAAGACCAGCCTGTTCCTGGCGATGGACCCGCCGGAGCACGGCGCCTACCGCAGCGTGGTGTCGAGCGTGTTCACACCCCGCCGGATCGCCGCCATGGAACCGCGGGTGCGCGAACTGGCCCGCGCCCGGCTGGAACCGCTGTGCGGCCAGCGACGGTTCGACTTCGCCGCCGACTACGCCGCCGCGCTGCCCAACGACGTGCTCTGCGAGATGCTCGGCGTACCGGACGAGGACTGGGACCTGGTCCGCGCGGATATCGAGCAGATGAACCATCGGGCGGACGGGTCCGATGAGCGCGGTCCTAACGCGGTGGCGGCCGCGTACCGGCTCGCCAACTACCTCGTCGGCCTGGTCGAGGAGCTGCGCCGGCATCCAGGTGACGACCTGACCTCGATGATGCTCAAGGCCGATATCCATGACGCCCTGCTCACCGACGCGCAGGTCGTCGGCTTCCTGTTCGTCATGATCGGCGCGGGTAACGAGTCCACCGGCAAGACCATCGGCCACGCCTGGTACCACGGCTGGCTCCGCCCCGACGTCCAGCGTCAGGGGCTGTCAGGCCGCGCCGAGGACTGGGCCAGCGAGACGTTGCGCTACGACTCCGCCAGCCAGATGGTCGCGCGGCTGCTTACCGAGGACACGGTGTTCCACGGGACCCTGGTACCGGCCGGGAGCCGGATGGCCATCCTGCCCGCCTCGGCGAATCGAGACGAACGGGCGTTCCCGGACCCGGACCGCTTCGATCTGGACCGCGACACCAGGAAGATGATCAGCTACGGCCACGGGCCGCACCACTGCCTGGGCGCCGCGCTCGCCGGACTCGAGATGAGGGTGGCACTCGACGAGATCGGCGTCCTGGTGTCGGGCTACGAGATCGACATGGCCAACGCCCGCCGGGTCCACTCCCCGCATCAGCGCGGGTTCGCCTGCCTGCCGTGCGAGGTGACCTACCGCAGCACGCCGCGGGGTTCCGGAGCCTGAGCGCCGCGCACCATGGCGTCCTGCCGAAGCACCTGCTCCAGCCGGTCCAGTCCGGCCGTCAGCTCGCCGGTCGTGCCGCCGAAGCCGAGCCGCGCATGATCGCGATACGCATCGCCGAAGCAGGCGCCGGGCACGAGCAGCACCCGGTGCTGCTCGGCGAGGCGGCGGCAGGACCGGACGACGTCTGGCTGGTTGAGCAGCTCAACGAACGCGGTGACCCCGCCGTCGGGCGTGGCGAACCGCACCAGCTCCGGCAGCCCGTCGGCCCACTCCTGCAGCAGGCGCAGATTGGCGCGGGCGTGCGCACGCTGGAGCGCGACGATCCGGTCGGCGTGCCGGACCGCCTGCTCGGCGAAGAACTCCAGCACGGGCGACACGTACAGCGCTATGTAGTCGCGCAACAGGGCCATCCGGGCCAGCAGCCCCGGCGGCGCCACGCACCAGCCGACCCGCAGGCCCGCCAGCCCGTAACTCTTGGAGAAGGTGCCGAAGGCGATACACCGGTCGTAGGCGCGAGGCAACGGTAGCGGCTCGGCCGTATAGGTCAGTTCACCGAACGCGTGATCCCACACCAGCCAGGCACCTGCCTGCTCCGCGATGGAGACGAGCTGCGCCTGCTCGTCGGCGGTGATCGACACGCCCGTGGGATTGTGCGGAAAGTTCACCACGATCATCCGTGGTCCCGATCTGGTCAGCTCGTGCAGCCTGCCCAGGTCGGCCGCGAACCCGTTTTGCGCGTCCAGCGGCCATCGGGTGACCCGGCAGCCACGCGCCGCCGCGATGTCATGCAGCTGCTGGTAGGCCGGGTCCACCACGACGACCTCATCGCCTGGCTCCAGCGCCAGGTGCATGACCAGGTAGATCGCCTCACTGGAGCCGTGCGTGACCATCATGCGATCGACGTCGCCCGCGATCCAGCGGTCGGCCAGGGCGGCCCGCAACCGGCTGCCGCCGTAGCTCTCGCTGTCGTGGAACACCATCGGATCGAGCTCGGCCAGGTCAAATCCGCACAGCGCGCGGAACTCAGCCATGGACAGGTCACGCACCCCGCTGCTTCCGATGTCGTAGTCGACGTTGTGGTAGTAATCGCGCATCCACGCCTCGAGCTGGGCGATGGCGATGTCCATGTCCGAACGCTACGCGGTTTCACGAGCCCGGCGATGTCGCAGGAAGCCGGGACAGCAGCGCGGATGCCGAGGTGAGGTAGCGTGCCGACATCTGGACCTCGGCGAAGGAGTCGACCCCGTGAACCTGTTCGATGACCCGGATGGCATGTTCCTGGTACTGGTCAACGACGAGGAGCAGCACTCGCTGTGGCCGGCGGCGCTGGCCGTCCCGGCCGGGTGGCGCGTCGTGCACGGTGAGGACACCCGGCAGGCGTGCCTGGACTACGTCGAGACCAACTGGACGGACATCCGTCCGCTCAGCGCCCGCCGGGACAACCTCAAGCCCGCCGGGCTGCGCTGAACGGCGCGGGCTTACCCGACGTCGCTGAGGAAGGCGAGCATGCGCTGCTTGAGCAGCGCCGCGGCCGCCTCGTCATACGAGGACAGGCTGCTGTCCGCGAACAGGTGCTGATCGCCGGGATAAAGGAACAGTTCGGCGTTGTCCGCCGACTTCACGAGCTCGCGGGCAGCGTCGATATCGCCGCCTTCTTCGGCGAAGAACGGATCGGCATCCATCGCGTGAATCTGAACGGGGACACCCCGGGGCCACCCGCCGCCGAACATCGATGCCGGAACGCACCCGTGCAGCAGCAGGGCCCCCTTCGCACCCGGGCGCGTCTGCGCCAGCTGCTGCGCGGGCACCACGCCGAGTGAGAGCCCGGCGTACACGATGCCGTCGGGCAGGCCGTCGGCGGCCTGGACACCGCGCTGGCTGAGGGTACCGAAGCCGACCTTCTTGGCGTGGGCAATGCCGTCGTCGAGCGTGTCGAATGTCGCGCCGTCGTAGAGGTCCGGCAGGTGGACGACGTGGCCGGCCGCACGAAGTTCCTCGGCGAGGGCGACGCACCCGTCCGTGCGTCCCTGCGCGTGATGCAGCAGCAGAATCTCAGCCATTGGTAGTCAGGGGCCTGGTACCACGATGGGCCCGTGCCCCATCCTCCTTTCGGTCGGTAGGTGCGGTTTCCCGCATGCGGCTTACCGATGATCTTCTGGGCGATTTCCGACACCCCGGGCGCGACATGCCAGCAACCTAGCGGTTTGTCTCTAGGATCGCAAAGGTATCGCATCGCGCGCGATGTCCCCTGAAAGGGGGACCAGCATCGCACCGCATATCTAGATAGACAGGCCCTACCTGAATCGCAAGGTATCGTGCCGTACCGCCATGTACCTGGGAGGAGGACCAGCAGCGGCCGGTGCGCTGGATAGCTTGCCCGACCCAAGTTGCCTTAGTTGTTACCACAGTGAACGTTGGCACCGGAATTCTCAAAATTCTCTTGCGATCGGGAGGCAGGCACTGTGATCCGGACCGATCTCCTCGTCAACGTGCCCATCTTCCTCGCCGGGCTCGTGCGAATTCTGACGGACGCGGAAATCAAGGTTATCGCCACGCGAAGCTCGCCCGACGAAGAGCCGTCCTGGCTGGCTGATGCCGCAGTCATCGACGTCAACGCCCTGTCACTGCCCGATGACCTGGTCCACATCCGCGCACTGGCCGAGCACATGGCGGTGATCCTGCTGAACAGCGAAACGGCCAGTGAAGGCGCGATCTACGCTCAGGCGGGAGCGTCGTGTGTTCTCGGAAAGCGGGAGTCGGCCGAGTGCCTGGTCCGGGCCGTGCGGACCGTCACGTCGGCGGACCGCTTCTATCCCGGCGATTGGACCGCACAACCCGTCGTCCAACGGGCCGAGGCCGCCGGCCGCCACCTGTCCAGGCGAGAGGAGCAGGTGCTGCGCCAGATCTCCACGGGCCTGACGCACTGTCAGATCGCCACCCGGTTGGGCATCAGCCCGTACACCGTCGACACGTACGTCAAGCGCATCAGGGCCAAGCTCGGCGTGGGGAACAAGGCGGAACTCACCCGGGCCGCCCTGCTTGGCCGCCAGGCGAGCCGATGAGCCCGGGCTCGTCACCGCCGCGGGTAGAGGAGCATGGCCGCCTCGACGCTGACCTACTCGACCAGCTGGACGCGGCGTCCGCGAAGTACCACGGCGGCGTGATGGAACTCCTCCATCTTGCGCAACTCCGCCGCGGCTCCAGCATCAGCTACCTGATCGCGCGTGATGATCACGGAAAGCCCGTCGGCCTGGCGCCGGTCTACACGGCCACGCCTGAGTGGGAGGGTCCTGTCGACCCGGCTGTGCTGTTCGAACCGCCGGTGCCCGTCACACCCCCGAAGCTGTGTCTCGCGGGCTCGGCGGGCACCTACGACAACCACCTGGCCGTGGCCGCGTCGGTCGGCGGATCAGAAGCCAGGCGGGTCGCCCGGGCGCTGGTTGAGGGGTCGCTATCGCTCGCCAGGAAGGCCGGCTGCCCGTACGTCATGTGGCCGTACCTGGATGAGCAGCAGACGCTGTGGCTCGAGGAATACCGGGCCGCGGCGACGGCGATCAGCGTCAGGGACAAGGCTGTCCTCCCGGTGATATGGGGCTCCTTTGAGGACTACGTGATGTGGCTGCCCCATAGCAGGCGGACAGATGTACGCCGCTCGCGGCGCCGTTTTCTCGGCAGTGCGCTTGATGTGCGTGAGCAGCCACTGGTCGACGTGGCGACCGAGGTGGCGCCGCTCATGGCGCAGACGGAAAAGCGGTACGGCCGGGACATCGAGGCCGAGCAGATAGCGTCCTACTTCATGCTGCTCGGGACGTACCTAGATGACGACGGCTTCGCGCTGGTAGCGCGCAAGAACGACAGGCCCGTTGCCTCCTCTATCGTCCTGGCCTGCGGTGACCGCTGGATCCTGAGAGCCTGGGGCTGTGACTACGCGGCGCTTGGCGACGAAGAACTGTACTTCAACCTCGTGTACTACGAGCCCATCACCCGGGCCATCGAGCGGGGTGCCGCGTTGCTCGACTTCAGTGTCGGCGCGCTCGGCGCGAAGATGCGGCGGGGGTGCGCGACAGAGCGGCTGCACACCATCCTGATCCGGGCGTGAGCCGGTGAGCCACGGTTCTGCGCTGCTCGCGACCAGCGACCTCCACGTCGGTCATCCGGCGAACCGTGAGCTGCTGCGACGCCTGTTTCCTGACTCGCCGGCGGATTGGCTGATCGTGGCCGGAGACGTGGCCGAGCGGATGGCCGACGTCGAGTGGGCGCTGGAGCTCCTGGCCGGGCGGTTCGCGAAGGTCATCTGGGCGCCAGGCAACCACGAGCTGTGGACCACGCCGAGCGATCCGGTCGCGCTGCGCGGGGAGCACCGCTACCGCCAGCTCGTTGCGATGTGCCGGTCGCTCGGCGTCGTCACGCCCGAGGATCCGTATCCGGTGTGGCAGGGACCGGGCGGCCCGGTCGCCGTAGCGCCACTGCTCGTGCTGTACGACTACAGTTTCCGGCCGGCCGGGACAGGGACCAAACAGGAGGCACTCGCCCGCGCCTACCGGGCCGGCGTGGTCTGCACGGACGAGGTGCTGCTGCACCCAGATCCCTACCCCAGCCTGGACGCCTGGTGCGAAGCGCGGGTGGCAGAGACCGAGCGTCGCCTGGCGGCCGTCGATCCCCGGCTACCCCTGGTGCTCGTGAACCACCATCCGCTGGTGCGCGAACCGACTGCCGTGCTGAGGTACCCCGAATTCGCGCTGTGGTGCGGCACCGACCGGACGGCCGATTGGCACAGGCGCTTCAACGTCGCGGCGGTCGTGTACGGGCACCTGCATATACGCCGCACCGCCTGGTACGACGGCCTGCCGTTCATGGACGTGTCGGTCGGGTACCCGCGGGAGTGGACAGCACGGGCCGGCTCGATGGGCGATGCCTCGACCCGGCCGTGTCAGGTGCTGCCACCTCCGGGGGTGGCATGTGCTCGATGAGCTCCTGCCGCCCTCGGCTCAGGCGGTCGAGGTGTCCGGGGATCCGCCAGGGCTCACGCTCTACCCCGCGGAAGAGGCGTGTATCGCGCGTGCGGTCGAGGCGCGCAGGCGCGAGTTCACGACCGGGCGGTACTGCGCCAGGGCTGCCCTGCGCCGGTTCGGCGTCACGCCGGCCGCCATAACCAAGGGCGCCAGCGGCGCGCCCGCCTGGCCAGACGGCGTCGTAGGCAGCATCACGCACTGCGCAGGCTACCGAGCCGCCGCGGTAGCGCTCACGACCGATCTCGTTACCATCGGGATCGACGCCGAGCCTGCCGAGCCGCTGCCGGACCGGGTCCTCGACATGATCTCCAGCCCCCGCGAGCGGGCGGAGCTTGCCATGCTGGCCGACGCGTGGCCCGGCATCCCCTGGGACCGGCTTCTGTTCAGCGCGAAGGAATCGGTCTACAAGGCCTGGACGCCGCTCACCGGCACCTTCCTCGACTTCGACGGCGCCGACGTCCGGATCGACCCGAAGGCGGGCGGGTTCGCGGCCCGGCTTCTCGCACCCGGCGCAGACGTGGTGGCCGGCCCGGCCGGCGAGCTGCGCGGCCGCTTCGCAGTACGAGACGGGTTGCTCGTGACCGCGGTCGCCCGCCAGGCAGGCCCCTGTGGCCGCGCCGCACCGGCAGCATAGCGCCCTGAACTGGTCTTTCGCCTAAAGGCGGGCGGACGGGGCAGGCATCCCCGGTTCGGGTGACACGACAGATCTGCCGCACGATTCATACGCTCCCCCTGCGACGGGACTAGGGAGGAGGCGGCGGCCGATGCGGGTCAACGGGCGGTACGGCGCCGTGGCTTCGAGGTGAGCAGACCATGACGCCGGGGCTGCCGTCGGTGCGCCGGTTGGCGCCTGTGCTGGCCGCGGGCGCCGTCTCGGCCGTCGTGCTCGCTGTGCTGGCGCTCGGGTACGGACCGATCCCGGCGCTCGGCCGGGTCCTTGACCCGGGGCTGGGGGTATGGACGTCGGCCGCTGGCGGGGTCCTGCCCCGGTCGCAGACCCTGAGCATCCCTGGCCTTCAGCATCCGGTGTCTGTTTACTTCACCGCCCAGGGCGTTCCCTCCATCCGCGCCGCCGACGACAGCGACCTCTACCTGGCTCAGGGCTACGTGGAGGCGAGCTTCCGGCTGAGCGAGATGGATCTGGACCGCCGTCTCGGCGAAGGCGGCCTGGCTCAGATCGTGGGGCCCTCCGGGGTGGCCTCCGACGAGTTCGAGCTGCGGCTCGGCCTGCTGCGCACCGCGGAGGAGGAGTGGGCGCAGACACCGCGCACCAGCCCGGCCGGGCAGGAGCTGCTCGCCTACGCGCGCGGCGTGAATGACTACCTGGCCCAGGCCAGGGCGACCAGGACCTGGCCGGCGTTGTACGCGCTCGCGGGCGTCTTCCCGCAGGAGTGGACGCCGGTGGACAGCCTGGTGATCCAGGGGGTGCTCACCCAGGAGCTTGACTTCACCACGACGCCGCTCGATTATGCGCTGCTGGAACGGTCGCTTGGTGCCGCGAAGACCATGGCGTGGTTTCCCGTGGAGGCGGTCAATACCCAGAACCCCTACGACCCGGGTCCCTATCGGTACCTCGGCATCACGCCCATCGCCGCTGACGCCGCGAGCACGGTCGATGACGCAAGCTCGACCGGCGTGGTGCAGGATGAGCCGGCCAGCAGCGTGATCGCGGCACCAAGGCACGTCAGCCCGGAGGTTGCGGAAGCCGCAGGCGCGCTGCTGGCCAGCATCGGACGGCTGCCGGCCGGACAGGTTCATCAGTATCCAGACAGCAACGCATGGGCCGCCAACGGTCCCAAGGTGAGCGGTGGCGGCGCGATGCTGGCGGGCGATCCGCACCTGCCGCAGACCCTCCCGTCCATCTGGTACCAGGTGGCGCTCGGTGCACCAGATCTCACGGTCAGCGGGGTGAGCTTGCCGGGCGTGCCGGGCATCGTGATCGGTCACAACGCGCACATCGCCTGGTCGCTTACTGACGTGCAGAACCAGTCGACCTCGTTCTACGCGGAGCAGACGAGCAAGGCCCACCCTGATGAGTACTACTGGCGTGGGCAGTGGCGGCCCGTGCGGCAGGTGCACTACACGATCAAGGTACGTGGCGGTGCGCCGGTGCACCTCACCGTCGACATCACCGTGCACGGGCCGATCATGACGCAGGCCGGGCAGACCATGGCGGTCGACTGGATGGGCAACATCCCCTCTCCGGACGTCGCGGTGATGGGCCAGATCAGCAAGGCCGGCAGTTTCGCGCAGTTCCGAGCGGCGCTCGCGGCCTGGAAGGCGCCGACCCAGAGTTTCGTCTACGCCGACGACGCGGGCAACATCGGGGCGATCTCGGCCGGCTACTACCCGCAGGTGGCGCACGGGGATCCGTGGCTGCCGCTGTCCGGCACCGGCGCTGACGACGTCACGGGGGTCATCCCCTACGCGGCTGTCCCGCAGGTCTACGACCCGGAAGGGCGTGCGGTCGCGACCGCGAACCAGCGGCCGGTCGGCCCCTCTTATCCCTACTACATCGGCACGTCCGCGGACTTCTTCGATCCTGGCTACCGGGCCGACGAGATCGACGCCTTCCTGAACGCCCATGCCGGGATGGACATGGCCGACTTCGCCGCGCTACAGGCCAGCGTCACCGACTCCCTGGCGGGCACGATCATGCCCAGCCTCCTCGCCACCGTCGGCGGCGATCCGGGGCTGGATGCCAACGGGCAGGCAGCGCTGCGGCAGCTGACTCCCTGGAACGACACGATGACCGCCAACTCCGCGGCGGCGACGATCTGGTTCACGTTCTGGCGCGATTACGTGGCCGCGGTGTTCCAGCCCTGGTGGAAGGCAGCGAAGGTGCCGGTGGCCAAGGATCCCACCGGCCTGGCCGCGAACTGGCAGCAGTTCAACCTGGATGAGGATCTGGAGGCGTGGACCACCGGCGACCCCGGCAATCCGGCGTTCACCCCACCGGGCGGCACCGCCAGGACCGCTACCCAGGTGATGCGAAGCGCCTTCGGCGCCGCCGTGAGGCAGCTGTCGGCGGAGCTCGGCGGTGCGCCAGCTACCTGGACGTGGGGCAGGGTGCACAGCCTCCAGCTCCAGTCGACCACTGGGGCAGGCGCGCTGGGTTACGGGCCGCTGCCCGCGGGCGGCGACGAATGGACCGTGGCCGCCGCCGATGGCTATCCCGTCTCCAGCCAGGGACCCAGCTGGCGCATGATCGTGGCCTTCACCGGCCGCGGCGCAAGCCACGCGGAGAGCATCTATCCGGGCGGCCAGAGCGAGAATCCGGCGTCACCGTGGTACTCCGACCTGGTCGCCTACTGGCAGAAGGGAACCTATCTCGCCATGCCGCCCGCCGGAGGCGATTCCGCCGGCCCGATCACGTGGTCCCTCCGGCCCGGGGGTGGAAGCTGATGCGGAAGCTGCTAAGCCCGGCGTCCACGGTCTGGCCGCGCCTTCGGCGCGCCGGCCCGGTGGGAGGCGGCGCGCTGGCCGTGATCATCATCGCCGTCGGCGCTCGCGCCGGCTACTGGTTCCTCCCGTTCGCCGCCGGACTCGTCATCGGGCTGGCCGCCCGGAATCGCAGCCTGCGTTTTGTCCTGCCCATCGCGGTGGGCGTCGCCGTGGCCGGCTGGGCCGCGCCGTTGGCGTGGCAGGCCGCGCACGGAGAACCTGTCGTGGCCACCGCCGGGATCGTCGCCGCGCTGGCAGGATTGCCCGCGTCCGCTGGGCTGGTACTGGCCGCCACCTTCCTCGTCTGCGCGATCCAGGCGCTCGCCGGCGTGTGGCTGGGCCGTGCCATCCGGGGCCCGGCACAGGCTGGACCGGCGGCCGGGGAGCAAGGCGAGCCCTTGCACATGCGGCGGTTCACCGCCCTGTGTGCCGGCTACCTGGTGAGCATGACGGGCTCGGGGCTGAGCGGCTTCGCCCTGGGAGTCTGGATCTACCTGCGCACCGGCTCAGCCACGCTGTTCGCGGTGAGCATGGTGCTCACGTTGTTGCCGGGGTTGCTGGTGTCGCCGCTGGCCGGCGCCCTGGTCGACCGCTGGAGCCGGCGGATGATCCTGATGATCAGTGACGTGGCAGGCATCGCCAGCACCGGTGTCCTGGCCTTGCTCTACGCGCTCGGGCTACTGCAACCGTTGCACGTCTTCATCGCGATCGCCGTCCGCTCGGCACTGCGGTCGCTGCAGGTCCCCGCGCTGAACTCCAGCGTGATCCTCCTCGCGCCGGAGAAGGACGTCGGCCGCGCGAACGGGATGGTACTCCTGGCGACCGCCGTGAGCCAGACCGTGGCGCCCGTGCTGGGTGGCGTGCTGCTGCTCGCGATCAAGCTGACCGGCATCCTGCTGATCGACTGCGCGACGTTCGTGGTCAGCGTGGGAGTACTGGTGCTGATCACGATTCCGCGTCCGGCGGCTTCGGCGGCTGGCTCGGCGGGCAGGGGAACGCTCAGGGGCGAGATCTTGCAGGGCTGGCGTTACCTGTCGCGCCGGCGTGGGCTGGTCGGCCTGGTCACCTTCTACTCAGCGCTCAACGTGAGCGTGGGCTTCGTCGATGTGCTCTTCACTCCCCTCGTGCTCGGCTTCGCAACCGCGGCGGCGCTGGGGACGGTGCTATCGGTAGGCGGCCTCGGCCTGATCCTGGGGGGCGCCGCCATGACGTTGTGGGGAGGTCCGCGACGCCGGATCCACGGTCTGGCCGGCTTCGCGTTCCCGCTCGGGCTCTGCCTCTGCCTGGGCGCGCTGCGCCCGAGCGTCACGCTGATCGCGATCGCGGCGTTCGGCTTCATGTTCTGCACGATGATCATCGACGGCACCAGCCGCAGCATCTTGCAGGTGGAGGTCGAGCCGGATATGCAGGGCCGGACGTTCGCGACGTTCAATATGGTGACCAACTTCGTCCTGCTGGTGAGCTACCTCATCGCCGGGCCTGTGGCCCAGCACGTCTTCGACCCACTGCTTCGCCGGGGCGGTCCGCTGGCCGGAAGCGTGGGCAGCATCATGGGGGTCGGTCCGGCGCGCGGCGCCGCGCTGCTCATCATGCTGCTGGGACTCCTGGTGCTGGTGACCGCGGCCACCGGCTACCTGCACCCCAGCCTTTACCGCCTTACGGCGCGCGGCGAGAACGGCGNCCGNCCCCTGGCCCTGTCCGTGCCCGAAGCCTTCCCGGGCGCAGCTACCGGCCAGGTGATGCCGGCCGGCGCTGCGCCGGGGATCGCGGCAGGCAGTGCCGTGGCAGCAAGCAGCCGATAACGAGGCGACGCAGACACACGCAGACGGGAGTGGCCATGACCGACCTACAACACCGCATCGCAGCACTTTCGCCGGAGAAAAGGAGGCTGCTCGAGGCACGGCTCGCCGATCTTACGGCGGCACGCGGCCCGGCGCCCGCCGACCGGATCACCCCCCGCGATCGCACGCGGCCGACCCCGCTGGGGTTTGCGCAGCAGCGGGAATGGGCGGTCGAACGGTTCCGGTCAGCCAACAACATCACCGGTGCGATGCGGCTCGAAGGCAGGCTTGACTTCCCGCTTCTCGGCCGTGTTCTCACCGAGATCCTGGACCGGAACGAGGTACTCCGCAGCACGGTGGAGATAACCCGCGATGGGATTCCGGTTCAGGTCGTGCAGCCGGTCACGACGGTGCCGACGCCGGTGGTGGACCTGTCGGACCTCTCGCCGCAGCAGCAGCGGGCGGAGGTGCGCCGGTGCTGCACGGCTGAGGTGCTGCGTCCCTTTGATCCGGCCGACCCGCAGCGGATGCGGGTCACCCTGCTGCGCCTGGCGCAGGACGTGCACATCGCGCTGTTCGCCACCGACCATGCGGCGTCGGATGCCTGGTCGCTGTCGACGATCGCGCAGGAGCTCGCGACGGTGTTCAGCATCCATACCGATGGCCGCGGGCGCAGCCTGCCCAGGCCGGAGATCCAGTTCGGTGACTTCGCCGCATGGCAGCGCGCCCGGTTCTCCGAGGAGCGGACGGCCGCCGAGCTGCGGCACTGGCGGGAGACCCTGAGCGGCCTGGCGGGCAGTTCAGCGTTCCCGACGGACCGGCCCACCCCGGCGAGGCCGACGTTCGCCGGCAGGCTGTGGTCCATGGAACTGTCGGCGGAGCTCAGCGCCGATCTCGGCCGGTTCGGCGAACGAGAAGGCGCCTCGCTCTTCACCATCATGCTCGCCGCCTGCTCCGTCCTGCTGTACCGCCATCTCGAGCAGGACGACCTCGTCATCGGCTCACTGGTGTCCGGGCGCTCCCGGGTGGAGACGGAGCAGCTAATCGGCTGCTTCGCCAACCCGCTCCCGTTGCGCATGCGGCTGCGCGAGGGCCAGACGCTGCGCGAGGTCGTCCGTCAGGCGCGCTACACCTTCACCACCGCCCTGGATCACCAGGACGTGCCTTTCGACCGCGTGATCAACGAGCTCGGCCTCGGGCGCGAGGCATCTCAGACGTCGCTGAGCCGGATCTGGATCAATGTCCTGACGGTGCCCGACACGACCGTGGAGCTGCCCAGCCTGCACATCACGCCGGAACCGATGGATCTCGGCATGGCGTCGGTAGACCTCACCCTGAACGCCTTCCAGCGCGCTGACCGGCTGGCGCTGCACTGGGCCTACATGACAGAACTGTTCGACCGTGACACCGTGCGGCTGCTCGCCGAGCAGTTCCACGGTGTGCTGCGCCAGCTCGTCACCGCGCCGGACACTCCGGTGGGGCGGGTGGAGCTCGCCGCCCCCGCGGCGGTGCGGCACCCGTCGCCCGCCGCGCCCACGGCGGCCGAGGCCGGATTCGTCGAGCTGTTCCAGCGCCGGGTCGCCCTGGCGCCGCATGCCCCCGCGGTCGTCCATGACGGCGTTTCCACCAGCTACGCCGAGCTGAACCGGGGCGCCAACCGGCTGGCCCGCCAGCTGAGGGCACGGGGTGTGGGCCGGGATACGCCCGTCGGCATCCTGGCCGAGCGCTCGCCCCTGCTGGCGCTGGCCATCCTGGGTGTACTCAAGGCGGGCGGAGCCTACGTTCCGGTGGATCCGGGCTACCCGCCTGAGCGCATCGCCTTCATGCTGGCCGACGCCAACGTCAAGGTGCTGGTCACCCAGCAGCCGCTGGCGGCCGCGCTCGCCGGTTCGGGGATCGCCCTACCGGAGCAGACCGTGCTCCTAGAGGAGGTATCCCGGCTGGCCGTTGACGACCCAGCGGAGGACCTGCCGGAGACACCGGATCCCGCGGGGCTGGCGTACGTGGTCTACACCTCCGGCTCGACCGGCCGGCCCAAGGGCACCATGATCGAGCATGGGTCCCTGGTGACTTTCGCTCGTGACGTGGTGGACCGGCTGGGGCTGGGTGCCGGTGACAGGTTCCTCCAGTTCGCCTCGCCGAGCTTCGACGTCCTCGCGGAGGAGCTGTTCCCGACCTGGCTCGCCGGCGGTGCGGTGGTGATTCCGAAACGGCACATCATCAGCGGGGAGGTCGATCTCGCCGAGCTGGCCGAGCAGGAGCGGCTGACGGTGATGGAACTGCCGACCGCCTACTGGCACGAGTGGGCCCGCGAGCTCGACCGGCTCGGCCGGGACCTGCCGAGCTGCCTACGGCTGGTGATCATCGGCGGGGAGCGCGTGCTGCCAGAAAGGCTCGGCCTCTGGCGGCGGCTGGGCGTACCGCTGATCCACGTGTACGGGCTGACCGAGACCACGGTCAGCTCGACGTTCTTCCGCCTGGATAGCGCCGACCCGGTGTACGAGTGGCCGAACCTGCCGATCGGGACCCCGCTGCCCTCCGCGGACCTGCGCGTTCTCGATCGCCGCCTGCGGCCCACGCCCGTCGGGGGTATCGGTGAGCTGTACATCGGCGGTATCAGCCTGGCCCGTGGCTACCTGGGCCGGCCGGGACTGACCGCGCACCGCTTCATCGCCGATCCCGACCCGTCCCAGCCGGGCCGGCGGCTGTACCGGACCGGTGATCTGGTCCGCCTGCGAGCCGACGGCAACCTGGAGTTCTTGTCCCGGGTCGATACTCAGGTCAAGATCCGCGGCTTCCGGGTGGAGCCAACGGAGATCTCTTCGGCGCTGCTCGGGCATCCGCGCGTCGCGGAGTCCGTCGTCGTACCCTACGAGCCCGCCCCCGGCGACCGGCGGCTCGTGGCGTACGTCGTGGCAGGCCCGGCGGGCGCACCGGAATCCGGTGAGCTGCGCCGGTTCCTCGAAGACAAGCTGCCGGCGTACCTGGTGCCGTCTTTGTTCATCGAGCTCGACGCGCTTCCGCTCAACCCCAACGGCAAGATCGACTACGGCCGCCTGCCCGCACCGGACACCACCCGGCCGGGCCCGGCCGAGGACTTCCTCGAGCCGCAGTCGCCGGCACAGCAGAAGCTCGCCGAGATCATCGCCGCCGTGGTCGGGCTCGCCGCGATCAGCGTCCAGGACAATTTCTTCGAGGTCGGCGGCGACTCGATCCTCGCCATCCAGGTCGTCGCACGGGCGCAGGAGGCGGGCCTGCGGCTCTCGCCGTACGACCTGTTCGCGCACCCGACCGTCGCTGACCTGGCGGAAGTGGCCACCGGCGGAATCGCGATCGACGCCGAGCAGGGCGAGGTGACCGGGCCGGCGCCGCTGGCGCCGATGCAGAGCTGGTTCTGCACCGCGGGCCTGCAGGATCCGGGCCACCAGAACACCTCGGTGCTGGTCGAGCTAGGCAACCCGGTCGAGCCACGGCTGCTCCGTGCGGCGGTGGAGCAGCTGCTGCTGCACCACGACGGTCTGCGTCAGCGATTCCTGCTGAACGGGTCGCGCACCCGGGTGCGGATCGCGCCGAGCGGAGACGCGGCGCCGTTCGAGGTCCACGACCTGTCAGACCTCGATCCGGCGGAACAAGACCGCAGGCTGCGCGATCTCACGGCAGCGGCGCAGTCCAGCCTGGACCTGGCGGTCGGACCGCTGATCAGGATCGCGCTGATCAAATTCGGCGCGGGACGCGGGGACCGCGTCGCCGTCGTCGCGCATCGCCTGGCGGTGGACTCCGTCTCGATGCAGATCCTCCTCGAGGATCTGGAGACCCTGGTGGTCCAGCTGTCCGCGGGCGAGGTGGTGCGGCTCCTGCCCAAGACCACCTCGTGGCAGTCGTGGAGCCGCCGGCTCGCCCGGTACGCAAGCACGACACCGGTGCAGTCCGAGCGCGATTACTGGTCAGCGGTGGCCGCCACGCCGGCGGGCGAGTTGCCGCGCGACATCGCCTCGGAGGCGACGGACAACACCGTGGCGACGGCACGGACGGTGACCGCATCCCTGGACCCAGCAGCGACAGACCGGCTGCAGCGCGCCGTCCCCGGCACGCTCAACTGCCGCGTCGAGGAGGTCCTGCTGGCCGCGCTGAGCCGGACCCTGGGCACGTGGAGCGGGGCAACGCGGCACGTGATAGCCCTTGAGCGTCACGACCGCGAGCCGCTCTTCGACGATGTCGACCTGACCAGGACCGTCGGCTGGTTCAGCCGGACTCATCCGGTCACCCTGACCTGCGAACCAGGCGGTTCACCTGAGTCGGCGCTGGCGGCGGTGCAGGAGGCGCTGCACTCGGTGCCGGCCGGCGGGACCGGCTGGCAGCTGCTGCGCCACGATGCCGATCCGGTGCCCGACGCGCCAGCCGAGCTCTCGTTCGCCTACACCGGGCGGTGGACCGAGCCGGCGTCGGGCGCCTTCACCATCGTGGCGGACACGGTCGGACACGACGAAAGCCCGGGTGCGCGGCGACCGTACGCGATCGAGGTCCGGGCGGGGATCCGCCGTGCCGAGCTGGGCGTCTCGTGGCGTTACAGCGAGCGCGTGCACGACCGTGCGACGATCGAGCGGCTGGCCATGCGCTACCTCGACGAGGTGCGGGCGCTGATCGACCTGAGCCGGCCCGCCGCAGGCTCCGGGCGCGCCCAGCCGGACTTCCCGCTCGCGCACGTGGACCGGGCGCAGCTCGACGACTTGCTGAGCCGGCTCGGGAGCAAGCAGGTGCCCGGGTGAGCGCGGACGACATCGAGGATGTCTACGATCTGTCACCCCTGCAGCAGGGCATGCTGCTTCATAGCCTGTACGACGGCGACGCGGATACGTACGTCGCCCAGCACGCCTTTGCCATAGACGGGCCCCTCGACGGCGACGCCCTGGCGGAGGCCTGGCGGCAGACGGTCTCGGCGCACACCGCGCTCCGGACCTCCTACCACTGGGCGGGCCTGGACAGCCCGCTGCAGGTAGTGCACAGCGACGTACGGGTGGACGTGCAGCGGCAGGACTGGTCCGACCTCGGGGAGCGGCGGCGAGACCAGCGATTCCACCGCCTGCTGGAAGACGAGCGAACCGCAGGTTTCGACCCGGCGCAGGCGCCGTTGCTCCGGCTGCGGTTGATCCGGATGGCCGAAGATCAGCACCACTTCGCCTGGACGCACCACATGCTGCCGGTGGATGGCTGGTCGGTGCCGATCATCATCAACGACGTCGTCCGCCGCTACTATCACCTGACGACCGGCGCCCCCGCGCCACCCCCGGCCGCTCCCTACCGCGATTACATCGCGTGGCTGGANCGCCAGGACCTGACCGCGGCGCAGGACTGCTGGAGGCGCGCGCTGGCCGGCTGGTCCAGCGCCAGCCCGCTGGGGCCGCTGCGGCCGGCCAGACCGGGACAAGGCGCCGGGCCGGTCGGGGAGCGGACGGCCGAATTCCCTCCCGCGCTCGTCGCCGCGCTGCGGGCGATGGCGGCCCGCCACAAGGTCACCCTCAACGCGGTTCTGCACGCGGCGTGGGCGCTGGTGATGCAGCGCTACACCGGCGGGTCCGAGGTGCGGTTCGGGTTCGCGAGCTCGGGCCGCCCGCCCGAGCTGCGCGGGGTGGACCGGATGGTCGGCACGTTCCTCAACACGCTGCCGATCCAGATCCCGGTGCCGTACGACGGCGATCTCGGGTCGTGGCTCGCTGACATCCAGGCCAAGCTCACCCTGACTCGCCGGTACGAGTACAGCCCGTTGAGCCAGATCAGGACCTGGGCAGGCCTGCCCGCGTCGCTGTCGCTGTTCGACAGCCTGCTCGTCTTCCAGAACTACCCGTTCGCGGTCGAGGCAGGCCAGCCGGCGCAGCGGCTGTCCTTTCGTCCGGTCATCGACTTCGAGAAGACGAGCGTGCCGCTGACGTTGTTCGTCACGCCGCCGCCCGCCTCGGCCCTCCGCCTGCTGTTCCATCGAGACCGGTTCGCCCCGGAGGCAACCGACGAGATCATGCGGTACCTCGGCGCCATTCTCGAAGCACTCACCGGGGCGGAGCGCCTCGCGGCGGTCGCCGCCGCCGCGCAACAGCCGGACCTGGCTGGCCGCGGCGCCAGCGTCCGCTACCCGGACGCCGGGCAGACCCTGCCCGGGCTGATCGAACGGCAGGCGACGGCGACCCCGGACGCGGTCGCCGTCGTCGCGGAGGACGGTTCCCTCACCTACCGGCAGCTCGTACGGCGCGCCAGGCAGACGGCGGCCGCGCTTATCGCGGCAGGCACCCGGCCGGGGCAGGTCGTCGGGGTCTGCGCGGAGCGGTCGCTGGACATGGTGACCGGCCTGCTCGGCGCGCTGCTCGCCGGAGCCGCCTACCTGCCGCTTGAGCCGTCGCTGCCGGCCACGCGGCTGGCCCACATGATCGACGACGCTGGTGCGGGCGTGGTCCTCGCGCAGCGTGCGGCCGCGGGAATCGCCCGCGAGGCCGGCGCGCGGCGCGTGCTGACGTTGGAGGATTTTGCGGGCGAGGCCGCCGGGGAGACAGCGGCCGGGCTGAGCGGAGCGGACGCCGCGTACGTGATCTACACGTCGGGATCAACCGGGCGCCCTAAGGGCGTCATGATCAGCCACCAGGCAGTCGTCAACCGGCTGCTGTGGATGCAGGAAGCGCTTCCGCTGAGTCCCGCCGACCGGGTGCTGCAGAAGACGCCGTTGGGTTTCGACGTCTCGGTGTGGGAGGTCTTCTGGCCGCTGATCAACGGCGCAGCCGCCATCCTGGCCCGCCCGGGTGGTCACCAGGACGCCGACTACCTGGCCCGGATGATCGAGCGGCACGCCGTGACGACCGCCCATTTCGTGCCTTCCATGCTCCAGCTGTTCCTGGACGAGCCAGGCGTTTCCCGCCTGACCTCGCTGCGCCGCGTGCTCTGCAGCGGGGAGCAGCTTCCGCCCACCCTGGCCCGGCGCTTCCAGACGCTGCTGCCCCAGGTGGGGCTGCACAACCTGTACGGGCCGACCGAGGCGGCGGTCGACGTGACGTGGTGGGACTGCGCCAGAACCGCGCCGGCCGGCGTGCTCCCGATCGGCGATCCGATCGCGAACACGCAAGGCTACGTCCTGGACCACCGCCTGATGCCAGCACCCCGCGCCGTGCCCGGCGAGCTGTACCTGGGCGGGGTGCAGCTCGCCCGGGGTTACCTCAACCGGCCGGGACTCACCGCGACGAGCTTCATCGCACACCCGCTCGCGGGTCCCGGCGGCCGACTGTACCGGACCGGCGACAGGGTGCGCCGGCTGCCTGACGGCTCGCTGGAGTTCCTCGGCCGGCTTGACCACCAGGTCAAGATCCACGGCTACCGGATCGAGCTCGGGGAGATAGAGCAGGTCCTGGCCGAGCACCCGGCGGTGCAGGAGGCAGCTGTGCTCGTCCGGAACAGGGCCGAGGCCACGCAGCTGGCGGCCTACGTGACCAGCAGCGGCGGAGCCGAAGCCGACCCGCAGGAGCTGCGCGAGCACCTGCGACGCCACCTGCCCCGCCACATGGTTCCCGCCACGCTCACGATCCTGCCGGCCATGCCGTTGACCAGGAACGGAAAGCTGGACCGGGAAGCGCTGCCCGACCCGTCGCCGGCCGTCCCGGCGGACGGCGCGCGCGCCGTGCCCGCCACGCCGCAGGAGGAGGCGGTGGCCGCGGTCTTCCGCGATGTCCTCGGCCTGCCCGAGATCGACCCGACGATGAGCTTCTTCGACCTGGGGGGCAGCTCCTTCGACGCGGTCCGTGCCATCCGGCGGATCGAGGGTGCCACCGTCGGCCTGCTCGCCGCGCATTCCAGTGCCCGGGACCTGGTCGCAGCGCTGCAGCCCGCCGGGGGGCATCCGGGCATCCTGCTGAGGATGACCGAGCCGGGTCCGGCCTCTCACACGCTGGTGTGCGTGCCGTTCGGCGGCGGCAGCGCCATCGCGTACCGGCCGCTGGCGCGCGCGTTGTCCGCGGACACGGCGCTGCTCGCGGTAGCCATGCCCGGACACGAGATAGGCGGCGAATCCGGCCTGCACCCGCTCGAAGACGTGGCCCAGGAGTGCGCGGAGGCGGTGCTCAGCCGGTGCGATGGGCAGGTCTCGGTATACGGGCACTGCGTGGGCGTGGCCCTCGCGGTCGAGATCGTCCGCCGGCTAGAGTCCGCGGGCCGGAAGGTAGAACGGCTGTTCGTGGGGGGATCGCTCCCGTTCTACCGGCCGGGGGTGAGCGGGCGGGTACTGGCGCGAGGACTCGGCGCGCTGGCGGGCCGCCGGATACTGCGGGTCACGGACCTGACGGTGGGCACCACGACGCGCGACAGCCCGGCCGCCAACCGGGCCGAGATGCGCTATCTACGGTCGATCGGCGGCTTCGCCAACGACATCGACCCCGATGTGCTGGCGTTCGTCATGCGCGCGTTCCGGCACGATGTCACGGAGGGCAGTCGTTATTTCTCCGAGCACTGGGGACCTGGTATCCACACTCCCGCGCTGACGACACCGATCACCTTCATCGCCGGGACAGACGACCCGCTGACGCTCCTCTGGGACCGTAAGGCGCAGCTATGGCAGCGGTTCAGCCGGTCCGTGAACGTGGCCGCGGTGCCCGGCGGGAAGCACTATTTCGTGCAGCACCAGCCGGAGACGCTGGCCATGATCATCGAACGCGTGCTTAACGACGGCGCCACCCTGCTGAACCAGGAGGCCGGTCCCTGCTTGCTCCGAGCGAGATGAGACACCCATGACCAGCGACATGCCCGGCCAGGCGCGGCAGCTGCGCTCCCTGGTCACCGCGGACGGAAGGCTCGTGCTGTCCCTGGCGACGATCCCGGTGCCGGTTCCCGGGCCCGACGAGGTCGTGGTCCGGATCGAGGCGTCGCCGATCAATCCTTCCGACCTCGGGCTGCTCCTGGCCGGAGCGGACCTGAGCACGGCCGCGGAGTCCGGGACGGCCGACGACCCCGTGCTCACCGCGGACATCCCGGCTGAGCGGAGGCCGGCGCTGGCGGCCCGGGTAGGCGTCTCCATGCCGGTCGGCAACGAGGGCGCGGGCGTGGTCGTCCTCGGCGGCTCTTCCGGCCCGGCCCAGGCTCTCCTTGGCCGGACGGTGGCCGTGCATGGCGGGGCGATGTACGCGCAGTTCCGGTGCGTGAAGGCCGCCCAGTGCCTCGTGCTGCCCGAAGGCACGCGACCGTCGGAGGGCGCGTCCGCCTTCGTCAACCCGCTCACCGCGCTCGGCATGGTCGCCACCATGCGCCGGGAGGGTCACACGGCGCTGGTGCACACCGCGGCCGCCTCTAACCTCGGCCAGATGCTCCACAGGCTCTGCCTGGCCGAGGAGATCCCACTGGTCAACATCGTCCGCCGTCCGGAGCAGGAGAAGCTCTTGCGCGACCTCGGTGCCGCCTACGTGTGCGATTCGAACTCGCCGACGTTCGCCCGGGATCTAACCGCAGCGCTCGCCGCCACGTCGGCCACGCTCGCCTTCGACGCCACCGGCGGCGGCCGGCTGGCGGGCCGGATACTGGCCGGCATGGAGGCGGCGCTCACCGCCGCAGCAGCTGATACCGGCTACAACCGTTACGGCTCGGCCACCCGCAAGCAGGTCTACATCTATGGCAGCCTCCACCCCGGACCGACGGTGCTCGACCGCACCTTCGGCATGGCCTGGGGAATCCGCGGCTGGCTGGTCACCTACTTCCTCGCCGAGATCGGCCCAGAGGAGGCGGCCAGGCTGCGGCGGCGAGTTGCCGCCGAGCTGAAGACCACATTCGCCAGCAGGTACGGCGCGGAAGTCTCGCTGGCCGAGGCGCTCCGCCTGGGAGCCATCTCCAGATACGCCAAGCAGGCCACCGGAGGGAAATTCCTGATCAATCCGGCGGGGTAGACGGCAGCCGCGCGAACCTCAAGATGGCCGACTCTAACTTGCGGGCCGCCCCGCCACAGCCCGGGCGGGTAGTCCGCGTCGCAGCCGGGCTCCTCGCCGCAGCATCCCCACACACCCGAATCCGCGCTCAGCGAGAATCTTTAACGGCCCCGACCAAGCATGTCAGGCTTCCAGCGCCCGCCCGCAGCGTGCCGCTCGCCCCCTGCAGACAACGCACCGCGACAGTAAAATGACATAAGCCCCACACCACACGCGCCACACGGGACCTCACCAGCACCACGCCGAAGTTAATGTCGTAACACATATCTGCTGGTCATAAGCAAGAATGGAAAGCTCCCGCGATAGGACTCGAACCTATAACCTGCCGGTTAACAGGAGGTCTGTACCGGCGGGAGCGATCTGCTGTTGCAGATCACCGTCAGCCCGCTTGATCTGCATAAATGCTCGTCACGGGCTTACAGAGCCACCTTAGCAGGTGTGCCGCCATGTGCCGGGGAATGCCGTTTTGTCTGTGTTGAAAACTGTGGGGAAACGCGTTCGCGGCCCGGACTTGTGGGATTTCTGTGGGGCGAGCGGACGCGCTGCTCAGCCCTTGACGATCAGCCGAGGGCGAGGATGGTGCCGTCATCTCCCACGGCGTAGCAGGCGGCCGGCCCGGCGCAGCCGATGCCGTACAGGTCGCTACGNTAGGAGTGGGCTGGGCGGTAACAGTGGTCCCGTTGGTGATCCGGGCGATCGTCCCGCGGGTTCCGGCCAGATAGCAGGTCAGCGCGGCAGGGCAGGCGATGTCGTTGGGCACGCTGCTCGCCCACTCCGGCCCGACCCCCACCCCAGTCGGTTCCACCGTCGGCTGACCGGAGCACGACGGCGTTGGTGTCGTACGGGCGGTGCTCTCGAGGCCGTAGCAGCCGGTGCTGGTGGGGCAGTCGGCCGCGTCCGGCGAGTCCCAGGCGCACGCGGCCGCGGCCCGCACGCAGGCCCAGGGCTGGCCCGGGCCGTGCGTCACCAGGACGGCGTACGTGGACCCGCAGAACCCGCAGCCGTCGGCGTTCCCGCCGCCCGCCCGGCACAGCCCGCTGCTCAGGCAGGACCCAAGTGGTCCAGGCTTTCGCGCAGGTCGTCGTGATACGTATCGGCGAGACTCATCTATTTGACGCGACCGTAGTTTTCCGCGTGGGTGCCGATTGCTTCCCAGATGATGTGGGTCTGGCCAGGTCTGATCTCCGTACCGAAGCGGAATAGCGCCCGGCCGTCCTTCGCCCAGGTCAGGGACCAGATCTCGGTGTTGACGAGCTTGTGCACGCGGAG